>Ga0209162_1001702_pt1 | contig 20855 bp, 14 predicted proteins | sample YNPNPMetaG_FD_187121 | JGI IMG/M metagenome (GOLD analysis project Ga0209162, IMG submission 187121) | Anoxygenic and chlorotrophic microbial mat microbial communities from Yellowstone National Park, USA - YNP NP MetaG (SPAdes) (version 2) ... | reverse complement strand
GGTGGAAGACGGGGCAACCGGGTTGCCCCATGCCCCCGCCGGTGGGCGGGCCAGGCGGGCACCGGTTGGTGGAAGACGGGGCAACCGGGTTGCCCCATGCCCCCGCCGGTGGGCGGGCCAGGCGGGCACCGGTTGGTGGAAGACGGGGCAACCGGGTTGCCCCATGCCCCCGCCGGTGGGCGGGCCAGGCGGGCGCCGGTTGGTGGAAGACGGGGCAACCGGGTTGCCCCGTGCCCCCGCTGGCGGGCGGGCCGCGGCGACCGTTCAGCCCCGCCGGCTGCTCAACGCGCGCAGGGCGTCGGCGCGGCCCTGGACGAAGAGACGCTGGTGGTTGACGCTCTCATAGTCAATGATCCACTCCAGAGGCATCAGCGATGGCGGGGCGATCACCGTTGGCAGGGCAATGGGTCGTGGAATGGGACCGGGGGGGAGTTCCAGGCCGGCGGCGCGCAGGCGCGCCATGGCCTCGGCGAGGCGGTTGCGCTGCTCCAGGGCCTCGAAGGCCATGCGGTAGGAAGCCAGGAGCGTCCAGTCGAGGGCCAGGGTGGCGGCCTGCGCCAGATCGCGCGGCGCGGCAACCGAGGCATCGTCGGGGGAAGGATTCCAGGGCGTCATCATGACCACCAGGATGTCGAGATCATCCTCGCCGGCCAGATCAATCACCGGGTCAAGGGGTGTATTGGCGATCACCGCCCCGTCCCAGTACTTGCGCTGGCCGATCTCGGTCCAGGGATAGATGATCGGAATGCTGCACGAGGCCAGGAGGTGATCGATGCCGATCGTCTGGGCGGGCCGGCCCTGGAGCGGGCGGTTGCAGAAGATCTCGAGAGCGCCACTCTGCAATTCGGTGGCGGTGATCAGTAAGGCGGGCGCGTCGGGGCCATTGATGCGCGGAAAGTCCATCCAGGCGGCGAGGGTGTGGCGCCAGGGCATGGTGTCGAGCAGACTGCGGAAGGGCCGGGCGCGAAACAGCGTCCCGAGGCGCTCCACAAGGCTTTCGGCGCTCCGGGCGCGTTCCGCCGGAGGAAGGGCATAGCGGCCGGCTCCGCCGCGGGCCTGCGAGGTCAGCACGTTGCGCAGCAGAAAGCGCAGCAGCGGGCGGGTCACCGGCGGCAGGTCGCGAGAGAGGCGATGCACGTCCTCGGTGTGCATCCGCAGCCACAACTCGCGCAGGCGGGCCACGGGCAGCCCGGAGGCCAGGGCCGCGGCGTTGATCGCGCCAATCGAGGTGCCGGCGACAATGTCGGGGCCGCGGCCGTCCTCCATCCAGCCTGTTTCGACCAGCGCCTCGATGACGCCGACGTGGTAGGCGCCGCGGGCGCCCCCGCCCGAGAGAACCAGGGCTTTTTTCATTGGCGGCTAAGACATTCAGCAGGGCTATGCGCTATGGTACCGTCTCGTGCCGAACCGCCCCCTCCCCCGCCGGAGGATGGAAGCGGGCTTCTCCCCCCGGCGGGGAGAGGCTGGGAGGGGGGCTGAAGCGCCGCATGCGCTTATTTGACAGGACGTGGTGGAGGGGCGCGGGGAGGCGAAGCCTCCCCGCATACCCCTTTTCCCGCCCGCGGCGGCCACAGCCTGTGGACTGGTCCGTGGAGGGCCGCAGGCCCTCCACCCCTCCCCGCCGGCAGGCGACCGTTAAAGGTATCGCTCCTAGATCCCCTCTCACGCAACAGCCATCCATGCGGCTCCGCCGCACAACGCCGCCGTGAACATACGGTTGTTCCTGGGAGGGCACAGCCCTCCCAAACCCTCCCGCGGGTAGGGGAAGGGGGAAACCCGCTTTCCCCATTCCCCTGTGTGAGGGCCGGGCCCTCCCGCCGGCGGGGGCGTGGGGAAACCTGGTTTCCCCACGCCTCTGCTCCAGCAGCCTATGTTCACGTTAGAGTTCGTCATGGTACAAACGTCATGGTAGCCGCGATTTCGCGCCGGGGCCAGGGAAGTTCCTGAGAAGGCGCAGCCCTCGCGGACCTTTCCATCCGGCGCATGGCTCCTGGGAGCGCGGGCAGCTTGCCCGCGGAGACGCGACCAGGGCGAGACGCCCGCGCTCCCAGGTTGGTGCATGGCCCCGTGTCCGAACAGTTACTCCATTCGCGGCCCGGTTGCACAATCAGGTAGAAATCTTATGACCTTTCTCACCTTCCCGCCCGGCTTTGTGTGGGGCGCGGCGACGGCGGCCTACCAGATCGAGGGCGCCTGGAACGAAGACGGCCGGGGCGAGAGCATCTGGGATCGCTTCGCCCATACCCCGGGCAACATCGCCGACGGCAGTACCGGCGACGTCGCCTGCGATCACTACCATCGCTGGCCCGAAGATATTGAACACATGGCCGCGCTGGGGCTCAAAAGCTACCGCTTCAGCATCGCCTGGCCGCGCATCCTGCCGACCGGCGCTCCGCCGCTCAACGAGAAGGGGTTGGACTTCTACCGTCGCCTGATTGCCGCGCTGAACGAGCGTGGCATCATGCCCAATGTGACCCTCTATCACTGGGATCTGCCCCAGGCCCTGGAGGACAACGGCGGCTGGGCCAACCGCGACACGGCGCTGCGCTTCGCCGAGTATGCCGCGCTGTTGTTCCGCCGTCTGGGCGCCGACGTGCCGCTATGGGTCACCCACAACGAGCCGTTCATCCAGACCTTCTATGGCTACGGCACAGGCGCATACGCCCCGGGCCGGCGCGCGCCCCGGGTCATGCTCACCGTCGCCCACCATCTGCTGCTCTCGCACGGGCTGGCGGTACAGGCCTTCCGGGCCGAGTTTCCGCCGGGGCCTGCCGGGGAGACCTCGCGCCCGCAGATCGGCATCGTGCTGATCCTCTGGCCGCACCACCCGGCCTCGCAACGCCCCTGGGACGTGCGGGCCAGCCGCTTCGCCGACGGGGCCACCAACCGCCTGTTTCTGGAGCCGTTGTTTCGCGGGCGCTACCCCGAGGATGTGCTGCGCCACTTCGCCTGGCGCGGCATCCGCCCCGCCATACGGCCCGCCGATCTGCAGGTGATCAGTGTTCCGATTGATTTTCTGGGGCTCAACACCTATTCGCGGCTGGTTACGCAGTTCTACCCGCTCGACCTGATCGGCGGCGCGCGGCAGGTGGCGCCCGCGGGGCCGGCCACGGCAATGGGCTGGGAGATCTACCCGCCGTGCATCCTGGAGACGCTGCGGCAGGCGCGGGCCTACACCTCCGTGCCGCTCTACATCACCGAAAACGGCGCGGCCTTCGACGATGCCGTCGCTCCCGATGGAGGAGTTCACGATGACGCGCGCGTCGCCTACTTGCGCGAGCACATCGCCATGGCGCACCGGGCCATCCAGGAGGGGATCGACCTGCGCGGCTACTATGTCTGGACGTTACTGGACAACTTCGAGTGGTCGCACGGCTTCAGCAAGCGGTTCGGGCTGCTCTACACCGATTACGCCACCGGACGGCGCATCTGGAAGCGTTCGGCGCACTGGTACCGCGAGGTGATCGCCCGGAACGGGGTGGAGGTGCCATACCTGTAGATATGGGGAAACCCGGTTTCCCCTTGCCCCTGCTCCAGGGCTGCGCCTCGCAAACCCTCCTGCGGGCAGGGGTGTGGGGAAACCCGGTTTCCCCACACCCCTCTCCGAGAGCTTATGTTCACATCAGCCGTCCATGCGGCTGCGCCGCACAACGCCGCAATGAAAATAAGTTTGTTCCTGGGAGGGCGCAGCCCTCCCAGACCCTCCCGCGGGTGGGGGCATGGGGAAACCCGGTTTCCCCATGCCCCTGCTCCAGCAGCCTATTTTCACGTTAGGAGGAGAAAGGGGGGGGAGGCAAGGGAAGGCGAGGCCACCTTCCGATCACACAAGACGCGAATAATCAGCCGAAGAGGGCGTTTCGGGGGGCGGCGCGAGCTGGATGGCCAGGCCCTCTTCGATGGCGACGGCCGCGACGGGCAGCAGCGGCACCATCGCCAGGTTGTAGCGTTCAGCCGCGGTGCCTTGCAGGCGCAGCACCTTCTGGCCGAAGAAGATCAGCGCCGGCAGCATCGCCGGAACCACGCCCAGCGCCAGCACCCGCGGGAGCCAGCGCTCGCGCGGCAGCCGGCCCAACAGCGCCTGGATGAGCGTGCTCACCGTCAGCGTGTTGAAGACGAGCCGGGTGTGTTCGGCGGTACTCTCGTTGCGGAGGCTCAGGTAGGGGATCCTGGGCCAGAACTGCTTGCTGTTGCCATGGAGGATGACCATCACCACCATGTTCATCAGCACGAAGACGACACGGTCAAGCACTGCGCGCCACATCGGGCATCCCTCCTCTTCGCGGGCAGGGCGGGGTCGCCGGCAACCCCGGACTTCTCCGACTATACGCCGCGCCGGGTGCGGACCCGGTAAAGACCTGCCTACCGGGGATTGCGGTCCGCCAACTGTCATGGGGCAGAGGGCCTGCACCCGCACACCCGCTTCGACCGGGAAGCATGGCGCGTTGTCAAGCTGAGCACAGCGAGGAACTGTTCACACCCGGGGTCACCCACGCGCCGGGAGCGCGGGCGTCCCGCCCGCGTCGCGTCTCCGCGGGCAAGCTGCCCGCGCTCCCAGGAGCCATGTGATGAACATGAAGGTTCTTCCTGGGAGGGCTGCGCCCTCCCAAACCCTCCCGCGGGCGGGGGTGTGGGGAAACCCGGTTTCCCCACACCCCGCTCCAAAGGACCAGGTGTAGCGGGGTACTTGCTCAAAGACCATCAGCCCAGGGCGACAACAACCGCGCAAGCGTAGCTCACAGACCAATCTCGCGCGCCAGATCGTCGAGGAACTCGCTGATAATCGGCCGTTGCAGATCAACGTCAATCAAGAAGGCATCGTGCCCGGCGTGGCTTGGCAGGTCCAGGTGTTCGACGGGGCGACCCTGGCGGGCCAGGGCGTCGGCGATGGCGCGCGACTCAGCGGGGGGGTAGAGCCAGTCGCTGCTGAAGGAGAGGAGCAGGGTGGGTCCCTGCACGCGAGCCATGGCGGCGTCAAGCGAGCCATAGCGCGCGGGCAGGTCCCAGTAGTCCATCGCCTTGGTGATATAGAGGTAGGAATTGGCGTCGAAGCGAGCGTTGAAGCTTTCGCCCTGGTATTCGAGGTAACTCTCGATGGCGAATTCCTGTTCCAGGCTGAAGGCAAAGTCATCACCGCTCTGGAGGCGGCGCCCGAACCTGGCTTCGAGGGAGGGTTCGCTGAGGTAGGTGACGTGGCCGATCATGCGGGCCACGGCCAGGCCGTCGCAGGGCGGTTCGGCGCCGTAGTAATCGCCATTGCGCCAGCGGGGGTCGCGCATAATCGCCCGGCGCCCGATGCTGTTCCAGGCGATGGTTTGCGGACTGGAGCGGGCGCTGGTCGCCAGGAGGATGGAACCGCCCACGCGCTCGGGGTAGGCGGTGGCCCATTCGAGGGCCTGAAAGCCGCCCATGGAGCCGCCGGCCACGGCCAGGAGGCGAGTGATGCCCAGGGCATCAATCAGGCGGGTCTGGGCGCGCACCATATCGCCGATGGTGATCACCGGGAAGCGCGCGCCGAAGGGCCGCCCGGTGTAGGGGTTGCGGCTCGAGGGGCCGGTGGAACCCTGGCAGCCGCCGATCACATTCGAGCAGATTACGAAGTAGCGATCGGTATCGAACGGCCGCCCCGGCCCCACCATGGCGTCCCACCAGCCCGGCTTGCGGTCGCCGGGGGTGTGGCGCCCGGCGGCGTGGGCGTCGCCCGAGAGGGCGTGGAGCAGGAGGATGGCGTTGCTACGCTCGGGGTTGAGTTCACCGTAGGTTTCGAAGGCCAGGGTGACCGGCGACAGCGTCGCGCCGCTATCCAGCGGCAGTGCTTCGGTCCAGGTCAGATACTGGCGGTGAACGATGCCGACGCCTTCGGGCGCGAAATGTGTCTGTGGTGCGGTCATAGCTGTCGCGGGGCGGCGGGTAGGGGCGCGGCGCGCCATATGCCCCTACCCGCGGCGTGAACGGTCACACGCGGCTCAGGGCCTGCTCCAGGTCGGCGATGATGTCGTCAACGGTCTCGATGCCGATCGAAAGGCGCACATAGTCTTCGGTGACGCCGGTGAGGGCTTGCTCTTCGGGGGTGAGCTGGCTGTGGGTGGTGCTGGCGGGATGGATGGCCAGGCTCTTGGCGTCACCGATATTGGCGAGGTGCGAGAAGAGCTTCAGATGGTTGATGAACTTCTTCCCGGCCTCCAGGCCGCCCTTGATGCCGAAGCCCACAATGCCGCTCTGCCCGCGGGGCAGGTACTTCTGGGCCAGTTCGTAGCTGGGATGGCTGGGCAGGCCGGGATAGTTCACCCAGGCGACCTTGCTGTGTTCGCTGAGATAGCGCGCTACGGCGAGGGCGTTCTGGCTGTGGCGCTCCATGCGCAGCGGCAGGGTTTCGAGGCCCTGGAGCAGCAGGAAGGAGTTGAAGGGGCTGATCGCGGCGCCGATGTCGCGCAGGCCCTGCACGCGCACCTTGATAATATAGGCCAGGTTCCCCAGGGCCTGGGTGTAGACCAGGCCGTGGTAGCTCGGGTCGGGCGTGGTGAACTCGGGGTAGCGCCCGTTGGCCCAGTCGAACTTCCCTCCGTCCACGATCACGCCGCCGATGCTGGTGCCGTGCCCCCCGATGTACTTGGTGGCCGAGTGAATGACGATGTCGGCGCCGTGCTTGAGGGGTTGCCAGAGGTAGGGCGTGACGGTGGTGGCGTCAACGATCACCGCCACGCCGGCCTCATGGGCCACGGCGGCGATGCGTTCCAGGTCGAGCACGTCGAGTTTGGGGTTGCCCACCAGTTCGAGGAAGAAGGCCCTGGTGCGATCGTCAATCGCGGCGCGGAAGCCCTCGATGTCGCGCCCGTCCACGAAGCGGGTGCTGATGCCGATCTTGGGCAGGGTGTGGCGGAAGAGGTTGTAGGTGCCGCCGTAGAGATCGGTCGAGGAGACGATATTGTCGCCGGCGCCGGCGAGGTTGAGGATGGCCAGGGTCTCGGCGGCCTGCCCGGAGGCCAGGGCCAGGGCGCCGACGCCGCCTTCGAGGGCGGCCATGCGCCGCTCGAAGACGTCGGTGGTCGGGTTCATGATCCGGGTGTAGATGTTCCCGAACTCCTGAAGCCCGAAGAGCCGGGCGGCGTGGTCAGTATCCTGGAACTGGTACGAGGTGGTCTGGTAGATCGGCACGGCGCGGGCGCCGGTGGTCGGGTCAGGGATCTGCCCGCCGTGGAGGGCCAGGGTCTCGAAGCCGGTGAACTGAGGGGCGTCGGTCATGTCGGTGCTGCTCCTGATGTTGCTATCGTTTCGCTTGTGTGAGACGTCAGCCGTCCATGCGGCTCCGCCGCACACTGACGGGATGAACATAACTTGTTCCTGGGAGGGCGCAGCCCTCCCAAACCCTCCCGCGGGCGAGGGTGTGGGGAAACCTGGTTTCCCCATACCCCTGCGTGAGGGCCAGGCCCTCCCGCGGGCGGGGGCGCGGGGAACCCCGGGTTCCCCACTCTGCTCCAACCGGCGGGTTGCGGGTACAAAAAAGCCCTCATCGGCATTCGATGAGGGCAGTCACTCGCGATACAGAGTATGGATCGCCTGGCGTGCCGCTCATCTTCCAGATTCTTCTGACGGAATTGGCACCGTGCCGGGGCCTCGAGGCGACGACAGTGTCGCCTTGAAGCGCCCGGTGGTTGCCGCGGTTTCACAGGGCCGGTCCCTCCACCGCTCTGGATGAGCTGCGCGTCTGGTTGTGTATGTGCTGGTTCAGATAATAGCAGACCGGGGCGAGGCTTGTCAAGTACTTGAGTAAGCGAATGTTGACGCTTAAGAAAAGGGCTGTGGTTGCGCCGCACACCGCCCGATGCAAACGGGGGTATGGGGAAACCCGGTTTCCCCCTCCCCTGCGCGTGGGCTGCGCTTCCCAAACCCTCCCACCGGGTGGGGGTATGGGGAAACCCGGTTTCCCCATACCCCTGCGCGCGGGCTGCGCCCTCCCAAACCCTCCCGCGGACAGGGGCGTGGGGAACCCTGGTTTCCCCACACCCCTGCTCTAGCAGCCTATGTTCACGTGAGACGGTCATGCGCATGGCGCACACCGCCGCGATGCCCATGCCCTGGGAGCGCGGGCGTCCCACCCGCGGCGCGGCTCCGCGGGCACGGTGACGGCCCCCTCCCTGACCCTCCCCCGCCGGGGGCGGGAACCCGGCTCCTCCCCCCAGCAGGGGGAGGCTGGGAGGGGGGCTGAACGCTGCGCACGATGGTCACCTCAGCCGTCCATGCGGCTCCGCCGCGCACCGACAGGATGATCATCCTTCCTGGGAGGGCGCAGCCCTCCCAAACCCTCCCAGGGGCCGGGGCCTGGGTGCGCGGGCCTCCGGCCCGCGTCCGCTGAGGTATGGGGCAACCCGGTGTCCCCATCCCCCCCTCCGAGGGGCTATTTTCACGTTAGGCGTCCATGCGGCTGCGCCGCACACCGACGGGATGAAAATAATTCCTGGGAGGGCTGCGCCCTCCCAAACCCTGCCCGCGGGTGGGCTGCGCCCTCACCCTCCCGCGGGCAGGGGCGTGGGGAAACCCGGTGTCCCCACCCCCCTCGCCGAGGGCTTATGTTCACGTCAGGCGGCGTCGAAGACAGCGTCCACGCTGACGGCGAAGGCCGGGATCAAGCGTGAGACCGCCTGCTGGCCGCGCCGGAACACGCCGTGCTCGGTGTAGCTCTCGCCGGCCAGGGTGAGGATGGTGATCGTTTCGTCGATCGGGTTGACGATCCAGTATTCGGGGATACGGGCCTCGGCGTAGTCGGCGCGCTTGACCACCGTGTCACGTTCGGGGTCGTCCGGGCTGACGATTTCGAGCACCAGGTCGGCGCCCAGCCAGCACGTTTCCTGGTTGCGCGGGTCGTCCCGGTCGAGGAGCAGCAACAGGTCAGGCTCGCGAAACTTCTCGGGGCGGATGCGCAAGCGCAGCGGGGCGAAGAGCGCCTCGCCGCCCACCGGCCGCATAACCTCCAGGAGCAAGGCGTAGAGGAAGGCGAGGATGCGCTGGTGTTTGCGCGTGGGCATGGGCAGCACCTCGAGCACGCCGTCGGTCAACTCGATCAACTGGTTGGTCTGGTCGGTCAAGCGAAGGTACATCTCCGCCGTCCAGAGTCCCTGCAGGGGGGCCAGATCGAGTTCCGTGCCCGAACGGGGCCAGACCAGCCGGACCAGCGGGGCTTCGGTTGAGCGGCTCATGGTGACTGTCCTTCGCACGCGAGGGGGATGCAGGGTTGAGCGCCTCTCTGGACACCTCCCTGCGGAGGGTCCGGGAGGCTACGCTTTCTCAGGAACGCTCGTTCCCCAGTCGTTTGGAGGGGCGTGGGGAAACCTGGTTTCCCCACGCCCCTGCTCGCGGAATGATGTTCATTATAGCACGGGCCTGCGCCCCTCCCGAGCCCAGGGTTCGGCCACTACGACCCGGACACGTAGCTCTCCACGCGCAGCGAGATGGTGCGCGAGCTGCCATCGTCGCCCATGCTGACGCCGTAGAGGGTGTCGGCGACCTCGATGGTGCCGCGGTTGTGGGTGATGAGGATGAACTGGGTGCGGGCGCCGAGGCGGCGCAGGGCGTCGCGGAAGCGTCCGACGTTGGTCTCATCGAGGGCGGCGTCGGTTTCGTCGAGGATGCAGAAGGGGCTGGGGTTGACGCTGAGGATGGCGAAGAGCAGCGCCGCGGCGGTGAGGGCGCGCTCGCCGCCGGAGAGGAGCGAGATGTTCTGCTGCTTTTTGCCGGGGGGGCGCACGATGATCTCGACGCCCGGGGGACGCGCCGCGGCCGCCGCGTCTTCGCCCTCGACGGCGGGATCGCCGCCTTCGCCGCCGGTCAGCGCCAGTCGCGCCGAGCCGCCGCCGAAGAGTTCGACGAAGCTGCGCTCGAACTCGGCGGCCACGGCGTGGAAGGTGGCGGTGAAGCGGTTGTGCATCACCCGGTCGAGTTCGCCGATCAGTTCCATCAACGTGGCGCGGGCCTCGCGCAGATCTTCGATCTGGGTGCGGAGGTGGCGCTGGCGCCCGGCGGTTTCGTCGTACTCTTCCAGCGCCAGCGGGTTGACCGGCCCGAGGCGCAGGATGCGGGTCCTGAGGGCCTCGATGTCGCGTTGCAGGACCTCCATCGGCACGGAAGCGTCCTGCCGGTGTTCCGCGGCGTCGCCAGCCAGGGCAGGCGAGGGGGGCAACTCCACGCCATCGGCGGCGGCGCGCTCGAAGAGGGCCTCCTGGCGGTCCTGGGCGCGCTGGGCCTCCAGGGCGGCGCGGCTGTGAGCGCTTTCCTGTTCCAGCAGGGCGGCGGTGGCGGCAGTCTCGCGCGCTTCCAGATCGCCGAGGCGCGTCTCTTCTTCGCGCAGTTCGGCTTCGGCCGGATCAATGCGCGCCCGCAGGGTGTCAATCGCGGCCAGGAGGGCGGCGTGTTCGGCTTCGCGGCGGGCGTGGGCGGCGTCAAGCTCGCTGCGCTCGGCCCGCAGGGCGGCGCTGGCCTCGACCAGTTCCTGTTCCTGGCGCGCCAGCAACTCCAGGCTCTGGGCATGGGCGGCGCGCAGGTGCCCGGCGGCGCGGAGCTGGCCCTCGGCGGCGTTGGCCTCGGCGCGCAGGGCCGCCAGGCGCTCCTGGGCGGCGCGGTCTTCTCCGGCGGCCTGCTCCTGGCACGCGCGGGCCTCGGCCAGGGCGGCCTCGGCGGCGCGGGCCGTCTCTTCGGCGGCTTGCAGGCGCGCGGTGGCCTCCTGATGCGCGATGGCGAGGGCGGCGCGCTCGTCGGCCAGGGCGGCGCGGCGCCGCGCGACCCAGTCCTGTTCCTGCCCGGCCCGCGTCAGGTCATGGCGGGCCTGCTCAAGCCCGGCGCGGGCGGTCTCGACCTGGAGCTGGCGCTCGCGGACGAGGCCCTCCAGTTCGCGCAGTCGCGCGGTGTGGGCCTGGAGCGCGGCGTCGGCATCGGCCACGCGGGCGCTGGCGCGCTCCAGGTCGGCCCGCGCGGCGGCAACCAGCGCGGGCAGTTCGCGCAGTTCGCGCTCGCGGCGCAGCGCGCCGCTCTCCTTCGTCTGGGCGCCGCCGGTCACCGCGCCGCCGCCGCTCACCTGCTCGCCGCCGAGGGTGACGATCGTCCAGCCGCCGCCCAGGCGTCGCAGTTCGGCGCGGGCGGCGGGCAGGTCGCGCACGATCAGCACGCGCCCGAGGAGGTGCCGCGCTACCGCCGTGTAACGCGGGTCGTACTCGACCAGGTCGGCGGCGATGCCGAGCACGTCCGGGTCCTCGCGCTCCCTGGAGGGGCCGGGACCGTGCTCCCGGTTGACCAGCGTATCCAGGGGCAGAAAGGTCGCCCGTCCGGCGCCGGACCGCTTCAGTTCGGCGATGGCGGCCTCGGCGTCTTCCCAGCGTTCCACCACGATGTTTTGCAGGCGGGCGCCGAGGGCCACTTCGATCGCCGTTTCGAGGTGGGCCGGGGGGCGAATGAGCGACTGGACCAGGGCGAAGCCGGGGCGTCCGGTCCGTTCGGCCCACTGCATCGCGGCGCGGGCGCCGGCGAAGACGCCGGTGTAGGCGCGGGCCAGGCGTTCGAGCGACTCGAGACGCGCCTCGGCGTCGGTCAGGGCGCGTTGGGCGGCGGCGCGGGCCTCTTCGGCCTGGGCGCGGCGGGCGCGCAGGTCGTCGAGTTCGGCGCGGGCGCCCTGGAGGGCGGCGGCGGCGCTCTGGTGGACCGCTTCGGCCTGCTCCAGGGCGCGGCGGGCCTGCTCGACGCGCTCCTCGGCGGCGGCGCGCCGGCTCGCGGCCCCGGCCGCCGCGGCGTCGAGTTCGGCGCTCTCGCGGGTCAGGCGCTCTATGCGGGCGACCAGTTGCTCGGCGCGGGCGCGCTGCTCGGTCACGGCGCGGGCGGCCTGGAGAGCGGCGTCCTGCGCCCGGCGCAGGGCAGCGGCGCGGGCGTGGTCGGCAGCGGCGCGGGCGGCCAGTTCGGCCTCGGCGGCGGCGAGGGCCTGCCGCCGGGCGTGGAGGTCCGTCTCGGCGCGGGCGGCTTCGGCGGCGGCGCGGTCCCGCTGCGCCTCGAGGTGGTGGCGGCGCAGGGCCAGGGCGTGGCGCTGGCATTCGAGATCCTCGCCGCGGCGGGTCAGGGCGGCCACACGCTCGGCGCCGACGGCCAGGTCGCGCTGGAGCGCCTCGGCCTGGCGGTGCAGATCGCTGCTCTGCTGGTGCAGGGCGCCCAGGTCGTCGCGGCGGGCGCGCAGGGCCCCGCGGAGGGCCTGGAGTTCGGCGGCCACGCTGGCCTGGGCGGCGCGGGCGCGGGCGAGTTCGGCCTCCAGGCGGGCCAGTTCGGCCCGCGCGCCCGCGCTGAGGGCGCATGCCGCCTGCCACTGGCGGATGTAGAACTGCTGCTGGAGCTGGCGCAGTTCGGCCGACAACTCGCGGTGCTGGCGGGCCTGGGTCGCCTGGCGCTTGAGACCGCGCAGCCGCGGCTCCAGCTCGGCCAGGAGATCATCGAGGCGATTGAGGTTAGCCTCGGTCTCACGCAGGCGGCGCAGGGCCTCGGCCTTGCGCGCCTCGAAGCCGCCGATCTCGGCGGCGTCCTCGAAGAGGCGGCGGCGCTCCTCGGGGCGCAGGGTCAGGGCGGCGTCCACCAACCCCTGATTGATCAGCGTGTAGGAGCCGCCGAGCGGCTCGGTGGCCTCGAGCACGTCGCGCAGGCGCACGCGGGCGCGGTTGATGAAGTACTCATTGTCGCCGGCGCGGGTGGCGCGGCGGGTGATGGTCACCTCGTCGAAATCCAGGGGTAGCAGGCGGTCGCTATTGTCAATCGTCAGCGAGACCTCGGCCAGCCCGGCGGGGGGGCGGCGCCCGCCGCCAGCGTAGATCAGTTCCTCGGAGCGCTTGCAGCGCAGCGTGGTCAGGCTCTGCTCGCCGAGGACCCAGCGCACCGCGTCGGCGAGATTCGATTTCCCGCTGCCATTCGGCCCCACAATGGCGGTGATACCGGGGCGGAACTCCAGCACGGTGCGGGTGGCGAAGGTCTTGAAACCCTGGATCTCGAGGCGTTTGAGGTGCATCGCTATGGCTCATCAGCCGTTTATGCGGCTCCGCCGCACACCGACGGGATGAAAACAGGTTGTTCCTGGGAGGGCAAAGCCCTCCCAGACCCTCCCACCCGGTGGGGGTCTGGGGAAAGCGGGTTTCCCCAGACCCCTGCGCACGGGCGGCGCCCTCCCACACCCTCCCGCGGGTGGGAGTAGGGGGAAAGCGGGTTTCCCCAGACCCCTGCGTGAGAGCCAGGCCCTCCCGCGGGCGGGGGGATGGGGGAACCTGGTTCCCCCATGGTCACGTGAGACGGTCATGCGCATGGCGCACCACGCCGCGATGACCATGCCCTGGGAGCGCGGGCGTCCCGCCCGCATCGCGGCTCCGCGGGCACGGTGACGGCCCCCGCCCTGACCCTCCCCCGCTGGGGGCCGGAACCCGGCTCCTCCCCCCAGCGGGGGGAGGCTGGGAGGGGGGCTGAACCCGGTGAACGATGGTCACCTCAGGGGCGGCGCGGCATGCGGGTATTGTACCGCACCTGCGTTCCCATTGGTCGGAAGACGCAGCCTCCCTGCATCCCGCCGGGTATCGCGTACGTATTCACATGTCTCCTAACGTGAACATAGGCTCTCGAAGAGGGGTGTGGGGAAACCGGGTTTCCCCACGCCCCCGCCCGCGGGAGGGTCTGGGAGGGCGCCGCCCTCCCAGGAACAACCTTGTGTTCATTGCGGTGTTGTGCGGCGCAGCCGCATGGACGGCTGGGAGCGGGGGCAGTTTGCCCGCGTAGGGGCGACGAGGGCGGGCCGCCCGCGCTCCCGGGCGCGTGGGTTACCCCGGGCGTGAACAGGTACCCCTCGGTGTACGTGTTCACATGTCTCCTGGGAGCGCGGGCAGCTTGCCCGCGGAGACGCGACGGGGGCGAAACGCCCTCGCTCGCAGGCGCGTGGGTTACCCCAGGCGTGAACAGGTACCCCTCGCAGGGCTCTTGCAAAGTCACCTCCGGTGGGGGTGCGGGGGCGGCGGAGCCGCCCCCGCGATACTCTTTTTGGGTGTGCGCGGCGGCAAAGCCGCCGCGCACACCCAAAAACTGGGGTTTGGGGCAACGCCCCAAGGACTTTGCACTAGCCCTGTACTCCTCGGTGAACCTTTGCCTTGAGGTGTGGATTGTGGTACAATCCCAAGCAATCCAGTCCCGACAAGGAGCAAAGAGTATCGGAATTCTCGGCCACGCGCGCCGCATTGCAGTGCGCTCGCTGCGCTGTACGCATGTGATGCCGGCTCTGGCCCCGTTCCTATGCGCCGGGGGGTGCATTGAGAGCTTTGTCTTCCCAGGAATACCTCTCGCGTGAACATGGCCGGATGCGGGGAGATGGGGCGACCCGATGGCCTCATCCTCCTGGCCGACGGCCCGGGTTCACTTCCGGTGGTTCGCTGCGGCGTCTGGCCCCGAAACGGTCGGCGGCCCGGCGCCGCTCAATGTATCGAGGAGACCCATGAAGCGACAGATGCTCGGAGCGCTGGCCGGCGCGCTTGCCCTGTTCCTGGCGGCGTGCGGCGGCCAGCAACCCCAGGCGGCGGCCACCCAGCCCCCCGCGGCCGCCACCGAGGCCCCGGCGGCGGTAGCGCCGACCGCGGCCCCCGCCGCCACCGCCGCCCCCGCGCCGGGGGGCGGCGCCGCCGCGCAGCCCACCGCCGGCGGGCGCCTGCAGACGATCATCAGCCGCGGCACGCTGATCTGCGGCGTGAACCAGGTGCTGCCCGGCTTCGGCAATGTTGACAGCGCCGGTAACTTCAGCGGCTTCGACGTGGATTTCTGCAAGGCCGTCGCCGCGGCGATCTTCGACGACCCGACCAGGGTCGAGTATCGCCCGCTCACTGCCCAGGAGCGCTTCACGGCGCTGCAGTCGGGCGAGGTGGACGTGCTGATCCGCAACACCACCTGGACGCTCACCCGCGACGGCTCGGTCGGCCTTGATTTTGGGCCGGTCACCTTCTATGACGGCCAGGGCATGATGGTGCGCAAGGACAGCGGCATCGAGCGCCTGGAAGACATGGAGGGCGCCCGCATCTGCGTGCAGACCGGCACCACCACCGAGTTGAACCTGGCCGATAACTTCCGCCAGCGCAATCTGAAGTTCGAGGCGGTGGTCTTCCAGGAGGCCGATCCGACCTTCGCGGCCTACGACAGCGGCCAGTGCGACGGCTTCACCACCGACAAGTCGGGCCTGGTGAGCTACCAGACCAAGGCCGCCAACCCGGCCGATCACAAGATCCTCGACGTGACCATGTCGAAGGAGCCGCTGGCGCCCTCCGTGCTGCAGGGCGACGCGCAGTGGGCCGACGCGGTGCGCTGGGTGGTCTTCGCGACGATCCAGGGCGAAGAGTTCGGGATCACCTCGGCCAACATCGGCACCTTTGCCAATAGCGAAGACCCGAACATCCGCCGCTTCCTGGGCATCGAGGGCGAACTGGGCCAGGGCATCGGCCTGCCCAACGACTTCGCCGCGCGGGTGATTCGCCACGTGGGCAACTATGCGGAGATCTACGACCGCAACCTCGGCCCCAATACGCCCTTCAACCTGCCCCGTGGTCTGAATACACTCTACAGCGAGGGCGGGTTGCTCTACTCGCCGCCGTTCCGGTAGGGGCGAAACGTAGTTCGCTCATCGGCCTGCGCCCGCCCAACCCCTCCCGCGGGCAGGGGGATGGAGAAACTCCGTTTCCCCATCCCCCTGCGTGAGGGCCAGGCCCTCCCGCGGGCGGGGGGATGGGGGAACCTGGTTCCCCCATTTTCACTTAGGGTCGAAACATCGTTCACCCCATACCCGTGGGGCGAAACCCATGTCGCTCCCACGGAGCGAAACCATGGATCCCAACCGATAGGGTGCCATATGGCCGCCACCACTCCGCCCGGTCAGCCGGCGCGCATCCCCTTCTACCGCGACACGCGGGTCATTGCCATCCTCGTGCAGGTGGCCTTTGCCCTCGTGGTGATCGGGACGTTCTGGTTCCTCTACAGTACCATGATGGACGGGCTGCGGCGCGCCAACCTGCTGCCGAGTTTCGCTTTCCTGCGGCAGCCCGCCGGCTTCCCCATCAGTGAGTCGCCCATCCCCTTCGACCCCTCGCGCACCTACGGCTACGCCTTCCTGGTGGGTGTTCTCAACACTCTGCGCGTCGCGGGAGTGGGCATCGCGCTGGCCACCATCCTTGGCATCATCCTCGGCATCTGCCGGCTCTCGAGCAACTGGCTGCTGCGCAACATCGCCACCGTCTACGTGGAGATCGTGCGCAACGTCCCCCTGCTGCTGCAACTCCTCTTCTGGTTCACCATGACCCAGGCCTTTCCGCGGGTCCAGGAGGCCATCAGCCTCGGCGGGCTGCTCTTCCTGCACAACCGCGGCGTAACCATCGCCTGGCCGCGGGCCAACGCCGACTTCGGGGCCTGGACGCCCTGGCTCTGGGCCGGCCTGCTGGCCGGGGCGGGCTTCTACCTCGCGCGGCGCATCCAGTTCGCGCGACGCGACCGGCCGGGCGTGGCCCTGCCCTGGGCGCTGCTGATCGCCGGCGGGATCGCCCTGCTGGGTTTCGTGGTCACCCGCCTTCTGGCCGGCCAGTGGCCGGTGACGCTGGAGATCCCCGAATTGCAGCGTTTCGGCTTCAGCGGCGGCATTACCCTGACCACCAACTTCGCCGCCCTGCTCTTCGGCCTGGTGATCTACACCGCCACCTTCATCGGCGAGATCGTGCGCAGCGGCATCCAGGCGGTCAACAAGGGCCAGCGCGAGGCGGCCCGCGCCCTGGGGCTGACCGGCGCCCAGACCCTGCGCCTGGTGATCTTCCCCCAGGCGCTGCGGATCATCATCCCGCCCCTGACCAGCCAGTACCTCAACCTGACTAAGAACAGCAGCCTGGCCGTCGCCATCGGCTTTCCCGACCTCTTCGCGGTGGCCGGCACGACCCTGAACCAGACCGGGCAGGCCGTCCCGGTGATTCTGATGGTCATGGCCTCGTACCTGAGCATCAGTCTGCTCACCTCTCTGCTGATGAACTGGTACAACAAGCGCATGCAGCTCGTGGAGAGGTGACGCCATGGCGACCGAAGCCTCCCAGCCCCGCGCCCGCGCCCCGCGCCCGAGCATCGGCGCGCTCGAATGGCTGCGCCAGAACCTGTTCAGCACCTGGTGGAACGCGCTGATCAGCATCATCCTGCTGTTCCTGGTCTTCCAGGCGCTCAGCGGCCTGCTGCGCTGGGTGGTCACCACCGAGGGCTGGATCGCCGTGACGAGCAACGTGCGCCTCCTGCTGGTCGGGCGGTACCCGCCGGACCAGCTCTGGCGCCCCGAGCTGGTGGTCGCGCTGATCGCCGTGCTGCTTGGGCTGAGCGGCGGGGTCTGGCGGGGCATCCCGCTGGTCCTTGCCGCGGGTTTCGGCGTGGCGATGCTTGCCCTGGGGGGCCTCTCCCTGGCGCTGCCGCCCGATCAAGCGCCGCCGGTCTTCTCCACGCCGCTGTTCCTCGTTGGCGCGGCGGCCCTGGCCGCCCTGGGCATTGCCGCCGGCTGGCGCCTGCGCGAGGCCCTGCGCTGGCCGCTGGTGGCCGGGTGGATCCTGCTCTATCCCGCGGCGATCCTCATCCTGCGCGGCATGGGCGACGCCACGATCGGCACCAACCTCTGGGGTGGGCTGATGCTCACCCTGATCCTGGCGGTCAGCGGCATCGTGCTCTCCTTTCCCCTGGGGGTGTTGCTGGCCCTGGGCCGGCGCAGCAACCTGCCGGTGATCAAATGGTTCTGCGTGGCCTACATCGAGGTGATCCGCGGCGTGCCGCTGGTGACGGTGCTCTTCATGGCCTCGCTGATGTTGCCGCTGTTCCTGCCGGCGAACGTGCGCATTGATGCCGTCGTGCGCGCCATCGTCGCCGTGACGCTCTTCAGCGCGGCCTATCTGGCCGAAAATGTGCGTGGCGGGTTGCAGTCCATTCCCAGGGGCCAGGTCGAGGCGGCGCGCGCCCTGGGTCTCAATGCGGTGCAGACCACGCTGCTGATCACCCTGCCCCAGGCCCTGCGGGCGGTGATCCCGGTGCTGGTTGGCCAGTTCATCGCCCTGTTCAAGGATACCTCGCTGGTGGTGATCATCGGCCTGATGGACCTGCTGGGGGCCGCGCAGGCAGTCTACACCCAGCCCCAGTGGCTCGGCATCTCCGGCGGGGTCTGGCGCGAAACGTTCTTCGTGGTGGCGGGGATCTACTGGATCTTCAGCTTTACCATGTCGCGCGCGGCGCGCCAGATTGAAACCGATTTGAACGTGGGCAAATTGTAGGGGCGAACGATAGTGCGCCGGAGGGACGTGCAATGAACAAAACCCAGACTTCAAACGATGATATTATCATCTGCGAAAACGTCAATAAATGGTATGGCGAGTACCATGCCCTGCGCGATGTCAGCCTGCGGGTGAAGCGCGGCGAGGTGGTGGTGATCTGCGGGCCGTCGGGAAGCGGCAAGAGCACCTTCATCCGCACCATCAACCGCCTGGAGGAGCATCAGGAGGGGCGGATCATCGTGGATGGCATCGAGATGACCAGTGACATCCGCAACATTGACGCCATCCGTCGCGAGACCGGCATGGTCTTCCAGCAGTTCAATCTCTTCCCCCACCTGACAGTGCTGCAAAACATCACCCTGGCGCCGATCTGGGTGCGCAAGCAGACCCGCGCCGAGAGCGAGAAGCGCGCCCTGGAACTGCTCGAACGGGTGGGCATCCGCGAGCAGGCCAACAAGTTCCCCGGCCAGCTCTCGGGCGGGCAGCAGCAGCGCGTGGCCATCGCCCGCGCCCTGGCGATGAACCCGCGCATCATGCTCTTCGATGAGCCAACCTCGGCCCTGGACCCGGAAATGATCAAAGAGGTCCTTGACGTGATGAAGGAACTGGCGACCTCGGGCATCACCATGCTCTGCGTGACCCACGAGATGGGCTTCGCCCGCGAGGTGGCCGACCGGGTGGTGTTTATGGACCGCGGGCAGATCGTGGAGGAAAACACCCCGGAGTTGTTCTTCGAGAACCCGCGGCACGAGCGGACCAGGCTCTTTTTGTCGCAGATCCTGTAGGCTGCGCCGCCGCCGGAATGGGTAGCGAAACGTACGTGTTCACATGTCTCCTGGGAGCGCGGGCATCTTGCCCGCGTATCCGCGACGAGGGCGGGACGCCCGCGCTCCCAGGCGCGTGGGTTATCCCAGGCGTGAACAGTTACTGGCGAAATCAGGGTTCCCCCCGCCCCTGCCTGATAGGGCCAGGCGGTACGTGGATATGCGCGCCTCTGCCGGCGCCACTGGCGGAGTTCCCCCCGCCCCTGCCTGATGGGCCAGCCGCTACCCTTACGCCTCGACGATGCGCAACTCGCGCGCGAAGGTGGTGAGGCTGCGGGCGCCGTCTGCGGTGATCACCACGTCGTCTTCGATGCGCGCGCCGGTGACGCCGGGCAGGTAGATGCCCGGCTCGACCGTGAAGGTTGTGCCGGGGCGCAAGGGTTCGTCATTGCCGGCGACGATGTTCGGCGGCTCGTGGGTCTCGAGGCCAAACCCATGGCCGGTGCGGTGGATGAAGTGCGCACCGTAGCCCCCCTGCTCGATCACCGCCCGCGCCGCCGCGTCAATCGCCGCGCCGCTGGCCCCCGGACGGGCCGCGGCGCGCCCCGCCGCATTCGCCCGCAACACCAGGTCGTAGATCTGGCGCGCCACGTCTCCCGGCGCGCCAATGGCCACCGTGCGCGTTATGTCGGAGATGTAGCCCTGGTAGCGCGCGCCGCAGTCGAGGATCACCAGGTCGCCGGGTTGCAGCGGGCGGTCACTGTTGCTGTGGTGCGGATTGGCCGCGTTGGGCCCCGAGGCGACGATGTTCTCGAAGCTCTCGCTATCGGCGCCGGCGGCGAGGATGGCCTCGGAGCACAGACGCGAGACCTGGCGCTCGGTCATGCCCGCGCGGATCTGGGCAATGGTGCGCTCCAGGGCGCTCTCGACGATCCGCACCGCCTGTTCGATGGCCGCCAGTTCCGCCGCATCCTTCACCATGCGCAGATCGGCGAGGATGGGAGTGGCGTCGCGGGTGCGCAGATCGGGGAGGGCAGCCTCGAGGGCGCGCAGTTCCATCACGCGCATGGCGGCATACTCGATAGCCAGGGTGCGCCCGCGGGCGTCAGGCCCGAAGGCTGCGGCGACGGCGGCGGCCAGGGCCGCCGCGGGACCCTCGGCGTCGTGCCAGGGGAAGAAGCGCATGGGGATGCGCGCGGCGGCCCCGGCGCGCCCGTGCTCCAGGGCCGGGATGACGCAGCACGGCGGCGCCCCATCGGCAGGCACGAGCGCCAGGGTCAGGCGTTTGCCGGGGTGGAAGCTCAGCCCGCTCAGGTAGGCCAGGTTGGCGTCGGGCATAAGCGCCAGTCCGTCGAGCCGCTGGTCGCGCAGGGCCTCGATGAGGTGCTGAAGGCGTTGGGAGTGCATGCTGGCTCCTTGCTGAACACCACAGCGGGGGCGGCGTTCTCACCCAATCTTGCTGCGGGCGGGGGGATGGGGAAACCCGGTTTCCCCATCCCCCTGCGTGAGGGCCACGCCCCCCAAACCCTCCCGCGGGCGGGGGGATGGGGGAACCTGGTTCCCCCATAGTCACGTGAGACGGTCATGCGCATGGCGCACAACACCGCGATGACCATGGCCTGGGAGCGCGGGCGTCCCGTCCGCGCCACGGCGCCGCGGGCACGGCGCCGGCCCCCGCCCTGACCCTCCCCCCTGGGGGCGGGCACCCGGCTCCTCCCCCCGGCGGGGGGAGGCTGGGAGGGGGGCTGAACCCTGCGAACGATGGTCACCTCAGCCGTCCATG
>Ga0209162_1001700_pt1 | contig 20867 bp, 15 predicted proteins | sample YNPNPMetaG_FD_187121 | JGI IMG/M metagenome (GOLD analysis project Ga0209162, IMG submission 187121) | Anoxygenic and chlorotrophic microbial mat microbial communities from Yellowstone National Park, USA - YNP NP MetaG (SPAdes) (version 2) ... | reverse complement strand
CAGGAGGCCAAGGCCGGAGGATGTGATTCCATTGGATGAGGGTGAGGAGCATTTCAGGGAGTTTTGAGGGCGGGTGTGGGGGAGAAGGTCGGGACGGGTGGCCTAGCGGGGAAACGGCCGGAGATGGCGCGAAAGGCGATTTTCTCGGAGGGACGCGCTCTGCGCGTCCGGAAATACGGGCCGAGCGCGAACCAAGGCCTCTCATCGTCGCCGACGGATTGGCGACAGGCTGGTGGCCCAAAAGGTGCAATGCTGGGGTTGGCGTGATGCCTTCCTTGCGGGCGTGCAGAGCCCGCCCCTCCGCAGGGTGGACGATCCAAGCTAGGATGGCCTTGCGGTGAAAGGCCGAAGATCAGCCCGAAAGGCGGTTTTCTCGGAGGGACGCACTCCGTGCGTCCGCGTTGCGAGGCGCCGCGAGTGCGAAGACATTGCATTCCCGCCGGGTGCGTTCACGATCGGCCCTCAACCAAAACGGGCAATGTTGGGGTTAGCGTGATGCCTTCCTTCCGGGCGTGCGGAGCCCGCCCCTCCGCGCGGAGGCCAGACGCAACGTCGGTGGCCCCACGGGGGAAAACCCGGGGATGACGCGAAAGGCGGTTTTCTCGGAGGGGCGCGGTCTCCGCGCCCGCATTGCGATGCGGTGCGCAAGCCGAGGCACGTCATCATTGTCGACGAGTTGGCCAGAGGCCGGTTGCCTAGCGGGGACATACCTCGGTGAAGCCCGAGCCTTCCCCTCGGGCGTGCGGAGCCCGCCCCTCCGCGGGGAGGGCCATCCAGGGCAAGATGGCCTTGCGGTGGAAGGCCCGGGGACGGCGCGAAAGGCGATTCTCTCGGAGGGGCGCGGCCTGTACGTCCGGATTGCAAGGCCCAAAGGATGCCAAGGGATCTCATTAATGGGTAGGGGGACACGAGAAGCCACTTGCCCAATGCCGAGATCGCTCCATAAGGCACTGAGTCTCCCTTCCGGGCTCGCATAGCCCCTTTCCCCCCACTGGCCAGAAGGCGCGAAGTTTTTTGGGCCGGGGCAGAAAGCTATTGCAATTCCCAGGCCTTCAAGAAGATCTCGCGGACAATGCCCCTCATTCCCCTGGAGCCCTGCTACTTCTCACTGTGGGATAGTGGACTAGATGCCCGGGTTTCGGTTATAAAGTTCCCGAAGAGGATGAGCCCGATCCCCTTTTTCGGATGAGACAACATGAGGAAATGGGAAACCAGGAATCCCGATTGCCCCCTGGATATAAGAGAGGGCGAAAATTTCATCTCCTTTCCCGTGTGGATTCAACCCAAGGCTTCCTCCGAGGAGATAGTTGGATTTGTGGAAGGGGCCCTAAAAGTGAGGGTGACCCAGCCTGCCACAGAGGGAAAGGCCAACCGGGCCCTCTTAGAGCTCCTCGCCAAGAAGTTTGGGGTGGCCAAGTCACAAGTGGAGATCGTTGCAGGGGAGACATCGAGGAGGAAGCTGGTCAAGATTTGGGGAGTTGACGCCAAGGAAGCTATGGTATATTTTCGTAATTGCTGGGGGATCGTTCAACGGTAGGACAACGGACTCTGACTCCGTGAATCTTGGTTCGAATCCAGGTCCCCCAGCCAAAAAAGTTTTGGCCACCCTTGAGAGGATCATCGCAAAAAGGTTAGTCTTCCAAGACTAACCGGCCGATCTCGCTCCCCAAGGCCGCAGGCTCCTTGCTTCACGGCCCTTTTACATGGCACCATTCAATCCCATCTCTTGCCAAAGGGGTCCATACCGAGAAGGCCTTCCCTCTCGCTCTCCAATCCGCTCCAGATTCGAGGGACTTACCCAGTGCTTCGGGGTTTCAGTCCCCAGATTCACAGAGATCGCGAATCGATCCTGGTCAGGGCCTTGCCAGGGCATCTTTGACCTTCTGGGAAAGCTCGGCTAGGGTGAAGGGCTTCTGTAGGAACCCCACACATCCCCTCTTGAGAATCTCTCGAGCCCTCCCGTTTATGGAGTAGCCACTCGACAGAAGCACCTTTATCTGGGAGTTCATCCGTTTGAGGCTTTCGAAGACCTCACCTCCCTCCATATCTGGCATTATCATGTCCAGTATCACCAGGTCTATCTCGAGGCCCCTTTCCCTGTATATCCTCAGGCCCTCTTTTCCGCCTGAGGCTGTTATCACGCGGTAGCCGAGGGCCCGAAGGAGATGATCCGCCACCTTCAATATCATTGGCTCATCGTCTATCACGAGAATCGTGCCACTGCCTCTTGCAATGCCCTCATCGAATTTGAATTCTCTCGCTGGTTCCTTAGGGGAGGCGGGTAGGTAGATGTGGAAACTACTCCCCTCACCCGGCTTGCTATAGACACGGATGATGCCCTCGTGAGCCTTGATTATCCCATACACCGTGGCGAGGCCCAGCCCCGTGCCTCTACCCAATGACTTGGTAGTGAAGAAGGGCTCGAATATCCTCCTCTGAGTCTCCTCGTCCATTCCCACACCCGTGTCCGTCACCGAGATTCGGACGTATTTCCCAGGCTTGGCGGAGAAGGGTCTCACGTAATCTTCATCGAGCTCCACGTTTTGTGTCTCGAGAAATAGCTCCCCTCCTCTGGGCATGGCATCTGCAGCGTTCACGAAAAGGTTCATGAGGACCTGCTCCATCTGACCCCTGTCCGCCTCCACAGTCCATAAGTCGCTGGCCAGAGTCTTGTGAATCGTTATCTCCTTTCTGGTTCTGCCGAAAAGGTGCGCCATTTCCTCAACCACTGTATTGATGTTGATGGGCCTCACCTCGTACTTGCCACCCCGTGCGAATCCCAGAAGTTGACGGGTCAGCTCTGCCCCGCTCTTGACAGCCTCCTGAATGGCGAGAAGCTTTTCCCTGTGGGGGTGATCTTCGGGCAGGTCCATGAGCATGAGGGAGGCATTGCCCTGAATCGCCATCAGCAAGTTGTTGAAATTGTGAGCAACTCCCCCTGCTAGAATTCCCACTGCCTCCATCTTCTGGGCCACGAGGAACCGTTCCTCTAGTCTTTTGCGCTCTTGCTCCTGTCTTTTCCTCTCCCTTATGTCTCTATAGACAGCGAGAACAGCCCTCTCTCCATGGAAGGGGACGGCAGTGGCAAACGTCTCCACATCCACTACTGAGCCATCCAGGGAGATGTACTTCTGCTCCTTGAGGGGAACAGTCACACCCTTTTCCTGGACCTCTTCTGTGCGCTCTCGCACAGAATCCCTTGAGTCCGGATGAACGAAGTCGTATATGGATCTCCCCAGGAGTTCCTCCTCCCTCGATGCCCCGAGGAGCCTGACCATAGCAGGATTCACGTAGAGGATGATCCCGTTCCTCTGGACCCAAAGCCCTTCTGGAAGCATCTCCACTAAGTTCCTGTAACGCTCCTCGCTCTCCCTGAGAGCATTCTCCGCTCTCCTCTGCGCGGTTATATCCTGGACCAGACTTATGAAATGCAATGGGTTCCCAGCGCTATCCCTCTGAACGCTAGCCCATATCCTCACCCATACCGTGGACCCATCCTTGTGGATGAGCCTCCTTTCCTGCTCACCCCATGGGATCCGGCCGGATAGGAGATCATCCAGGAATTTCGCCCTCTTTTCCAGGTCATCTGGATGGGTGAAATCAGCCACCCTTTTGCCCACTAGCTCCTGGGGCTCGTACCCCAAAATTCGGGCCATTGCGGGATTGACCTCCCGATATATCCCATCGGGAGTCACCAGAGTTATCCCCACGGCAGCGTTCATGAAGGCGGTTCTAAATCTCTCTTCCGACTCCCTGAGCTCCTCCTCCCTCTTCCTGAGGAGGGTTATGTCCACGAGGTTCCCCAGAACTGCTGGTTGCCCCTGGTACATCACTCTCACGGCCCTGACCCATACCGACCTCCGCGACCCATCTGGCCTGAGGATTGAGATCTCGTATTCAGAGGGCACCTTTTCCCCTGCAAGCCGCCTTCTGAGCCTGTCCCTCACGAACTCCCTCTCCTCGGGCGCAATTACCGCCAACGAATCCCCTGCGTAGAGCTCCTCCCACGGCCTGCCCACTATCTCGCAATAACTGGGATTGGCGTAGATGTAGCGCTCTTCCTTGTCGATCAAGTAAATGCCCGAAAGGGACTGGTCTATGAGGGTCTCGTAGAGGGAGGCCCTTGCCTCGAGCTCCTCTATCCTGTCCTGTGCCTTTCTGAGAGCCCTCTCCAACTCCCCTGACCCCGAAAGTCCAACACTCGAATCTTCTCCCGCCATCCTTGAAACCTCCAGAAGGTGTAAAACCGCGCCCGTGGCGACTGGCCCGCCTCCCCAATCGTCCCGGAAAGGGATATCTCACAGGCTTTGTGAGAAGATTCCGCTCTTTCCAAGGGGTTGAATTTGCGTGGAAAATTTTTACTTGTAGCCCTTGCCCTTGTCAAGGAGGATTCGCGAGTTCCCAAGCTCGTTAGAGCGCACTCTTCCCTCGGGCCAGGATGAACTGTCTCCGAGAGTCCATGCCCTTGGGGACTCAAGCCCCGAACCTACGGGCCGCCTCGGGGATATTCCCATTCAGATCAGGGCCACATCTCAAAAGGAAGATCGGAACTGTCCTAGGCCTCCTTGAGCCAGGATTTCTTGATTACGCCAACTGCCGTCCACTCCCCCATCACCTCTGCAACCACGGTGACATCGGGTGATGCTAGCCTTACCTTGGGAGGTTTTCCATCTCTCTTTTCCAGGGCATCGAATATGGCACCACCTATCTCCCTCTCGAGGACCGGGGTATCCTCGGAATATCCGTGAGAGCCCCTTTTGTGGATTCGGAAGCAGAAGGTCTCATCTGGGCCAATGGCCTCCCTTGCCAGTTCCACAGCCGCTTCCTTCAGGGCTTCTGTACGACTGGGGATTTCCTTCATCACCGGTGTGACCCTTCCTATATCCTCCCCACATTCCCTCTGGATGGTCTCCAGAATCTCCTCCACCCTTCCCTCCACCTCCACAGCGAACACGCCCTTGAAACCCGTCTGTGCGACCCTAGCCCTATCCAAGGCCTCCTTGAGGGAGGCCTTTGTATATTTCGCTGAAAATAGATCCTTGGCCGTAACTATGAGCTTTATCTTTCCAGGATGTCCCCTCTCTTCCTGGGGCGAAGTCATCTTCGACCTCCTACGAGAACTATAGCTGGCCCCACATTCAAGAGTCGCCCAGGCCTCATCCGGGTCCGCTCAGGAAGAGCGGAGGGCTTCTATTATGGTCCTGCAAAAGGCCGGGAGATCGTCGGGGCAGCGAGATGTTATCAAGTTTCCGTCTCTCACAACCTCCTCGTCCACGTAATTAGCACCCGCATTTACGAGATCATCCTTTATGGCGAAGAAGCACGTCGCCCTTTTCCCCCTTACGATCCCAGCTGAAATGAGAACCCACCCCGCGTGGCAAATGGCAGCTACCACCTTCCCTTTCTCGAACATCTCCCTCACGAATGCCAGGAGCTTTGGATTGCGTCTCATGTAATCAGGTGCAAATCCTCCTGGAACAATCACGCACTCGAAATCCTCTCCACTCACTGAATCCACTGAGACCAACTCCTTGCTGCTTGCCGCAACACTTGGGTGAGGGACTGAAAGACCCGTTCCACTTGTATAGGAGCTCGCTCCCGTCCCCACGATAGCAACCCTTGCGCCAGCCTCCTTCATCCGGAAATAAGGATACCAGAACTCGAAGTCGTTGTACTTGTTCTCAACCAGTATTGCCACTTTTTTCCCCGCAAGTTCCATCTCTCGTACCCCTCCTTTGGACATCGATCGCTCGAGGACATCCCTCGGCCTTCAAAGAGAGCTTACCAATGAGGCCTTTCTTTTTCCACAGGGAAGATCCTCCCCTCGATCCTACACCCACTTGGGTGCAAGCCTTCTTTGAAACCTGTCCCTCGGTGTCGGGTCGAATCGCTGTCTTTATGTCCTCGATACCCCTTCTATGGTCAGACTCTTTCCTTCTAGCCGCCAGGAGCTCCCTAGAATCATCTTCACCAACCAAAGGTTCGTTTCCAGGTGGTCGGTCATTCGCGGGATCAAGTAGGAACTTTTTCCTCGGGCCAGGGCTGCGAAAAGAACCAGCTGATCGGCCAAGTACCTGTCGACCGTAGCTCCGCTTTCCAGGTCTTCCACTAGGGTCCTCACCACGTACTCGGCCATTTCCTCCGAGCTCCTTCCGGGCCTCCCCGCCCTGTCCGCCCCGAGGAGGCAACCCGTAGTTGTCTCGGCCCAGAGAAGGACAGAGGCTCCAGGTTGAATGGCGGCATCATCGTCCCAGAGCTGAAAATCTGGCCTGATCCCTTTGGCCTCGAGAAGCTCCTCGCACCTTTGGGCTATTCTATGAGTGACCTTTCTTTGCCGGAGGTGCGATGCGAGGGCAACTCCCCGTATCTTCTCCACAGAACCCTGAGATCCCAGAACCAAGGGACGCAAAGGGCCATCCAGAGGATGAACAACGACTCTGATTCTCCCTCCTCCCTTGGGGACATAGCCTGGCCTCAGGATTTCCAACTCCACTGAAGCCCCCATCTTCCGAAGGCAGGGAATCAGGACCTTCTCCATGTGGAGGGCGCTAGGCGCATTGTCCTGGAAAAGACCACCCGTTATCTCCATCTCCAAGGGTATTCTCGCGCAAAGCCCTAGGGGAATCAGGGAGAAGGCCATCATGGTTGCGGACCCACCTGTTCCTATGTCCCATTTGAATCTTCCGCCCTCTACCCGTTCACCAGGCCAGAATAGGATGTCGCGGGAGCCCACGGTATCCCCCTGGAGCTTACCCCCTGAGAGCTCGCAACAAGCCCGGACAACGGAGAGGTGCTGCGGCCTGAGCCCTGGATTTGGCCTTCTAGCCCTTATATTGGTGACCCTTATGGGCTTGCAAGCCAAAGTGGCGAGCGCCGCAGCGTATCTCACTATTGTCCCGCTTCCCGAGTAAGCCGACCCGTCTATCTCGATCACTCTGGCCCCCGTTTTATCGGGCTATTGGTGCTCTCTTGGCCCAGGTTTGTACAACGCTGGAGACCCAGTACCTCGAGCCGGGTTACATTCTTCACCACCTTCTGGCTGAAGCCAACTTTTTCGGAAAACCCGGGTGAACACTCTGTCCTCAATTTGTCCAGTTTTTTCAAAAATTCTCTAGCCTTGTGGCCAGAAGAGCAGGAATCTCCCTGGATGGATGCCTCTCTCGCTGCGAGAAAAAGACCCTTTAGCTCCTTTGCCATCTCGTAACATTTTTTCGCCTTTTCCTCCTCCTTGCGGTTCTCCTCATCTGCTCTTTCCCTCTGCATCAAAGGATTCGTTCCCGTTGATTCCTCTCTCGCCTCGGGCAATAGAGGGGGGCCATTCTTCTCACATTCCCCATCCGTGAGCTGAAAAATGACAACCCAAAGGACAAGGAGCAACAGAGCTGTCCTAACTAATCCCATATTCCCTTTCCTTTCGTCTTCTTATCCTTGTTTCCTGGATCCAGCAATATACCACTGGAACGATCAGCATCGTTATGACCTCCACAAGAAGCCCTCCGAAGGACGGAATGGCCATGGGTAGGAGGAGGTCAGAGCCTCTTCCTTTGGAAGTGAGAACGGGTAGGAGCGCCAGCAAAGTTGTTGCCATGGTCATCATGCACGGCCTGATCCTCTTTCTTCCGGCCTCCAATACGGCCTCCCGCACTTCTCTGGAATCGGTGGGGCGCCTTCGAGCAAAACTCTGGGTGAGGTATGTTCCCATCACGACCCCGTCGTCCGATGACACCCCAAAGAGGGCTATGAATCCCACCCATACAGCAACACTCAGGTTCAAGGTGTGGATCTGGAACACCTCCCTCATGGATCTTCCCATGACTGTGAAATCCATGAACCAGGGCTGTCCATAGAGCCAAATGAGAACAAATGCCCCTGCCCAATTCACGAAGATGCAGCAGAAAACGAGCCCTGTCATTGCCATGGAAGAAAACTGGAGTTGCAGGACAACCAAGATCACAAGCAGTGCCATTGGCACAACCACCATGAGGTTCTTCCAGGCCCTAATCTGATTCTCGTAATTCCCAGTCATTGAGAAGCTGACCCCCGTGGGTAGGGCCAAACCCCCGGAGCCCATGCGCCACTCGAGATATTGCCGAACATGGTCGAAAACGTCCCCCTCGGCAAATCCCTCTTTTTTGTCGAAGACCACATATCCCACCAGGAAGGTATCTTCAGTGCGGATCATCTGGGGACCTGGCGAGAACCTCAATTCGGCCATTTGGCCGAGGGGGACCTGAGCTCCGCTTGCCGTTGGCACTAGGATCCGAGCAATGGCCTCGGGATCATCCCGGAGTTCTCTCAGGTATCTGACCCTCACCGGATATCGCTCTCTACCCTCCACAGTGGTCGTGACCTTCCTGCCACCGACCGCCACGTCCAGGGCTTCCAGAAGCTGCTGTAGGTCCACCCCGTACTGGCCCATGGCAAAACGATCCGGCCTGATCTCGAGGTACGGCACGCCTACTACACGATCGGCTACGACGGATCTTGGATCCACTGAAGGTACCTCTCTTATGGCCTCTTCTAAAACCTTGCAAGCCTCTTGGATGGCATCCAGATTAGGTCCCCTCACCCTCACTCCCATGGATGCCCTAATCCCACTCTGGAGCATCACGATGCGGGCTGCGATCGGATGAAGTTTGGGGGCCGATGTGACCCCAGGGACCATGGCCGCTTTGACTATCTCTTCCCAGATGTCCTCCGTGCTTCTGATCCCCGGCCAGGCCTTTCTTCCAGGGTTTATGAGGGGATCGAGGGGTGGCCTCCATAGCCTGAAAGGGGTCCCCCAAATGTCGGGTATGAGATTCCCCGTGTCATCCCTAAGAAAGCGGCCTCTTACCTGGTAGGGCATTCCATCCGGTGCCAGGACTGGCTCTCCCCGCACGTTTCTGAATAGGTCCAGGGCATCTTTGTCGCACTTGAAGGTCAAGATCCTTCCCGAGGAATCTGTGAGATATTGGGATTTGTAATGTATTAGCGTCTCGAACATGGAAAGGGGAGCCGGATCCAAAGCAGATTCTGCCCTTCCCAACTTTCCCACCACTGTTTCCACTTCGGGTATGGCCGCGATCTTTTGGTCCTGAATCTGGAGGATCTCCAGGAGCTCTGTCACGGATGCATGGGGCATGACTGTGGGCATGTAAAGGAATGAGCCTTCGTCTAGCGATGGCATGAATTCCTTGCCCACTCCAGGGAACAAGTGAGCGAGGAAGGCGCCAGCGCTGGAGCGCTTCACAGAAGGGGGAAGCCAACCGAAGACGTTGGTGAAACCGAGCCAGACTGTGAGGCCCAAGATAACTATGAAAACAGGAATGCACAGGAAAGCTGCCTTGTGCTCGAGACACCAACTCAGGATTGTTGGGTACCATCTTTGAACTGTCAGCAGCAAAGCTATAGCTGCCCCCATGAGGCTTCCCGCAAAAAGCAAATTTGGGAGCACTCCACTTTCGGCTCCCAAAGGAATCCATTGAGAGCAGAGAATGCCCAAAAAGCATAGAACCAGAACCCATCTAGCCCCTTTCCAACTCCACGTTCTGTTTTTGCCGGAAACCCTCTCATGTATCAAGCCCCATGCCCCGACTGAAACCAGAGCCCCGCCTATCCATGGATTCCACAAAAGGGCAACTCCCACTCCGCACCATACGAGTCCCTCCAGGACAAGGTGGCTTCTTGCCCATCTCTCCACCCTTTCGTGGAGAAGAAGTCTCGCTCCCACGGGAACCATGGTCACAGCGACGACCATCGAGGCGACAAGCACTATGGTTTTGGTTGTGGCCAGAGGTCTGAAGAGCTTTCCCTCGGCCCCTGTGAGAGCGAATATGGGCATAAAACTCACAACAGTGGCTGCCATTGCCGTTACAACAGCACCTCCTACCTCCTGGGCAGCCTTACAAATGATGGTCTTCCTGTCCTCTCCGGGGGCGGCCCTCTCCCAATGACCAAGTATGTTCTCGGTGACGATGATCCCCATGTCCCCGAGCGTTCCTATAGCTATCGCAATGCCTGCCAGGGCCACGATGTTTGCCTCTATCCCTAATGCCTTCATGGCCACAAAGCAAATGAGTACGGCCAGAGGGAGGACCGAGCAGACCAGGATCGCGCTTCTCAGGTGCCCCACCATTGCCATTATCACTACCATGACCACCAAAGCCTCTTGCACCAAAGCATCGTGAAGGGTCCACAGCGTCTCCTGGATGAGGCCACCTCGGTCGTAAAAGGGGACTATCGTTACCTGGCTAATTGTGCCGTCTGGGAGAGTTTTTTTAGGAAGAGAGGGCGAGATCTCCTTTATCTTTCGCCAAATATTTTTTATGGTCAGAAGGGGGTTTTCTCCGTGGCGCACCACCACCACTCCCCCAACAGTCTCAGCGCCTTCCTTGTCCAGTATTCCCGACCTCGCTGCTGGTCCGAGGGTCACCTTGGCCAGATGCCGGACGAAGATAGGCACTCCCTCATTCACCTTGACCAAGGAATCCTCCAGCTCTCTCGGATCTCGGATGAAGCCGAGTCCCCTGACCACATAATCTACCCTATTCAACTCTATGGTCCGGGCGCCCAACTCCTGGTTTGCCCTCTGAATTGCAGCCACCACCTCTTCCAGGCTCACTTTCCACGCCTTGAGGAGCATCGGATCCACATCTATCTGGTATTCCTTGACAAAACCCCCAATGGAAGCGACTTCCGTCACCCCCTCTGCTGAAAGGAGCGCGAACCTGACATGCCAATCTTGTATTGACCTCAGTTCTTGGAGATCCCAGCCTCCAGTGGGACGGCCCTGTGGATCTCGACCTTCCAGTGTGTACCAGAAGACCTGACCGAGCGCTGTCGCATCTGGTCCGAGAGCTGGCTGGACCCCAGGAGGGAGAGTTCCAGGAGGAAGGCTGTTGAGTTTTTCCAGAATACGACTCCTGCACCAATAAAAATCGGCGCCATCCTCGAAGATAACATATACTATGGAAAAGCCGAACATCGATGTGCACCTGATGGCCTTGACCTTTGGCATACCCAGCAAAGCTGACGTGAGAGGGTAGGAGACCTGATTTTCCACATCTTGGGGGGAACGGCCAGGCCACTCGGTGAATATGATCTGTTGGTTCTCTCCGATATCCGGAATGGCATCTACTGGAATTGGGAAACGAGGCAGGCCCTTGAGGTCCCAATCGAAGGGTGCGAAGGACACACCAAGGCAACACGCAACAGAGACGATGGCCAGGACTAAACCTGGCCTTTTCAAACAGGCCTTTATCAGAGACCCAATGAGGGAGCTCTGAACCCCATCTTTCATGGCGTTTTCCTTCAGCTTCCAGGCTCCTTGGACATCGCCCCTATCATGCTGGGTTTGGCCATGATCTGGGATGCACTGTCTAACTTGAAAGCGCCCTTCGTCACAACAAGCTCCCCCTCTTCCAACCCCTCCTTCACGATCACCCTGTCTCTACCTTGGGGTCCCAAGATCACCTCCCTGGCCTCGTAGGTGTGGTCGGATCCCGGGACCGCCACATAGACTATGGCCCTTTTCCCCGTCCAAAGAGGGGCCGTGATCGGTATGGTGAGGGGCAATTCCCTGGGCTTCGCTCCCTGACCCACGGGGACACCCTCTTGCGACAATTCTGCTCTGATCACAGCTCTCGCAACCATCTCCGGCTTTAGTTTGGGGGTCTCCTGGGCCATCACCCCTACTGTAGTGGTTCTGGTGTTGGGATTGAAGATGGGGTCTATGTATGTTACCCTCCCTTGAAATCTCTCTCCGGGGAATGCCTGTACCTGGAATTCCACTTCCTGGCCGTTTCTGATCCAGGGAATGTCCGTCTCGTACGCGTCTAGTTTGAGCCAAACATATTTGGGATCAGCTATTACCATGAGCACCGATCCCGTGTTCACGTACATGCCTTCGGTCGCATTCTGCCTTATCACCACACCTGCCCTCGGCGCAGTTAAGGTGGCAATGCCGGTCGGCTCCGAGCGTTGCTGGAGCTCATCTATGTCCCTTTTGGACAAGCCGAGCAACCTGAGCTTGTGGCGGATCGCTGCCATTTTCCTGAGTGCATCTTGCCTTGCCTCCTCGTCTCGAGGCCCTCTACTCTCGATTTCCCCCTTGCGTGCCACGTGAGGGGTCCCTTCCCTGAAGGCCAAGAGGCCAGGTACCACTTGCGCTGCCTCGAAAAGCTGCTGCTCGGTGTTGTACAGATCCCATGAGTAGAAATCCAGAAGAGGCTCCCCCCAACGAACCCATACACCCGCCCTCTCCACATAGACTCTGTTGACGACCCCAGGCATGTAGGCATTGACGTAACTCAGATGAGCGGGATCGTAATCGATCCGCCCGTAGAGGGGGATCTCTTTGATTACCGATCTTCTCTCCACTGGGGTCACCTCCAGCTGAGCCACTCGCGCCTCTTCTCTCGACAATTTCACCCTGGGCCTTGCCCCCCCTTGCTCATGTGAGCTACCCGAAATTCTCACCAAATCCATACCACACACAGGGCATTGGCCTGGCCTCTTCACAGGCGCGATGTGCATCATGGGGCATATATATAGCCCCCCTTCGGACATATCCGATCCTTGTTCGGAAAGGGCCGAAGGACCTTCGACAATTAGCTCCTTTTCTTTGGATCCACGAGAGGTGTAGCCCACCAAGAATGCCAGGGAAAGGGCAAGAAACCACACAAGGAGTCTTCGCGATTTCCTCATACGAGACCACCTCCTTCAATCTTCGATACTGAAGTCCGAAAACACCATTGGATAAGATGATATGGCCGCGAATAAGAGATAGCCCGCCAGGCTCAAAATCACAAGCTTTCGCTGTAGATGTGGAATCTTCCCTTTCAAGGATGGTAGGCCTTTGTAACGGTCTAGAAAACCGACTCCTATCCCAAAAATACCTGCCGCAAAAAGGGGGAGATAAAGGGCGTAGCCCACATAATTGTAGTCGGTCTGAAGGAGACAAAATGGACAGTGGTGAGTGGGAAGCTCGTAAAAGTATACAGAGATATAGCTTACGATGGCCCACAAGGAAAAAACGAGGAGCACACTGCTCAGAACGGAAAAAGGCGAGGCCCCTTTTCCTTTCATCAGGATCCCAATTCCCAACCGTGTGAGGAGGGCTAGCTGGAGAAAAAAGAGGATCTTCCCCGTCCTGGGAGTCATGCTAGCCCAGACGGCCCCTTGGTCCCTGGCGTCCGCCCCGAAAAGGGCTCCACAACAAGAGGCTATGAGATGCGGTTTCATTTGGAGAAAATACGAAGTCTGGAGCGTTGCCTCCAGGACCAATGACAGGGCTAGCCATCTCAGCATCCTGTATTTGGGCTTTATGAGGGGATAGTCGGGAGCCATTTGATCCACATGGTTGATGAGTAGCCAGAGGCTCGAGAAGACCGAATTGGAAAGTTTCAGCACAAGGGTGGGATAACCGAAAGGGTTCACATTGAGGGTTCCGGCGGCGCACATGACCCCCACGAAGAGGGTGTGCAGCCTTTCAGCGGTCCATACAAAAAGGAAAAGGGATAAGATCTGAATGCTCAAGGCCAGGGAGATCAAGCTCGATACCAGATAAGTCCGCCTCTCCAGCCGGATCTGTAGCTCGCTCCCGCTGGCAATATCCCAATTGGTCAAAATTTGGTTGCCAAGCCCGACCGACGCCAGTGTGGCCCCTGCATACATGCCCGAACTTCCAATGAGGGCCAACACCCCTGCATCTAAAATCATTCCACCTCTAACCCTTCGATGCTGCACGCCCCCGCCACAAAGGTGACCCTGTCGCCAGGGACCACCAATCCAGCAAAGTTTCTGAACAAGATGAAATACTCCCTTCCCCTCTCCGGGTTGGACGTGGACTGCCGCAAGTTCCCTAGCTTGCTTGATGCAACTGAAAGGACCTTCCCAGTAGGCTCGTGGATCAGGGTTGCTCGAGAAGAGGGATGCAAGAGGGCGGAGGCTCTTTCAGGATCCAGGACCCTGAATCGCAAATCCACGAACCCACCTCCAGCGGACACCTGTATCCGGCTTATCCTGACCCCACAAGTCTCCTCTCGGGTAACTGGAGCCTTGCTCTCTGGAGCTGTAGCGCAACAAGCAAGTGTTGCTGAGAAGAGAAGAAGGCTTACAAGAACACCGATTCGCGAAGATCTCTCCTCTTTGTCGACCACAGGGAACTCCTTGAGGGATTTTTCTCACACCAAGGAAGCCGGCCTGTTCGAGGCCTTCCTCAAATGAGATCCCTGACTGTTTTCCTTTCCCATCGCTGACTCCTCTATCGGAGGGTAAAGGGTACGGGCTTGGTATCGCTTGCCCCTGCGGATGATACCACGGTCACGCTATCCGGCTTCATGGGGACGGGACTGAATGCTCCGTAATAGTCCCTCTTGCTGGGTCGATAGGCGAGGTCTCCGAATCCCACTGCTGTGAGGACTACGGTACCAGGGCTCTCCTTGGTCCTGGCGAAGACCTTGAGAGTCTTGGTCGCCTGGCTATAACGCGTCTTGTATATGGTCAGGGGACCGATTACCGGAATTTTGGCATACAGGCCTCCTGGGGTCGGCTTGCCTGCATTCGTGAGATTCAGCCTTCCGTCGTATATGGTTATCGTCTCACTCTTGGATGGAACCAACCAAACGTCCAAGGATCTTCCGGCGGCCAACTCCAGCGCATATTGCTTGCGTGCAAAAGGATACAATTGGCCGTCTTCTGCCCTGGCAGTGACGTATGCATTGAGGAAGACCGGGACGAATGTGTGATAACCCGCATTTAGAAGTCTGATGAGAACCCTATCGCCCACAAAGATCTCTGTGGTTCCACTTACCTTCGCCAAATACCGATCTGGCCATGCCTTCCCATTGATCAGGAAATATTTGGGGACATAGTCCCTAGTGTTGGGGGTTGAAGTCCCTGGTCCATATCGTCTGGAGGCGATCGCCTCATTCATTTTCGGGTCCAAAGCGCTGTACACCAATACAAGCTCTTTGTCGAAGATGGTATCTGGATGGCCATATGCCTGACTTGCCGAGAAATTCTTGGTCACTGCTCCGTAAAGGCCCATCTGCACCTGGGCTGCCGGGTTGGTGCCCGTTTGATAAATGAAGGCCCCCTCCTCGAATGTGGACCATGTGTAGGTCCGGGTCTCCCCAGGAGGCACCTCGTGGGTGAAGGAGCGCACCCTCGCGCTATAATTGCCCTCTGGCCGGCTCCCCGACCAAGTGACCGTGTCGTTGGGCCAGTCTGTCCACACAGGCCCGGCATTGTTGTCGGGAAGCTTCTGTCCCGGGATGACGAAGGAGATGGGCACAGGAAGCAGGTTCGTGAGGTGAACCGTGAGTCCCTCGCCAGGAGGCACTGTCAACCTGGGCCCTGGGACCGTGGGAGGCCCTTCCCCCAGGGCGAATCCCCAAATGGGCACGGTTTCCCCACCCGGTAAGGTCATTGAGCCCGCCTTTGCCTTCAGGGAAAACTCAGCTGCTGAGGCCCCTCCACCGAGGACCACAATAAGACCCAGGGCCAAGCATGCCTGCTCAAGCAATATCGAGACTTTGTTGGATCTCACTTGGTAAGCCTCCTTTCTCACTCGCTTTCCAGTGGCACATTCCAAGGCACAACGCCCAAAAAGGTGATGAGGCCACCTGGAAAAACGTTGTTATTTGTAAGCTCCTTCTCCGTATGGGAGTGCCACATGTAGAAGAACCCCCCTCCCACATTGAGGCCCGCGTGTTCCGGAGGGAGGAAGCCCTCTCCTCCAAGAAAAGGGCTACCGCTATAGAGCTGTCCGAACTTCACGTCGTCTCTCGAGGGAAGGATCACAGGGAAATTCGCCCCGTGATCCCCAATGAATTCGTAGGGGGCAAGAGGGTCACCAGGGGCATGTCCGTATATATCCCATCCCATGAGGGCCCCTGTCCATGTGTAGATGGCATCCACCGTCTCGCACGGATTCACTACGACCGTGTAACGCTCGTACGAGAGATCTGGCCCTGCTCCCAAACCCGAGCTGAGCAACACCCCGTCCTTGGCTATAACACGGACATGATTGCCGTGAAAGTGAAGAGGATGAGGATCCCTCCCCAAGGTTGCCATCCTCACCAGAAGCCTCTCTCCCGGATGCATGAGGAAAAGGGCGTTGTAAGGCTGAGTTGGGAGCCAGGGCACCTGGGCATTGGCTATGGTATCGGGAAAATTGCGACCATTGGCGAACCACACGGTCTGAAAGAAGTTCGTGGTGTCGATCTCCTTGATGCGTCCAAATTCCACGAGCCTGTGCACACGGGGATCCATGTCCGTCATCAAGATCAGGAATTCCCGGTCGTAGGCAGTGTCGGGATGGTCATATGCGAATTTGGTCCCGGCGCATAGGGATCGAGGCGGTGCTTCGTTGTGACCCTGTGGCACTGGAGGACAGTCGGGGGTGGGGGTGGGATTAGCGGGCCTCACCACTATGACCCCCACGAGGCCCATCTCCACTTGCAAGTCTGGCCTGGTGCCACTGTGATATACATAAGTCCCGGGCCTGGTGGCTGTAAATGTATAGGTCACCACCGTTGTGTTGTCAGGTGGAGCCTCGCGAGTCAGAACCCCCTCGACCCCCCCAGATGCCGTCACCTCGTGGCCAGGAAAGACTATGGATACATTTCCAGCTTCTCGGGGAAGGCTGTTCCTCAGTGTGACGGTCACAGTGTCTCCTTGTCTCAGGATCAGAGTTGGCCCAGGATACTGCATTCGGCCTTCACCCAAGGCAAAACCCCACATGAGCATCGAATCCCCGTCACCGAGGGTGATCCTGTCCTGTCTAGCCACAAGGTCAAAGCTGGTTCCTTCCACACCGATTATCTTGGCCTGTGTCCAGGCGGCTGTCGTCATCTCCAACATAGCCCACGCACCGAGGGCCAACCCAAACCATCGACTTTTTCTCATCTCTGGCCTCCTCCCATCACGGACCGTCCCTTTTCAAGTTCCGCAGCCAGAGGCCGGGCACACGACTATCTCGGTCATGATACCCCCTCTTTCTTCCTGGCCGTTGATAAGCTCGCTCAAGTTCGTGGTGTAAAAGAAGTAAGTGCCAGGGGGCACTCCCGTGGTATCCAGGAGCAGATCTGCAGCCTGCCCTCCTCCTATGGTCAGGGAGCTGGTTTCGTAAAGGAGGTCTTTGCTGCCGTTCCTGAGCAGCTTGCCATCGATCCCCACAACTTTCATGGGAATCCCAAGGACCCGCACCGTGAAAAGATGAGTCGTGCTTATATTATGGACTCGAAGCAAGACCCTTTCCCCCTGCCTGGCCTGAATCCGCGCATCCATCCTTTGAGAGAAGTGACCGTTATTTTCCGGACTGGCTCCCAGGAGATTGGGATTGATCGTATCTGGGTATCCTCTACCGTTCATGAGATGATAGTCATCCTTGAGCTGAGCGAAGGGCAAGTTCTGGATGGCTATGTGCTGAGCATGAAAACGGGAGTCGAAGCCCGCCAATTGGATGGCTTTGGAGACGTGGTAACCCGTTGAACCATCTCCGTCGTTGTATGCGAACCCAGCGTATGGTGGATTTCCAGAACTCCTGAGGACCATATCCTGGTCTTGGCGGGGAAGCACGTAGATCTGGCCAATCATGCCCATCTGCATGTGCTCCGTAACCTCAACATGGCAGTGATAGAAGTAGGTGCCTTCCTTCCCCAATGTGGCGTAATAGTACGGAAAAGTAGCCCCTATCTTCACAGTGGGTGCGCTCTCTGGCAATCCGTCGAATATCGAACCCGAATTGGGTATCCCGTGCCAGTGAACCGAGTGGGTGTCGAAGAGATCAGGCCTGTTGATCATGCCCACATTGGTGAGGTTGAGATAGAGCTCCTGGCCTTCTCTCAGCACGATCGTGGGTCCTGGAAGCTCTGCCTTCACCTGTCTTAGGGCGAAGACCTGCCCTGGTGGGACATCTTCGGGAACCTCGGAAAAGCCGAAGGTGTACATGACGGTCCCGTCGGCCATGGTCGCGAAACCATCTCCAGCCGTAAGATGCTTGCAAACGATGTCATTTGTGGGATCCCCGTCTCCGTCAGCATCTATGCCATCGTTATCCGCTGGGCACTGAACCATGAAATTGGACTGTGCCATGGAACACACTCCTATCCCCAAGCCAACTGCGGAGACCAAGGCCACGATGCTCAAAAATCTCTTCCATCTCATCACTGCCTCCTTCTTCCGAGAAGGATTGCGGAGAAAGCCCTTCTCCGCATGAGACATTCCGTCACAGATCACGGGACCCACTGATCAGCTCCTGCATCCACGGGAGGAACCACTGGTCTCGCATCGCCATCGAAATCCCAAAGGAGTTCTCCGAAGTCCAATGGCAGGAAAGACCTGATTCCCGACCCATTGGGCGAAGCCAAGTGGTAATTCCCCCTCACGGTCAGGGGCCTGAACACTACGTTCACGAAGTTTCCCCCCTCTCCCCCTGCTCCCGCAGCAAAGAGCTCGTTCACATATGGCTCCACAAAGGAAGGGGCCCCATTGCTCAAAATGCACCCGGAGCACGCCAACGACTCTGATTGGCCGACTACCCCCAGATCCCGGTAAAGGCGACTGGAATTGGGCACAAGGCCGCCGCTTCCTTGGTTCGTTCTCCCGTCCCAGTAGAAGGACCGATTCCGGTACACGATGGAGTCGTGGATCTCGGGATTCGAAAAACCTGCTCCCAATATGCTGACCAGGGAGGCTCCGTAAGGCCTAGAGGAGATGCCAGCGATCTGAGCGGTCGAGACATTGGGGTTTGTGGGGTCGAGGAATGCCGCTCTGTTCGTGGCAGTGCTGTCATTGTTGGCCACTGTATTGTTGATTATGAAAACCCTGAGGGCATCTGCCAGGGATATTCCCCCTCCTGCCAATTGAGCGACATTATTCACGATTATGTTGTTGAACACCTTGACCTGATACCAGGACCCTGGATCCGAAGGACTTGCCGAAACATCCCGACCGTTTATCTGCGTCAATCCTATACCTCCTCCGTCATGGCTGGAGGCATTGCCCTGAATGAGGTTCCGGTTTATGGTCACGGATCCAGCGCCAGGGGTTGGGATGGTAAGTCCTAAGGGGTCTTCACCGGCTATCAGGATCCCACCTCCTATGCCTCCCACAGTGGCTCGGATGGGTTTGTCTCCCGTGCTAACCTCGTTGAAAACGATGAAGTTACCCTCTATCAATCCATTGTCACTGAGCCCCATGTGGGCGATCCCCGCTCCACCGAAGGCGCTGAAGTTCCCGCAAATGTAATTGTCCTTCACCGTGTAACTTTGCGAACCAGTAAAGAGGGCTATGCCTCCACCTCCATCAATGGAGCCATTCTGGTTGAAATGATTGTTTCGAATGATCAGATCACGATTCCTGGCGTCAGCATAGTCTCCTGTTGCAGGATCCACTGTGGAGGGCCAGCCAACCCTGATCCCTCCACCGAAGTTCCCAGAATTGGTAACTAAGACGTTGTTGCTTATCTGCAGCCCTCTGGTATTGCCGCTCACGAAGATGGCTCCTCCGATCAAGCACTGAGTAATTGTGAACCCATCTATGCGGCCTCCCACGAAAGAGCCGTCGTTCCTGCCCAAGACCGTGATACCCGCTCCTTTATCTATGAGAAAATCAGGTCTCTGGCCAGGAACAAGGCTCACCAGCCCCCCTCCCACTAGATCCCCCATTTTCTGTAGCCACATGGGTTCGTTGTCTGGCATGAACCCAATTCCATTGATCACCGTGGAGCCCTCTCCGTGACCCTGGAGAGCAACTGGCTTCCACAAGATGACATTCTCCATATAGACTCCAGGCCTCACCAATATCAAATCGCCACTGGTTGCTGCATCCACCGCTTCCTGTATTGAGGGGTGCTCTTCAGGCACCCTCAAAATCTTTTGTCCAGGATTCAATCCCACGGTCACGGTGATGCCCACCCTGGAATTCTTTCCATTATCGCCTCTGTGTATCTCCAATTGATGGGCTCCCGAACTCACACCCTCTCCAGGCACCGTAACGACGATTCTGTCCGGCCCCCATTCCACCACATCGAGGTCAATTCCTCCCAATTTGACCGAGCCGGGAATTGATCCAAATCCATAGTCTCTCACTACCTTTGGGGGATTCGAAGGAGCCGGTCCCGAGCTAGGAATGTAATCTGGGTTAGGGACTTCCTGAGCTCCCACGGATCGAATGGCCAAGGTGCCACCGCCCACCGGGACCCAGGGCCCTCCTTCCACTTCTCGAATTCTCGGAGTCCCATCGGGCATTTGGCAATCTAGGACATTTTGAAAGGATCCGGTGAAAGCGCCCGTTGGAACAAGGGGAGTATCCAAATTGGTAGTGGCGCCGGGCCAAGCATCGAAGGTATAGCAGACCTTCCCGTATGCGGGATTGAAGAAGGGATCGGGGTGGGTAGGATCGTCTCCTGGATCGTTCAGGCACACCTGGACCATGCTCGGGGAGACTCCCGTTGGCAGTGGTACACTTACGGTGTAAGTGCCAGGGACCATCACATGGTACCCACCCCACTGGTCAGAGTGAGTTTTGGTCAAGAACCTCCCTGCCCAATCCCTTATGACAACAGGAATCCAAGCAGGGGAGAGTTTCTCGGCAAAATTGGGATCCTGGGGATCGAACGTATTGGTGAGGTCATTGGTTATGAACCCGTGGAACTTGGCGGCCCTGGGCACGTAGGTGAACAGAAAGAAATCCGCTGCCGCGTTGCGGCCAGGAACGACTTCCACAAGTTTCCTATTGCAGAGGGGCCTGCGAGTGTTGGCGATGCCCTCTCTCACCGGCACTCCAGGAAAAAGGCTCAGTTCAGCCGGGACCTTCTGGAGAGGGCCTACACAAGGAGGCAAGAAGGCCTTCTCCTTTGGCTGGTACCTGTCACCGAA
>Ga0209162_1001699_pt1 | contig 20868 bp, 21 predicted proteins | sample YNPNPMetaG_FD_187121 | JGI IMG/M metagenome (GOLD analysis project Ga0209162, IMG submission 187121) | Anoxygenic and chlorotrophic microbial mat microbial communities from Yellowstone National Park, USA - YNP NP MetaG (SPAdes) (version 2) ... | reverse complement strand
TGGCGCAGGCGCGCCTGGCGTGCGGTGATGCGTCCGGTTCACGCGATGCAGCCGCGCAGGCGTCCCGCCTCGATCCCGCCAGTCCCGAAGCGGCGTATCACTATGGGCGGGCGCTGGCGGCGCTGGGAGACCGGACGGCGGCGCGTGATGCGTTGATCCGCGCCGCCGATCTCGCGCCTGCGTCGGAATGGCGCGTGCGCGCCGAGGCGCAAATGGCGGTGTGGGGATTGCCGTGACGGATTCAGGGTGTCAACGTCAGGGTGTGACGACCTCGCCAACCACCACGCGCTCGAATGCGAAAGATCCGTCCGCCGCGACGTCGATCAGAATGGTATCGCCGTCACGGAACTCACCCTGGAGCAGGCGCAGCGCCAGCGGGTTCTGGATGCGCTGCTGGATCACCCGCTTCAACGGTCGTGCGCCGAACACCGGGTCGTACCCTTCGGCGACCAGTTTCTCCCGCGCAGCCGGGCTGAGGTCGAGCGTGATCTTGCGATCCGCCAGCAGTTTGCGCAGCCGGTTGAGCTGGATATCGACGATCTTCCCGATCTGATCACGCGACAGCGGACGGAAGACGATGATCTCGTCGATCCGGTTGAGGAACTCTGGTCGCAATTGAGCGCGCAGTTCCTCCATCACACTGGCGCGGATGATCTCCTGCGATGCGCCGCGCTGCGCCAGTTCCTGGATCGTCGGGCTGGCGATGTTGCTGGTCATGATGATGACCGTGTTCTTGAAGTTCACCACGCGCCCATGTCCGTCGGTCAACCGCCCATCGTCCAGGATCTGGAGCAGGATGTTGAACACGTCGTGATGCGCCTTTTCGACCTCATCGAAAAGCACGACCGAGTATGGCTTGCGGCGCACTGCTTCGGTCAACTGACCGCCCTCTTCGTAGCCGACATACCCCGGAGGCGCGCCGATCAGCCGGGCAACCGCGTGCTTCTCCATGTATTCCGACATATCGATCCGGATCATCGCCTGCTCGTCGTCGAAGAGAAACTCCGCCAGCGCGCGCGCCAGTTCCGTTTTGCCGACGCCGGTCGGACCCAGGAACAGGAACGATCCAAGCGGTCGGTTCGGGTCTTGCAGCCCGGCGCGCGCGCGCCGCACCGCGTTCGCCACCGCCGATACCGCTTCATCCTGCCCGACGACGCGCTGGTGCAGGCGCTCTTCCATATGCACCAGTTTTTCGATCTCGCCTTCGAGCAGTCGAGATACCGGGATGCCGGTCCACTTCGAGACAATCTCGGCAACGTCCTGTTCGGTCACTTCCTGCCGCAGCATCGCGCTGCCGGATGCGCGCATGTGCTCTTCGATCTCAGCCAGCTGGCGCTCCAGCGTGTTGAGCCGACCGTACTGCAACTCCGCCGCTTTGTTATAGTCGTAGACGCGCTGTGCACGTTCGATCTCGATGCGGGTCTGGTCGATCTGCTCCTTCAGTTGCTGCACCCGCGCCAGTTGCTCGCGTTCACGTTGCAGCTGGGCTTCGACGGCGCGCCGCTGCTCTTGCAGATTGGCGAGCTCCTGTTCGAGTTTTTCCAACCGCTCTTTGCTGGCTTTGTCCTTCTCTTTCTTCAGCGCTTCACGCTCGATTTCGAGTTGCATAATGCGCCGTTTCAGGTCGTCGAGCTCCTGCGGATCGCTGGTGATCTCCATCCGCAGACGCGCTGCGGCTTCGTCGATCAGGTCGATTGCCTTGTCCGGCAGGAAGCGGTCGGAGATATAGCGATCCGACAGGACGGCGGCCGCCACGATGGCAGCATCGGTGATGCGCACGCCGTGATGGGTCTCATAGCGTTCCTTGAGACCGCGCAGGATCGAGATGGTATCCTCGACCGAGGGCGGATCGACCATCACCGGCTGGAAGCGTCGTTCGAGCGCCGCATCCTTTTCGATATGCTTGCGATACTCATCGAGCGTGGTGGCGCCGACCATGTGCAACTCGCCGCGCGCCAGCATCGGTTTGAGCATGTTGCTGGCATCCATGGCGCCTTCGGCCGCTCCTGCGCCAACAACGGTATGCAACTCGTCAACAAACAGGATAATGTCGTCGCGTTCCTGGATTTCCTTCAGAACCGCCTTGAGTCGCTCTTCGAACTCGCCGCGATATTTCGCACCGGCGATCAACGCTCCCATATCGAGCGCAATGATCCGTTTGTTCTTCAGCGCTTCAGGCACATCTTCGCGCACAATGCGTTGCGCCAGCCCTTCGACGATTGCCGTTTTCCCAACCCCCGGTTCGCCGATCAGCACCGGGTTGTTCTTGGTACGGCGGCTGAGAATCTGGATCACACGGCGGATCTCCTCATCGCGCCCGATCACCGGGTCAAGTTTGCCGCGTCGCGCCAGTTCGGTCAGATCACGTCCGTACTGTTCCAGCGCGGCGTAGGTTCCTTCCGGCGTCGGACTGGTGACCCGCTGGCTGCCGCGCACTTCGCGCAGCGCCTGGAGCAGTTTGTCACGGGTGATGCCCGCCTGGCGCAGGATGCGCTCGGCGCCGCCGCCGGCATGTTGCAGGATCGAGAGCAGCAGATGCTCGGTGCTGATGTATTCATCGCCGAACTGCGGCATTTCGTCAGCGGCGCGCACCACGACATTGCGCATACGCGGCGAATACTGGAGTTGCACGCCAGCGCCGCTGATGCGCGGGAATTTGTTGATCTCTGCGCGGACCTGCTGCACCAGCACGCCAACGGCTACGTTGAGGCGCGCCAGAACCTGCGGAACAACGCCGTCGGTTTGTTCAAGCAGCGCCAGCAACAGATGCTCCGGTTCAACCTGGCTGTTGCCGTTGCGCTCAGCCATGCTTTGCGCCGCCAGTAATGCCTCTTCGGATTTTTGAGTCAGTCGGTTCGTATTAAAGGTCATAGATGTCCCTCCTGGTTTTATGTGCCGTGGGTTTGATACTCAGGTCCACAGCAAAAAGGTATGTCACCGCCGGGGCGCAGCGTTCGCCGAGGAAGATGCTGTATCGCGTCCTCACACGCCCCGGCGTCTCAGCGGTGCGCTTTTGCCGGGCATGTCCCGCCGGGGCGCAGCGTTCGCCGAGGAAGATGCTCTACTGCGCCCTCGAACGCATGCGTCACGGCGCCATACGTCTCGTTTTTGCAATTCTCCGCGCTCCCGGCGTCTCAGCGGCGCGCTTTTGCAGCGAAGTCATGCTTGAAACTCATCCTTGCCGCAAAAGACGCAGCATCACCGCGCCCATACGGGTATCTGAAGGTAGCATATCATGCTTCGGTCTCAAGCGTGTTAGTGAACTGTTGGAGCAACATATGAATGAGCAGCGATCATGCGCCGCTGTGGATCACGCCGTCACACCGGTTGAAAGCGCGGTTTGTTGCTACGTATCGCCTGCGTCTTCGTGGTGATGCGCAACGACGGCGGGGGCGCGGGTCTGCGGCGAGGAGTGAGGCGTCGGCGGAAAGCGTATGCCAGGCGGCGGCTACGGAGCAGAAAACTGTTGACAATCAGTTCGGTAAGCGTCTAATTCCCAATTCTTATGAAGTGCATTGAAACCCATTTGATTGGCCTGCGGGCAAAACTCCTGGGGAGGAGTCTCGTACTCTACGACAAAGACGGGCTTGTCCGCCTGGATGAACGGAAGGAGATGATGACACTCCTGGCGGGTAAAACATTCTTCATTGAGAATCCAATCAAAATAGGGGAGCAAATCAGGGATTTGTTCGAGATCATTTTTCAATCCGATTGCAAGTCCTTGCGAGTGAGCCAGCTGTGCAAGAAAAACATTATAAGTGATTTGATCATCGTAAGTTAACGGAAAACCGGTATCGTTGTCGTAGCCATTAACATTATCGAGATCGACTCCGTCGCAACCTTTTCGAGCAGCCAGACCCAGCCGCGCTTCCATAATTGGAGCAAGCAGGTCAAGGCGACGAATATCAAGCCACTTTTCCCCCGGCCACCCTTCCATCTCCTTTCCCAACACCTCGGATGGAAATCGGGAGGAGTAATGCTCGTTTCATCGTTCATTTTCCTTTCGGCAGTCAGAGCCGCCTAACGGCTTGCGTTTCAGCTGCGCACGGAGCGAGGGAGCGAAGCGATTGGCTGGATGCGCTCGTTATGCGGCGCTGCGCTATCCACTGCGCCGCCTTGCCCGCTGCGTTACCTTGCCTGCGCACGCGCACGCTCCCGCACAAACTGTGTGCTCTCCTTGCACACGCCTGCGCGCGTCATTTTTCACTTTCTCTACCGCGTAGCAGTCAGCGCATAAAACTAGCGATGGCGGAAAAAGAATCGCCTGGAGATTTTGTGCGGCACTTCCCAGCGATCAGCATTTGATTCATCGAAGCGGTCTTTGTGAAGCCAGGCCAGGTAGTTGTCAGCGGCTTGCCGGTAGCAGTACCAGCCCAGACCCTTCAGCCGGTCTTTGCGTTTGTCAAGAAACGCTGAAGCAAACTCTTCCATTTCCTCCGCTGAGGGCATCCGGTTCCAGAGATCGGTATATTCACCATCCACGAAGGTCTGTATCAGAACGATGGGCTCGGGTCTTTGGCCAGTCCTGGCTGGAGGAGCAGAGGCATATCGGCGAATCCGCTCATCAAGGCAGGCAAGTTCCGCTTGAATCGTTGCCATGCGGTCATCGGTTGGCAGGTCGTAGTGGTTGCCGATCACATTAAAGGGACGGTAACGACCCTCGGGGGTGCTTACGAAGGGATACACGTTGTGGGTTTCGTAGTCGAGCACTCCTGTCAGACATTCGTCTGACTCTTCCCATCCCATGGTGATATCCTCACCGTAGACGCGGACACTCCCGCCGGGGAAGATTTCTTCAGTAATCTGACGATAAAAAGCCTTCAGACGCTCCGGACCGGTTTTCTCGGGCTGCCAGAGCGGTTCATGGAACGAGTAGATGGCGAACGTCTGCGCCAAACAGGCGGGATGGTCCTTCAAAAAACCGAGAAAGGCAGCCCCAATCGATTCTGGATAACGGCTTCGATCTAACTGCCATTCATTTCTCTCTTCGTCCCATCGCCAGATTGATTGTCCAGCATCCTGGTCCCAAATCAGCGGGATGACTCGAAGTCTGTGACGAACTGCCGCCTCATAGGTCGCTTGCCAGTCATCTCCATGAGCGTCGAGTTCCACCAGTACCGTGTTGATACCTGGTCGTGCCAACAGATCAAAGTCTTCAATTTCTGGATAACACACCAGATGGATGAGGTCGCTGGCATCAGGCTTATCGGATTCGGTCGCCAGCGCAGTGGATGCAGGCGTTGAGGTTAATGGCAACGAAGGCGCACAGGCCGATAAACCCAGACCGACTACTGCCACACCGGCCAGCTCAAGAATCTCTCGCCGCGAGAGATTCTTCGATTTGCTGGCTGACATGTCATTTCACTCCTTCACTATACCTTGATTGCTCGCTGACCGCCCGGACAAACGAACGCCTCTGCCGTGATCGCGGTTGTCAGACCAACCATGGCAGCCAGGAGGAGCAGATGGACGTCACGTGGATTATAACTGCTTTTGTCGTGATTGACACGCTGATGGAACGCCTGGGGCATCGCAGTGATGTGCGGGCGCGGGTCTTCGACGAGGAGTAGTAGAAGTGAGGAGTGAGAGACCCTCGTCGTTATCGAGAGCATTCCCCTGGCGAACCCTTCTCAAGGGCAGAGCTCTTGGGAGCGATGAGTGGTTTTCTGCATGCCTGTGCGCTTTTGCCCCTCATCCCCCCTGCCCCCCTTCTCCCACAAGGGGAGAAGGGGGAGTCTGGGCGTTCTGAAGCCCAAAACGAGCGAAGGAACGCAGGGGCTTCCCAAAAAAACCTACCTCTGTAAGATCTCCCCAACTCCCTTCTCCCACAAGGGGAGTTTGGGCGTTCTGAAGCTCCAAACGAGCGAAGGAACGTAGGGGTTTCCAAAAAAACCTGCCCCCGTAAAATCTCCCCAACCCCCTTCGCTCGCAAGGGGAGAAAGGGGAGTCTGGGCGTCCTGAAGCCTGAAACCGATTCGGGCAGGTGCGGATGGCGTCGACTGAAAGCGCATGTTGGGCGCACTCATCGGACACGAGTCCCATCCCGAACAGCGCGAAGAGACCGGCCAGGCGGAGTGTGAACCACACCCACTCCTGTATCGAAGCCGTGCGGTATGGGAAGACGATCAGAGTGGACAAGGCGGCGCCCAGCGCCAACGCGCCACTGCCACCGCCGATCAGTCTGCGAATGCGATCCGGATTCGTCTGATTGCTCTTCGTCTAGGGTACTACCGCGACAGTGGCAACCAGGGTGACCAGCGACACCGCGTGAGCACGAGCAGTCAGGCGAACTTCCACCCCTTTGTTGAGGTAGCTGCTGGCAGCAGGTTCCCGATCACAGATGCGACTCGAAGAACCTGTGATACTCGTTCTGGTGGTACAGGCCATCCCACTCCGTCGATGCCCACACCCCCGCCACCGTCAGTATCCCGTCAGACAACGCCAGGTTCCGCTCCGCTGCCGTGCCCACGTTCCGCACCACCACTTGACGCACTTTCTCTCGCACAGCCGCTTTTCCGATCTCCTCCTCGCATACCCATCCGATAGCTGTCACCAACCGATCGAAGCACTGAGAGGGCAGTCGCTCCAGGGCAGCCATATCACTCTCGAATCCATCCCATTCGACGGACACCTCGATGTCGCCGCCGCAAGCCTGTTTCAGATCTGCCTGGACTTGGGGCAACAAGGTGTTGGTGTACTGCTGAATTAGCCGTCGCTCTTGCAGAGCCATCGCCGATCCTCCTCATTCTCATTCAATAACGTGCGGTCGCGGGTGAAGCCTGGGTGGGCGGGAGTTGTGGGTCATCATGAACCCACCCGAACCGGATATGGGTGTCGAAGATGATCATTGCGTGGCTTCCCAATCGGATGCCACGCTGGGTTCGGTTGGGGCGCGATAGGTGATCGGGGCTCCACGCAACGGGTAGCGGTGGGTAGTTGCCATCAGTGGCGGACGAACCGAAATGATTACCTCCACGGCCTCGCTGGCTTGCAGCAGTAGATGGCGGATGACCAGTGAACCATCCGGCAGTACTGTGGTTTCAACACGATAGGTGTGCATTGCTCATCTCCTGCAGCTCGCCTGCTGGCATTGTACGACAAGATGGGCATGAGGGGGAAGCCCAACGGGTTGCGTTAGCCGCTGGCGGGCGTGGATTCGGCTCGTGAGCAGGAAAAAGCCCGAAGCGGGGAAAGTGCCTGAGGGTGTCCAATAGGGCTTTGTTCAATGTGAATTGGGTTCAATCTTTGTGAGAACTGCTATAAGAGCCTATCCGAAAAACTGGTATACTGATGATATGAGTACTGAACCAACACCCAAGCGCACGCGTGCGCGTACACCAAACAACACGACCACAACCGGCTTTCGCATTTCGGACGAACTGTGGACCGTGCTGGAACCGCTCCTGCCGGTCCACGTGAACTCCCATCGGTTTGGCGGCGGTCGCCCGCGGGTGTCCGATCGCCGCTGCGCCGACGCCATCTTTTATGTGCTCCGTACCGGTTGTCAGTGGGCGGCGTTGAACGAGACGGACCTGTGCGCCAAATCCACGGCGTATGATCGCTTTCGGGAGTGGGTCGCCGCTGGTGTGTTCCTGAAACTGTGGCAGGTCGGCGTCGAACAGTTCGATGAACTGCAGGGCATTGACTGGGACTGGCTGAGTATGGACGGGGCGATGACCAGGGCGCCGCTGGGGGGGGGAAAAAACCGGCCCCAATCCGACCGATCGCGGGAAAGCGGGCGTCAAACGGTCGTTGCTGACCGAGGGGCATGGCGTCCCCATCGGCGCGGCGAATCGTCGGGCGACAAGCCGCGACATGAAACTGGCGCGTGCGACGATCGCGAGCATCGTCGTGGCGCGACCGGAGCCGACGGAGGAGCGACCGCAAGGCATGCGCCTGGATAAAGGCTATGACGATGACGAAGTGCGCGCGACCTTGCGCGAATTTGGCTTCACGGCGCACATTCGCAGTCGCGGCGAGGAAGCGAAGGAGATCGCGCGTGAAGCGGGCAAGCGCGCACGGCGCTGGGTGGTGGAGCGCAGTCACAGCTGGCTTAATCGGTTCCGTCGTTTGCTGATACGCTGGGAGAAAAAGCCTGAGCATTATCTTGCCTTCCTCCACTTCGCCTGTGGCTTGATCGCCTTGCGTGCCGCCGGGTTATTCGGATAGGCTCTAAGAGCGAACGGATCTCATTGGCGGAACATCCGTCGGCAGCATGCGCCATTGGCGGGCGGTGCGATGTTTGGAGAGCAGTGCGTTGACGATCGCGCGGCGATCGATTTCGGTCGGACGCCCGCCTTTGGGCGACGGAGTGACGACCAGCGGCGCGAGAGCGGCCCACGGTTCATCGGTCAGATCGGTCGCATAGTTCGTTGGAGAGGATCGAAGTGCACGTCGTGGCATACCAGATTGCTCCTCATCAGAACGGCATGGTTGCTCTCATGATACCACAAATCCGGGTTTCTGATCGCCCTCTGAAGGGCGAGAGCATTGACCTTCTTGGAAGGCAACAAGCATACCCTTCTCAGGCAGTATATCCGAAGCTGAAAGGCGTTGAAAGGCTATTTCGCAGCAACACAAAAGAGGTATGGCTGATAGCTGCTAACGGCTCGCGCTTCAGCCGCACGCGGAGCGAGCGCAGCGAGCGGAGCGCTGTCGGCTTGATGCGCGGGTCAGGCGGCTACTACTCCCGTTCCCGCCCCCCTTGCGGCAGAAAAGCCTCCAACTTTTGCAACAAGTCTGGTACGTCTCGGGTTGCCGTTCTCCACACCTCGTCCCAATCCACTGTATCATACCCGTGTATCAAGTGATCGCGCATCCCAGCCATCGCCGCCCACGGTATCTCCGGGTGTTGTCCGCGCAACTCAAAGGACAGTCGCTTGACGGCTTCACCAATCACAATCAACTGATAGAGTACGGCGGACTGGGTCTTGAAATCCACAAGAAAATCCTCCTTTTGCACGTCCTGTACAAATGTCAGTATGGCGCGTGCGGCTTTGGCAATATCCAATAAAGCGCCTTCATCTCGTCCCATAAGAAGCCGCCTTGTTTTCAGGAAAGATGATAGAAGCTGTGCTCAGAATCTCCTTGCGCCGTATCCAGTTCTGACTCTGTTCAACCGCGCGCCTCGTCACCAGATCAACATCCCGCTGAAGAACGGACTGAAGTTCCTGTTGCATTCTGATATGATCCAGCAGACTCCACTCTGCGTCATCATCAAAAGTCACAATAACATCAATATCGCTTTCTGAATCAAAATCCGCGCGTAACACAGAGCCAAATACCGCCATTTCTTGAATCTTCCAGCGCCGGCAGAATTCGGCAATCTCGTCCATCGGAAATATTTTTACCAGATTTTTCATCTCACATCCTTCAGTTCCACTCACCTTTGTAGGCCGCTCAACGGTTTGCGCTTCAGCCGCCGCGAGCGAGCGCAGTGCGCGAAGCGGTCGGCTGGAAGCGCATGTTGGGCGCAACTGTCCCTTAAAAATCTACTCGCTGACACGACGAATACGAAATATCCCTGGCATGATAACCGCAAAGGAACGTGGAAGTTCCTTCAGATGCTCCCTAACTGCCAAAGCCACAATCTCCGCTTTGCGGACGGGTGTCACGCCTGCCAGACGAATCAGTACCACTCCATGCATATGGAGGCGCTGACGAAATACCATCTCACCGAAATCCCTGTCCGCAGTCAGCAACAGTGCTGTCTCTTGATTCGCCAGGTTCAAGACAGCATCATCAGGCATCCCTGGTTCCAATTCAGCAATGTACAAAACTTGATGCCCTTCTTGCCGCATACCCCTCCCCAGGGGTGACGTTTGCGGCATTCGGTCCTACATTAAGACCTACTATCATTACCTGCCCTTGTCGTTCCAAGACGGCTTGAGCTGCCGAAGGACTACGTCAAGGCTTACCCGTGGTCGCGGCTCACCATGATACGACCGGGCTGGTGTTTGTAGCATAGCACAACGGAGCGGCCATGTTCAAGCCCTCCCAAAAACTGCCACAACAACCGGCCGGCCCTTCCCCCGCTCCGAAACTCCCGGACCGGGTACGTCAGGTGATGCGCCTCAAGCATTCTTCCTGCCGTACCGGGAACGCTGACGTGGACTGAATCCGACGCTGCATCCTGTTCCACCACAGACGCCACCTCGCCGATCCGGGCGCGTCCGGGATCGATGCCTGCCTTACCCGCCTGTAGTCATTCCGAATATGTCTGGAACATCGCGCATCCACGCTCGCACGGCGCTGAACAGGGGCGCCAGTCTGTACGAACATCGTCCACCAGCGCTGGCGCACTCGCTTCGGGGTCAGGCGGGTTTGCGCCTGTTGCCAGTCCAGGGGATGGGCGTTGATCGCCGGACGCATCAGGAAGTGCATCTACCGCGCCAGCGCCGCCGGGCAGGTTCAGGCAGCGCCTGTCTCGGTGGTCTGGAAGCGAGGCGGGGTTCAGCCCCTTACAGGGGTAGGTTTTTGGGAAAGCCCCTGGGTTCCTTCTCTCGTTTTGGACTTCAGGACGTCCAACCTCCCCCTTCTCCCCGTGTGGGAGAAGGGGGTAGGGGGATGAGGGGCAAAAGCGCACGGGAATTCAGAAAACTGCCTGCGATTGAATCGGCTGTCCTGAGCATGCGAACATCAGAGCACAAGCGTTGTTTGCATACGCTCACGCTTTCGCTGCCCGAGCAGGTACTGGCGGTTCGCCAGTTTTTGCCCGATCTGTATCAGGCGCATGACCCCCTCCGCGCATGCTGCGGTAAGTGCATCGGCATCGCGGATCGCATCTTCGAGTGGGCACGGACCTCGCACAATGCTCTGGAAAGCCGTGATCCCATATTGATAGTTCGCATCCGCGTCGGCGCCAATTGCGCCCGCCAGTACGACAACCGGTATTCCATAGCGTTGGGCGCGACGCGCCACTTCAGCCGGTATTTTGCCGTATGGCGTCTGACCATCGATGGTCCCTTCGGCAGTGATGACCAGATCGGCGGATGCCAGCTGGCGATCCAGATCAAGATACTGCATGACAATAGCGTAGCGATTGTGCAGCGTCGCGCCGAGCAAGGCATACAGACCGGCGCCTAAACCGCCCGAAGCGCCGCTGCCCGGACTGAGACGCACATCCAGTCCAATGTCGCGCTGGATGACGCTGGCGTAGCGTTCCAACCCCTGCTCGAGCATCGCCACCTGCTCCGGAGTCGCTCCCTTTTGCGGTCCGAAAACGCGCGCCACGCCCCGCTCACCGCAGAGCACATTGTGCATATTGCACGCCACGTCGATCTTCACCGTCTTCAAACGTGGGTCAAGCCCACTCAGGTCGATGCGGTCGATCTCGATCAATCCCTGACCGCCACGAGAAACAGGTTCACCATCAGCGCGCAGGAAACGGGCGCCCAGTGCTTCTGCCATGCCCATTCCGCCATCATTCGTGCCTGAGTCGCCACATCCTACCAGGATGCGTTCCGCACCGAGGTCCAGTGCGTAGCGGATCAATTCTCCAACGCCATACGTGGTTGTGACCAGCGGGTTGCGTTCATTGCGAGGCACCAGCCGTAGCCCGGCTGCGGCTGCCATTTCAAGCACTGCGGTACGGGTTTCGTTTCTTTCCAGGATGCCCACATATGCAGTAACTTTTTGACCGACTGGACCGGTAACGGTGCAGGGATGCAGTGTTCCGCCAGCGCATTGCACCAGTGTTTTCGTGAAGCCTTCACCACCATCGACCAGTGGAAGGGTTACGATGTCGGCTGTTGGACAGGCGGTGCGTACTCCTTGCGCGATGGCAGCAGCGACTTCTTCAGCGCTCAGGCTTTCTTTGAAGCCGGAAGGAGCAATGACGACTTTGAGATACGACATGGTTGTTCTCCTTATCGATTTGGGTTGGGACTGGTCTCGTGCAAACGGGACTGATAGAGGTCTTGTTGCGCAGGCGGCGTATCGAATGCCTCGATGCGGGCTGCCAGGTCGTGCAACTGTTCCGCCATCCAGTCGCGCAGCACAGCGCTCTGATGGATCAGATCCTCAAACCACGCAGCAGGGGTGTTCCGCAAATGATCCAGCCCTATCAGGGATGCGCTGTACCATTCCGGGATCGTCACATGGGGCGTCGCGCTCAGCATCGGCAGTCCCAGGAGGGGCCAGATGTACAGCGCAAAAACCAGCAGCAGCATGGCGTGAAGCGGGAGCAGGGCAGCACTCAGCAGGGTGAGATGTCGTGGTTGAAATGGCGGTGGATCAATCTGGCTGAACAGCGCCAGCGGCTTGGCGCTGACTGGCAAGGTCAGACAAAAACCTGCCGCCATGGTAGACAGAAATGCCAGGGCGGTCGGGTTCAGCCCAAACGAGAACCCCAACACAATCACCAGCGGTATCAACACCGACGAGCGCGCGGTGCGCGACGTAATCAGCAGGTGCGCCAGGAGCGACATACCGCCGATGACAGTCACAGCAAGTGCGAGGTCGAGCGATCCACCCTGATCAAATCGGGTAAACAGGCGTGCAATCATCCACTCAGCGCCGCCAGATGATTGCAGGGATGCTCCGAGTTGAGTGGTGGCAGCCATGAAGAGCAGCAGATTCCACTCCACCTGTTTCAGCGCATCTTTGAAACTGATCACACCGACGAACGGCATCGTCACGATCAGCGCCCCTCCTACCGCCACCAGTGAACTGTGAATACCGTGCAGCGGTTCGCTTAACCAGAGCGCTATCATTGCCAGAACAATCATGCCAACCCTGCGTTCCGCGGAAGTGAGGCGGGCGTTGTAATTGGAAAGGTTTGTCAGCCGAACCGGCATACGGCGCTCACCACGTGAGAGGAAGAGGTGGGTGATCACCCAGCACGAGAGGAAGCTGCTGACCAGTGCGAAGGGCAATCCAAGGATCAGCCAGCGTCCATACGACAGACGCTCGCCGGTCATTGCCAGGGTCACTTCAGCGGTAACCAGGTGGGCGCCGGCGCCGGTCAGGGTTGCAGCGGCTGACAGCAAAATGATCGTCGGGAAGAGGAGTGCCAGCGCCCGGGTGATGCGCGGATTGCCGATAGCGCCGCTGATGGCGCTGAAGACCGGCAGCATGAGCGCGGCGCGTCCCGAGGTTGCCGGAATAGCGAACGATGTCAGGATCAGCCCCGATGTCAGCGCATAGAAGAGAGCATTGATATTCCGCGCGCGCGCTGCGAGGAGATGCGCCATGCGCACTGCCAGACCCGAACTGTTGACTGCTGCGGCGACAATGAACGATGCCATCAGCAGCCAGATCGTCGAGTCTCCCAGTGAGTCGAAAAACTGCTCAGGCGACTCGCGACCGACAAACAGACAGACCAGCGCGGCAACCAGACCAATGTAGGTATCGTTGATGCGTGTTGCTGTCCATCCCAGAATCGCCAGGGCGAACGTGATGAAGACAATGCGCGTCGTTGCTGGCAGGTCGGGCAGGTTAAGCCAGATCGCAGCGGAGAGCGCAATGGCGCTCATCATAATCAGGACGTTGCGCAAACGTTCGATCAGGACGATGTGTTGTGTCGAGGGCAATCGTTGTGTTTGCTGCGGAGGCAGAGTTTTGCTCATCATTGCAGATTCCTCGTGTATAGGTCAGAAGACTTAACATCTGCTTAATGTGAGCAGGCAGGGACGCAAAAAATACCTGATTCTGGCGGCAATGACGCAGGATTGCCCTGAGTCCGGGTGCAGGGTTGCGCGGGTGTTCTGGGAGTGCGGGTGTCTCGCTCATACCGTGTGGATAGCGGGAAGGTATGTGTGCATGGTGCGGTGCGGGTTGAACATCATTGTTCGCAAAAACGGTCGAGGCGCGGCATGCCGCGCCTCGACCGTCACGAAATACGCTGCCTTCCGGCATACGTCTATGGTTTGTCATTCCGGTGTTTCGCCGCATCCCCTATCAACGCCAGGCGCACGCCGGTCTGGAGTGACCCGGCGGTGCGGATGCCTTCCAGACTGACCCCCAGCTGCACCAGCGTCTGCGCCACCTGCGGCTTGATGCCGGTCAGGATCACCTGCGCCCCCAGCAGCCGCACCGCCTGCGCGGCGCGCACCAGCGCATTGGCGACCTGCGTATCGACCACCTGCACCCCGGTGATGTCAACAATCGCCATTTCCGTGCGATGGGCGGCGACCCCTTCGAGCAGCGTGTCGATGATCTGCTGCGCCCGCGCGCTGTCGATAGCGCCGACCAGCGGCATAATCACCGCCGTTTCGCTGATCGGGATGAGCGGGGTGGAGAGTTCGCGGATGGCGGCGCGCTGCGCCTCGATCACCTGCTGCTGGAGCGCGAAGCGCTCCTCCTCGGCGCGCTTCTGGTCGCTGATGTCGCGCAGGAAGCCAATGATCCGCAGCTCGCCGCCCGGCGTGGGTTGCGCATACATCGTTGCCGCCACCGGCACGATGCTGCCATCTTTGCGCCGGATGGACGTCTCGAGAAACGCTGCTTTCCCCTCAGCGAGGCGTGCCAGTGCAATCTGCGCTGAACGATGATCCTCTTCAACAATATAGTCGAAGCCGTTCATTCCGATCAGGTGCTCGCCGTAGCCGGTCAACGCCTGATATGCGGCGTTGGCGTAGATGATGTTGCCTTTGAAGTCGGCAACGCCAATGGCGTCGGGCGCGTTTTCGACCAGCGCCTCGAACAGGCGGAGCCGCTCCTCGCGCTGGAGGTCTTCGGTGAGGTCCTCGAACATGCCGGTCATTGCCATTGGCTGCCCGTCATCGTCGCGGATGACGAAGGCGTTGATCCGCACCGGAATGGCGCTGCCGTCGCGTCGGCGCAGACGCGCGACGCTGCGCCAGGTATTCGAGGCGATCAGGCTCTGAGTGTGCGCTCGCAGCAGCGGGAGATCTTCCTCGAAATAGAGTGCGGTCATGTTCATGCCAATGAGCGAGTCGTAACCGGTTAGTGTCGCAAATGCAGCATTCGCATAGGTGATGATGCCATCGAAGGTAAGGATGCCGATGGCTTGCGGCGCCGTTTCGATGAGTGTGCGAAAACCGCGAAACTCCTCAATCTCTTGATGGTTGGATGGGGCGATATGGTCGTTGCGCGAGGTCAGTTGGGTTTCCAGCTCGCTGATGCGCTGACGCAGCATAGCGTTTTCTGCTTCAATCGTGGCGATCTTCCCATTTGTCGTGGTCATTGCGGTCTGCTCCTTGTGTGTTGTTGTGCGTTGCTGACCCGGTATCTCTCAGATGCCTGTCGCTCTCCCATCCATTCGGAGTGATAAGGATGGTCGGCTCCGCAGTGCGCTCGCGTGGCGCCGGTTCATGCTGATATGGCAATGACAGTGCACTGAATATACGTTCATTTGAATGATATACACAGGGGTGTACCAGATCATTACCGGGCAGGTGGAAGGGCGCAGGTTGAAGGTGAGGTACGAGCGCCCTGCGATCATCCCTACAAGATCGCCATCAGATCGTCGCAGAGACGAATGAGCCTCTGGCGCTGCGGTTCAGCGAGCGGGTCCAGCGCCGGACGCACCTGCCGCTCCAGAATCTGCCGCGCCTCGACGGTGTGCCGTGCATCGATAGCGATACGCACAGTTTCCATCACCTGCGTCAGGTTGGACGGCGCTGCTCCTTCGTTGATCAGCGGGCGCAGCGAGTCGTCGAGCGCCTGGCACAATTCCCACGGTCGCCACAGCCCCAGGGTGCGTTCGTTGAACCCGTAGCCGGTTACTTTTTTGCCCTCCATCGTTCCTTCCAGGAGGGTTGGTCCGGTGAGGTAATCAACCGGCATACGATGGGCTGGCGCAGGCGCCAGCGGAGTGCTGACAACAACCAGGTTGAGCATTGGAATGTGCAATCGGTAGGCGTCGAGAAAATAGCGCACATCGCCACGCACGCCGAAGGCGCGCTGAATCGGTGCGTAGAGTGGCGTGACATACCCTTCGTCGCGACAGTAACTGAGCGGTTCGATATGGTACTCATCGGTAAACAGCGTCTGTCCCATCGGATCGGTGATGGTCAACCCGCTGAATGGAATCTCACGGTTGCGTTCGTAACGCGCAAAATGCCGCCACAGGCTGAGTTCCCATCCGTTGTCGAGCGACATCTGCGCCCATTGATGACTGTAACGGTCGGCGAGTATGCCGGAGTATGCGCCGACATACTCCGGGAACCACTGCCGGTCGAGCCATCCAATCTCGCCATGAACCGGTTCTTCCGCTCCGCGCCAGCGTAGCGTTCCGCGATAGCGCAGGCTCTGGAAGTAGGAGCGGGTGTGCGGTTGCCCCATAACCGTGATTGCGCCCCGGTGAACCAAACCGCCAACCGGTTGCGGCGGTTTGGTGGCGTCTACGATCAGATCGAGCGCCAGCGGATCGCCCCGACTGTCACGCCCGTACACGTCAAGCGTGTAGCCGAAGGGAATGGGCGCTCCGGCGGCGTCATAGCGCGCCCAGAAACGGCTCTTCCAGTTTGGCGAGTCCCAGGCGACGCCGAGTGCGCCGCGGGTGATGGTCAGGCGCTTGCGCACCCAGCGCTGCGGCGGCAGGTCATAAGATGCAAATGTGGTATATCCGCCGCTCGCCAGGTCGAAGATCGCTCCCAGATGCATATCGATGCCGAGGGCGCTCGAAAAACCGGAGAGTCGGGCAAAGATGACGAAGAACGCATACCGTTTGCCAGTGTGTTCACCATGCACGACGCCGGAGGCGTAGTAGGTGTCGCTTGCCATATCCTGATACCCCTCCGCCTGTGGGAAGTGGAGTTGCGGATCGTCAGGAACCAGGCGATAGGGGTAAGAACGCCACGTTTGCATTGATGCGATCATCGTGTCTGGTTGATTCGCCTGGATGGTCATCGCGGTTCTCTTTCCTTTCCTACAACGGCATGCACATCGTGAAGCAGGTGTTCGGCATGAATGATACGGCGTGTGCGCGTTTCACAGCGGAGAATGAGCGAATTGGTCTCGGCGCGGTCGCGCTGATAGCGCACGCCGTGCAACAATAATCCGTCGGTGATGCCGGTGGCGACGAAGAAGACTTCGTTGGTCGCCACCATATCTTCGCAGGTCAGCACCCGGCGCATGTCGAGACCGCTCCGCTCGACCGCCTCGCGTTCAGCGGCGCTCTGGGGCGCAAGACGGGCAAGCATCGCACCACCGAGCGAACGCACTGCACAGGCGGCAATAATGCCTTCAGCGGCGCCGCCGATTCCCATCAGGAGATCGACCGGTCCGCCCGGCATTGCGGCGAGCACCGCTCCCGCAATATCGCCATCGTCCGCCAGCATCACGCGCGCACCGGCTGCGCGAATTTCATTCACCAGGTCGGTGTGGCGCGGTCGATCAAGCACAAAAACCACCAGGTCGCGGATTTCTTTGCCGAGGGTGCGCGCAATCAGCGCCAGCGTCCATCCGGCAGGCGCACCAAGACATTCCGGCGCCAGCGCATGCGCCGTTTCACGGCTGACGACCAGTTTATCCATATATGCTGCCGGTGCGGGCGACCAGAGGGCGCCACGCGGCGCCACGGCTGCGACCGAGATGGCGCCGGATCGTCCCTGCACCAGGAGACGCAACCCATCGACAGGATCGACAACGACATCGACCGGCGGACCGCCGCGCCCCACCCGCCGACCGCTGACCAGACCGGATTTTGCCTTTGAGCGCGCTTCCTCACCGATAACGATGTGTCCGTCGATGTCGAGCAGATCGAGCGTCGCCGCCATTGCCTGCTCAGCCGCGTCGTTTGCTTCATCACGACGCCCAAGCCCCATCCATCGCCCGGCGCTGATGGCGGCAGCTTCCGTTGCGCGAACCAGATCGAGTCCAGTGTTGCGGCTCAGGAGCATCGAAGCGCCTCCATTTTTCTGATGTTCCAACGTTCCAGCGTTCCAACGTTCAACGTTCAACGCTCCCCTCCAAACTCCACCGCCATCAGGAGATCACTGGCTTCCCATGCCAGCATACCGCCGCGCAGGATGGTCACTCGATCAAGCCCGCGACTCAGCAGCGCTGATGCGGCGCGCTCACTGCGGCGTCCACTCTGGCAAACCAGCACGATGGGGCGGTCAGCGTTGACCTGGTCGGGGCGGGTCAGTAATTCGTAGAGGGGCAGCGATTCGGCGCCTGGAATGTGCCCCTGACGGTACTCGCGCGGCTCACGCACATCGATGATGCGTGGCGGCGACGGGCTGCGTAGTTGCCGCCATAACTCACGTGGTTCGATAGTCGCCACCGGTGGCGATGAAGTGACCGTTGCCGGCAAGAGCGGAATGGCTTCGGCGGGCAAGGGGCGCTTCGGCAGGTTCTGACACTCGCGGAAGGCGCGCACGTCGCATTCGTAGATGCAGACAGCCGGATCGAGCACCCGGTAGAAGAGAACGTCAATGGCGTGATCTTCGTCCAGAAAGTGATCCTCCCCGACCAACTGCGTAAAACCGGTCACATCCATCATCTGACGTACCGACGCACGCACGCGCACGAAATAGACGCCGCCGCCGCGGTCACGATACTGGCGCACCAGTGTCTGGAGCATTTTGATGCCGCTGATGTCGCAACGCTGGACGCTGTGCATCCGCAAAAGGAGAAATCGCTGCGACGGATTCCGGGTCATCAACGCATTCATCTGCTCTTCGACGTGATTGACAGCGCCGAAGTAGAGATCGCCGAGCACATCGACAACTGCCAGTTGCGGGCACATCGGCAGATGCGGTTGATACTCCCAGTGGCGGAAGTCGGCATCCGGCAGCACACTCTGCACCCGCGGCGCGCTGGTGCGCCACAGATATGCGCCGAGCGACATGAGGACGCCGCTGATGATGGCAAACTGAAGTGGAACAAGAAGGGTCGCCGTCAGCGTGATGAGCGAGATTGCCCCATCGGTGCGGTCGGCGCGCCAGATGCGCCCAATTGTCCGGTAATCGACCATGCTCCAGGCAGTGACTGCCAGTGCGCCAGCAAGCACCGGACGCGGCAGGTGCTCCATGAGCGGAGCGAGCGGAAACATCGCCAGGAGGACGAAGACGCCGGAAAATGCATTGCCCATCCCGGTGCGCGCACCTGCCTGAAGACTGAGCGCCGACCGATTGAACGACCCGGAGCATGGATATCCTGAAAACAGACCGGCGCAGATGTTTGCCAGCCCCTGTCCGATAAACTCCTGATTGCTGTCGAGGCGTTGTTGCGAATGGGTCGCTATCGCGCGAGCAATTGCCGATGCTTCCACCAACCCGATGATGGCGACCGCCAGCGCGCCATTTGCCAGTGCGCCGATCAGGTTCAGATCGAAGAGCGGCAGATTGGCGAACGGCGGGAGCGACTGCGGCAGCGCCCCAAGGGTGCGCACACCGGCTTCCTCCAGGCGCAGCGCCCAGGCGATCAGCGACACGATCACCAGGGCTATGAGCAGGGTCGGCAGACGACGTTGCAACCGTTGAAGCGCCAGGATAAGGACGATAACCGCACCTCCGAGCAGCAGACTCGGCGGATGGGCGGCTGCGATACGCTTGACACTCAGAACGATGGTATCAACAAGTCCTGCGTCCAGGGGAAGATCAATGCGCAGGATCGGTCCAATCTGATTAGATATAATAAGGATGCCAGCGCCTGCTGTAAAGCCAACGGCAACTGAGTCGGAAACGAAGTTGACCAGCAATCCCAGGCGCGCCAGACCAAAGGCGAGGCGCAGGGCGCCGGCGAGGACTGCCAGAACGCCCGCTATGGCAATGAACTCAGGCGTGCCAGGCGTGGCGAGCGGCAGGATGACCGAGAGGGTGAGCAGGGATGCAGTATTCGTCGGACCGGTGTGCAGGTGGCTCGACGATCCCCAGAGTGCGCCAACGATTGAGGCGACGATAGCGGAGTACAACCCCATTTCCGGCGGCAGACCCGCCAGGAGCGAAAATGCCAGCGCCTGCGGCAGTAAAACAAGCCCAACCGTCACACCGGCGACAAGGTCGGCGCGCAGAGTCTCGAGAGAATAGCCGCGCACGACCTCCACAGGACGCGCGATTGTTGCGGGAAATTTTTGTAAGGCAGCAAGCATGAGGTGTGAGAACTGAGAACCGAGAACCGAGAACTGAGAACCGAGAACTGAGAACCAAGAGCCAAGAACTGAGAACTGAGAACTGAGAACTGAGAACTGAGAACCAGGGTTTACTATGCGTTCCAATGAAAGTCATCAGGAGGCATTGGAATAACCTGAACGCGCCACGCAGCCTTTCTTTTGAGACGATCGAAACTCAAACGAACTCTGAACTTCTCATTTCGTGTGGGGGCGTCCCGCCCGGCAAGCCAGATGGTATCATTAGGGTTGATTTTTCAATCTCTTCTACCTTTTCCGGGTTTTCTTTCAGATATTTCTCATCCAAAAACATAATTATATCTCCATGCTGATTTGTTGTAGTTCCCTGCTGACTCTATTTCTTGCCAGATTAACATATTTCTGGAGAACATCGATGCCTATATACCGACGACCAGCACGGATCGCTGCAACTGCTGTTGTACCGCTTCCAATAAAACAATCCAACACAACATCACCCGGATCGGTAAGAAGTTTGATGACTCTGGAAGGCAACTCGAACGGAAATTTTGCCTCGTGATCATCGTTTGACCGGACCGAGGGAATGCGCCATACTCCTCTCGATCCCCAATCTCGCCATTCATCAGAAGATAATCTTCTCCGGTCAAACTTAGTAACACCAGGTTTCCAGAAAAAGAAAATATATTCAAACTCGTCAACAGAGCGATAGGAAAGACTTGCCCAGCGAGAGTTTTCCCATGCAGCATCCTTGACCCATATTCGCCGGTCGTAAGTGAAAAAACCTGCATCCAGCGCCCATTCTTCAACAAGACCCCCCACGATCTTGACTCGGGTTTGGATGTCATATTTACCGCCGCGGATATTGTTGC
>Ga0209162_1001697_pt1 | contig 20892 bp, 20 predicted proteins | sample YNPNPMetaG_FD_187121 | JGI IMG/M metagenome (GOLD analysis project Ga0209162, IMG submission 187121) | Anoxygenic and chlorotrophic microbial mat microbial communities from Yellowstone National Park, USA - YNP NP MetaG (SPAdes) (version 2) ... | reverse complement strand
TTTCGAAGCTGTCCACACAGTCCAAGATGGCATCGAAGGCCGAAAGATCGGTGTTTTCGTCAAAAGGCTGGGGCAGGCCTCGAGCGTGCGCTGCGAAAAAGGTGTTGAGCCGATGGGCCAGGGCCGGGGCTTTGAAGGCGCCCACCTGCCCGGCAAAGAAAATCTGCCGGTTCAGGTTGGTGACGTCCACCCGGTCGGGATCCCAGAGCGTGATGTGCCGGCAGCCCGAAAGGGCCAAGGCCGGGGCGGCGAAATTTCCCAGGGCTCCCGCCCCGATGACGGCGACGCGCAGGGCCTCGAGAAAAGCGGTGGGACGGGGCCGGGAGTATTCCACAACGCTTGAAGTCTGAGGGGCTTTGAAAAGGATTCGTTTGATTTCCTCCAGGGCCAGGCCGGCGGCGGCCATGGCCGTCACAGGGTCATCCCAGGCGACGGCGGACAACGAGGACGCGGACAGCATGGTCCGTATGGTTGTCTTCTCCTTGCCGGGTTCGGTGCTCAGAAGGCGAAACCCGGCGTGCGTGATGTCGGTGAGGCATCGGACCGTGACCAGGGGTGTGGATCGCTGGCGCGCCGTATTGAAAAGGATCTTGTTGGTGAGGCCCAGCTGGGAAAAGTCCACCAGAACCGAGCATCCGTCAAGCAGTGCCCCTATGCTCGAATGGGTGAGCCAGCCTTGCAGATGGGCCATCTCGATGCCGGGGTCCAGTTGTCGAGCCACGGTGACGAAAGGCTCGTGCAGCCGGGGGGAGACGATGACAAAACGCCGAATGCCCAAAGCCGCCCCCGCTGCAAGAAAAAAAGAGGCCGGCCACGGCCCGCTTCCCACCACACCCACCGTGGCCGTGCTCAACCTTTCCTGCCGCCAGCCGGGGATTAACTGCTGGCGCTGATGCCGAATGTGGGGCTCCTGCCCTTCCTTCTTTCCCATCCTGTGCTCACCCGTGAAACAAATTCCGGAGCGCCCCCGGTCCGATGATGGGAGGCGAGGACGCACGCGTTTTGGGATCATATGAAACCCCGTTTCCACCAAAGCGAAACCTCCCTGCATGAAAAAGACAAGAGCGGCCACCATCACCATGCCCTCGTATTTCTCTTCCGTGGACGAGCCCTCTCTGAAGGCAGAGGGCTTGCCATTTCATGGACCAAGGATGTAATGTTTTGAAACTCCATGAAAAATAAGTGTGGGCATCAAATTCTTGGAGATGTTTTTTTGATTAAAAAGGAACAAAAATGTTCCCTAAAGTTTCCCACATCGGTTTCTGGCACAATGGGGCTCTGGGCGACTTTGTGCTTTTTTCTCCCATTCTGGACGCCGTCCATGAGGTGATGCCGAAGGCCTCCTTTGTGCTGTGGACCCGCCCGGCCCATGGGGATCTTTTGTGCGGCAAGCCGTACGGGATGACGGTGGCCTCCGTCGAAGACCCCTTTTGGCGCGCTCTCTTTACGGAAGAAACGTGGCGCACGGCACCGGTTCCGCAAAGCCTTAACCGATGCGGGCTTTTTTTCTGGGTGGGACAAAAAAGTGCCCGAAGTGCCGTGGAGCGCCTCAAGGCGCGCCTGTCCCGACCGGTCTTTTGGATCCAATCCTTTCCCGACGGATCGGTTCGAGAAAGGGTGACCCGATTTCTGGGAAAACAGCTGAGTGCTCTGGGTTTTTCCGTGCCTGAGAGGGAACCGCGCTTTGTCGCCGATGCAGCAGCCGTCTCCCACGTGAAGGCGTGGCTTGCGCGATTCAGGCTATCTTTCGGCAGCTATGCCGTGGTGCACATGGGAAGCGGCGGGCTGCGGAAGGTCTGGCCTGTGGCTCGCTGGAACGCGCTTTTTGAAGCAACGCACGGTTTTTTCGGAATGCCGACGGTCTTGCTTTCAGGGCCCGCCGATGAGGCTCTGGCTCCCTTTGTGGCCAAATGTTCCGCGGCATGGGGCTGGCCTGTCTATTCGAGTGCCGAGCTGAGGCAGCTTGCGGCTTTGTTGAGCGGGGCGGTTTTCTTTATGGGGTGCGATTCGGGGGTATCTCATGTGGCCGCGGCCATGAAGGTGCCCAGCATCGTCGTCTTCGGCCCGACGGATCCGGCCGTGTGGGCGCCGCTTGGAGAGCACGTGACCATTTATCAAGATTCGTGGGATGGCCAGGCGGTGCTTCAGGAAGATGCGAACCCAGCCGTGGAGGTGGATCCCGCTTTGGTAAGGCGGATTCGAGACCATTTGGCGAATGGAAACGGTTAAAGCGAATACCGGGCGCCGTGGGCGCCCGGTGTCTTGCCTTTCGGCTACGGACGGTTGTCGACGCGTTCCTTTAGTTCTTTGCCCACCTTGAAAAACGGCAGGCGTTTGGGGCGCACTTCAATAAGTTCCCCGGTTTTAGGGTTTCGACCTTTGTAGCCTTCGTAGTTTTTCACCTTGAAGCTGCCGAACCCTCGAATTTCCACGCGGTCTCCTTGGATCAGGGCCTTTTCCATGCTTTCGAAAGCCACGTTCACGGCCAATTCAGCGGCTTTGAGGGTGATGCCTTCGGCTTTGGCCAAAGCTTCGATGAGTTGGCTTTTGGTCATGCTGACAACTCCTTGTGTACGCTTTCAACAGGTCAACGGCGGGCTGTGATCCGTTCCAATCCCCGCATATAGGGGCGAAGGGCCTGGGGGATGAGAACCGTCCCGTCGGCCTGCTGATAATTTTCCAGGATGGCCACCAGAGTTCGTCCCACGGCCAAGCCGGACCCGTTCAGGGTATGGACGAGCTCTGTTTTCTTCTTGCCCTTGCGGCGAAACCGGATATTTGCCCGGCGGGCCTGAAAGTCTTCAAAGTTGCTGCACGAAGAAATTTCCCGGTACGTGTTCTGGCCCGGCAGCCACACCTCGATGTCGTAGGTCTTGGCGGCCGAAAATCCCAAATCCCCCGTGCACAGGACCACCACTCGATAGTGAAGCCCCAGTTCCTGAAGGATGGTTTCCGCGTTCAAAAGGAGCGTTTCCAGTTCGTCGTAAGAATCTTCCGGTTTCACCAGTTTGACCAATTCCACCTTGTTGAATTGATGCTGGCGGATGAGGCCTCGCGTGTCTTTGCCGTAGGATCCGGCTTCCGAGCGAAAACACGGAGTATAGGCGGTGTAATACTTGGGTAGATCGTCTTCTTCCAGGGTTTCATCCATGTGGATGTTAGTCACAGGCACTTCCGCCGTCGGCACCAGGAAATAGTCCCAGCCTTCCAGTTTGAAAAGGTCTTTTTCGAATTTGGGAAGCTGTCCCGTGCCGGTCATGGCCGTTCGGTTGACCATGAAAGGGGGGAGCACTTCCGTGTAACCGTGGCGCGTCGTGTGCACATCCAGCATGAAACTGATGAGGGCCCGTTCCAGCGCGGCGCCGGCCCCCCAGTAAAGGGTGAATCGAGCCCCCGTCATGCGGGCGGCCCGCTCGAAATCCAGGATACCGAGCGCTTCCCCTACATCCCAGTGCGCCTTGGGCTCGAAATCGAACGACGGTGCCTGCCCCCACGTTTTCACCACAGGGTTTGCCCTTTCGTCCGCGCCCACGGGCACGGATTCGTGGGGCATGTTGGGTATGAGTAGGAGGATGTCCCGGAACCGATCTTCAATGGATGTGAGTTCTGTTTCCAGATCCTTGATGCGCAGGGACACCGCCTTCATGGCATCAATCATCTCCGCCGCGTCGAGCCCTTCGCGTTTTCGGCGGGCGATTTCTTCCGAAGCCTTATTGCGCTCGTGTTTGAGCTGTTCCACTTCCTTGAGCAGGGCGCGCCGTTCCTCGTCCAGTTTCAAGAAGGGCCCCATGTCCATATCCATGTGACGGTCTTGGAGCATGCGGGCGACGCGATCCACATTTTCACGCACGAACTTGAGGTCCAGCATCGTTTTTCCTCACCCTTTTCCTGTTACTTATCCGCCTGGGCGTTGACGACTTCCACGCTGTAGTCCGAAAGAAGGCTCAGTTCCGGCAGGTTATGAAAAACGATCATGAAAGGGACCTTGCCCATGGACGGAATGTGGACGTTGCTCAGGTCCTTGCCTTCCCGGTTCATCATGGTGTTTTGGATTTGGGTCATGTCCAGGCGCATCAGTTCTTCCCGGGACATGATGTTGCCACAATAGGCTTTCTGCACCTGGGCCGGCTGCTTTTCCGTGGTGTAGAGCTTCCCTTCCACCAGTACGAAACTCACGGGCCCCGCCGCTTCGTTGACCGCTTTGCCTTCGACGACAAAGATCTGCCCCGCCGAGGCGTTTTCCAAAAAGTAGGCGCGAATGTCCGGATCAATGGTCACCTGGGGGATTCCGGCCGACGTGGCGGCCGGCTTGTCGGTTTTGGTCCCCCTTGTGGGTATCATGCCTTTAGAGTAAAGGTAATAAACTGCGGCGGCAATCCCAAGGCAAAGGAGCACCGCAAGGGTGATTCCAAGACCCCGCCGGGACCGGGAACGTTCCGCCCCTGCCGGAGGCCGAAGGACTCGAGGTTCAGGCCGGGCCGCGGCGACTGCCTCCTGCGGTTCCGGTTCTTGAAACCTGCCCTGGTCTTCCGAAGCCACGTCCATGGGTTCGAATTCAGGCTCCGGTTCCGGTTCCGCGGTGCGGCGGACCACAAAAGTATGCCCGCATCGGGAACATCGGGCTTTCACCTTATCCTTGTGAAGCCTCTTGGGATCGACACGGTATTTGGTCCCGCACAACTCACAGGTGACCAGCATCATGCCCCTCTACGGTGTCAAATGCCACTTCATAGATGCCTTGGAGTCCCCGGTATTTTTCGGCGAAATCCAAGCCGTAGCCCACCACGAATCCCGAAGGGATGCGAAACCCTGTGTAATGCACCGGCACGTCCGCCGTGCGCCGTTCGTATTTGTCGATGAGGGCGCAGATCCTGACCGTTTGGGGGTTTCGGCCTTCCAAATGCCGAAGAAGCCATAACATGGTGACGCCCGTGTCCACAATGTCCTCGACGATCAGCACATGGCGACCTTCGATGGAGCATTCCAAATCCTTGGACAGGCTCACACGACCGCACGATTCGGTGGAAAAACCGTAGCTGGCGATTCGAATGAAATCCACTTCGACCGGGATATCCAGACGGCGCACAAGATCCGCCAAAAAAATAAAAGCGCCCTTCAGCACCCCCACGAGGACGAGATCCTTATGGCGATAGTCGGCGTTGATTTGAGCGGCGATTTCATCCACGCGCCGCTGGATCTCGTGCTGCGAAATTTTGGGCACCAGCCTGTGGGGTTTCATCCGCGTCTTTTATCCCCTTGATCTTTCCGATCGCCAGGATCAAGCGGGTCGCAGCGTAGCGGAAAAAAACCGAAAGGTCAATGACGTCATGATCTTAACTCTTCAAAACCATTCACAATAAAAAACCGCGCCGGCTCCTGCCGTTTAAGGTTTGCGTTATGCCGAAAGAAGTCTTAATAAAGGGTCCAACAACGACCCGGAACGGAAGGGAGAATGACAATGCGGGATCAAGTGGAAAAGGCTTTGTCGAAGATTCGCCCCATGCTCCAAAGAGACGGGGGCAATGTGGAACTGGTGGACGTGGAAGGTTCGGTGGTCAAGGTGCGCCTTGTGGGCGCCTGCCATGGATGTCCCATGAGCCAGATGACGCTCAAGGCGGGGGTGGAACGGATCATCAAGCAGGAAGTGCCGTCTGTGACCGAAGTCATCGCCGTGTGAGACGCCGGCCGACGCTGTGCCTGCCTTTTAACGAAAAGCCGCGGGAAAGACGAGAAGACGGGCGCGCCTGTGGGTGCGCCCCTGCTCCGTGCGACACGAGCCTCCCTGAAGAAAAGGATGCGGCTCCCGGTCCCAGCCGGGCCTGCTGGGATGGGCATGAGGGATCCACAGGGGCCCGGGTCTTTTTAATTTCCCTTGTGGTACGGTTCACCGCGCAGGATGGAGAGGGCGCGGTAGGTTTGTTCCGCCACGAGAAGGCGCGCCACGTCATGGGGAAAGGTCATGGCCGAAAGGGAAAAGACGTGGTGGGCCGCGCGCCGGACAGCGTCCGAAACACCTAGCGGCCCGCCGACAACCATCCAGAGATCGTATCCGTCGCGGGCCACGCGCTGCAAGAAGCCGGCGTAGTCGATGGATGAAAGGGGGGTTCCCTTTTCGTCCCAGACGACGACAATGCCTTTACCGGATATTACGTCCGTAATGCGGCGCCCTTCCCTTTCCCGAACGGCGGCTTCATCGGATTTCGCTCCGATGCGTTCAGCGCGAACCACGTGCACGTCCACGCGAACATAATGCTCGATTCTTTCCAGATATCGATCCAAGCCCCGCTGGATGTCGGAAAAGGCGGTCTTTCCCACAAAGACGAAGTGGATTTTCATAGCGGGTTTTGAGCGGGATCCGTGCCGTCTTGTTTTTCCGATTCCCATAAGGCCCGACGGCGCCGAGCGGCCAGAAGGAACTCGCGGTTGCCCTTGGGCCCGAGGATGGGCGACGGGGTGATTCCCAGGACATGGAATCCCAAAGCTTCCACCGTCCCACCCACGGATCGGCAGACTGCCTCATGGACGGCCGGGTCTTTGACCACGCCCCCTTTTCCCACATGCTCCCGCCCCGCTTCGAACTGGGGCTTAATGAGGGCGACGAGAAAGCTGTCCTGGATCAGAAAAGACACCACCGTGGGAAGAACGAGCTTCAGGGAAATGAAAGACACATCGACGACGGCGCACTGAATGGGTTCGGGAATGATCGCGGGATCCAGGCGGCGAATGTTGTGCCGTTCTAAGACAACGACCCTCGGGTCCTGCCGCAGTGCCCAGGCCAGCTGCCCGTAGCCCACATCCACGGCGTAAACCTTTCGGGCTCCCCGCTGAAGCAGGCAGTCCGTGAACCCGCCCGTGGACGCCCCCACATCCATGGCCGTTAGCCCCGTCACATCCAGGCCGAAGGTATCCAGGGCATGGGCCAGCTTCACGCCGCCGCGGCTCACATAGGGATGATCCCGGCCGAGGATTTCGATTCGGGCGTCTTCACGAACCTTGCGACCCGATTGGGTCACCGGCTGTCCGTCGACCCAGACGCAGCCAGCCAAGATCAGAGCCTGGGCCTTTTCTCGGCTGGGGGCCAGGCCGCGTTGGGCAACGAGTTTATCCAACCGCTCGGATCGGGACGCCATGAGTCTTGGACGTGGCCAGGGCCTCTCGAACGCTTCGGGCGATGCCTTCTCCGTCCAGTCCCAGTTCCGTGCGGAGCTGCCGCAGACTACCGTGGGGCACAAAGGCGTCAGGAACGCCCAAGCGCACAAGGCGCCGCGGCATGAGGCCTTCCTCGCTCAAAGCTTCCACAACAGCGCTGCCGAAACCGCCCTGGCGCACGTTTTCTTCCACCGTGACCACGAAAGAGGTTTTTTGGGCCCATCGGCCGATGAGCTCCACATCCAATGGTTTGACGAACCGCGCGTTGATGACGGCCGCCTCGATCCCTTCCCGGGCCAGGATCTCCGCCGCCGCCAGGGCTTCCATGACGGACGATCCCACCGCCACGAGCACCACATCGTGGCCCTCTCGAAGCAATTCGCCGCGCCCGATGGGCAGTTCGGTCGGGTGCGGGTCCAGCGCCACGCCCACGCCTCGGCCTCGAGGGTAGCGCAACGCGATGGGGCCCTTGTGCTGCAGGGCCGTTTTGAGCATGCGGCGCAGTTCGTTTTCGTCCTTGGGCGCCATGAGCACCATATTGGGGATATGCCGCAGGTAAGACAAATCGAACACCCCGTGATGGGTCGGCCCGTCCTCGCCCACCAAGCCGCCGCGGTCCATGGCGAAAACAACGGGAAGGTTCTGAAGACACACGTCATGGACAATCTGATCGTAGGCGCGTTGGAGGAAGGTGGAATAGATCGCCACGACGGGGCGGTAGCCTTCCACGGCCAGGCCCGCCGCAAAGGTCACGGCGTGCTGTTCGGCGATGCCCACATCGAAAAACCGCTTGGGATAGACCTGAGCGAAGATGTCCAGTCCCGTTCCTTGAGGCATGGCCGCCGTAATGGCCACGATCCGCGGATCCTTTTCCGCCAGTTCGGTCAGGCACCGGCCGAAAACGGACGTGTAAGTCGGGACGTCGGAATCGTCCTTTGCGGCTTTTCCCGTCGCCACATCGAAACAGCCCACGCCGTGAAAGCGGGCCGGATCGCATTCGGCGGGTTCGTAGCCCTTCCCCTTGACCGTGCCCACGTGGATAAGCACCGGCCCTTTGAGGGCTTTGGCGGCTTCGAAGGTTTCAATGAGCCGATCCAGCCGATGCCCTTGGATGGGGCCGATATACTGGAACCGCAGCGCCTGGAAGAGCATGCCGGGAGTGAAAAAGGCAAGGAACGATTCCTCGCTCTTTTTCAGCAGCTGCACAATGTTGGCCCCAACACCGGGGATGGCCTTGAGCGTGCTTTCCACTTCCCGCTTGAGGCTCATCACCGTGCGGCTGGAAAGCTTGCGGCTGAGAAAGGAAGAAAATGCCCCGACGTTGGGCGAGATGGACATTTCGTTGTCGTTCAGGACGACGATGAGGTCTCGACCCAAATCACCCGCATGGTTCAAGGCCTCAAAGGCCATGCCGCCGGTCATGCTGCCGTCTCCGATCACGGCGATGATGCGGCTTGGGCACCCTTTAAGATGCTTGGCGCTGGCCATGCCCAAGGCGGCCGAGATGGACGTGCTGGCGTGTCCTGCCCCAAAGGCGTCATAACGGCTTTCGTCCCGCTTGGGAAACCCGCTGATCCCTTGCCACTGCCGCAGCGTGTGAAAGCGGTCTCGGCGCCCTGTGACCAATTTGTGTGTGTAGCACTGATGGCCCACATCCCAGACGATGCGATCGTTGGGGGTGTCGAAGACGTAGTGGAGTGCCAAGGTGAGCTCCACCACACCCAGGTTCGGAGCCAAATGGCCTCCGGTGCACGCCGTGGTGTCGATGATCACCCGACGGATCTCTTTGGCCAGATTTTCCAATTCCTTGACGGAAAGGCGTTTGAGATCCTTGGGGGAATCGATGGTGTGCAGCAGGGAGATGCCTGCGCTGAGGGATTTCCGTTCTTCGTCCGCACTGCGTTCCACGTTCGTTTTTTTCACCCTTTCCTTACCGTTTCGTACCACAGCCCGCCGAAAAGGTCCGGCCGATCCCGGTGCCTGCCCTTCTTTCGATAAAGCGGACGCTCGAATTCAGGCCGTGCGGACCAGAAGGTACCGAGCGATGGCCCTCAGGGGATCAGCCTTGGAATCAAACCCTTCCAACGCTTCCACGGCCCGCTCCACATGGTCCCGAGCGATTTCTTTCGTGCGCGCCACACCCAGAAGAGCGGGGTAGGTTTTCTTGTTCTTGGCCGCATCGGATCCGGCCGATTTGCCCATGAGTTGGGGATCTCCCTCCACGTCGAGCAAATCGTCGGTGATCTGAAAGGCAAGCCCGAGGTGCCGGCCGTAGCGCGCGAGGGCTTCCACGGTGTCCGGGGGGGCACCCGCCAGGACGGATCCCATTTCCAAAGACGCACAAATCAGAGCGCCTGTCTTACGAATGTGCATGTATTCCACGGTGGCCAAATCCACGTCGCGCGATTCGGATTCCAAATCGATGACCTGACCGCCGATCATCCCTTGCGCCCCCGAGGCCCGTGCCAGAATGGCCACGGCCTGAAGCCTCCGTTCCGCGGGGACAGTGTGAGTCTGTTTTCCCTGAGGAAAAGCCAGCAGGCCGAAGGCTTCCGTCAAAAGAAGGTCTCCCGCAAGAATGGCCACTGCTTCGCCGTAAACCCGATGATTCGTCGGGCGACCTCGGCGGAAATCGTCGTTGTCCATAGCGGGAAGATCGTCATGAATCAGGGAATATGTGTGGACCATTTCCAAAGCACACGCCGCTGGCATCACAGCTTCGGGCGACCCTCCCGCCACATCCGCCGCCGCAAGGCATAAAATGGGCCGAAGGCGCTTTCCGCCGGCGAACAAACTGTAGCGGGCCGCTTCCACGACCGTTTTTTCCAGCCCCGACGAGGCCGGAAAAAACCGCTCCAGGGCCTCGTCCACACAGCGTCGCTTTTCCGCCAGGTACGCCTTAAGGTCAAAGGATTCCACAGAAAAAGTCCTCTTTATTGAAATTGGGCATTTCTTGTATCACGAACCACAGGACCACGCCAGAGGGAAATCGGCGCGGTGCGGGGTCGCGGCTGAAGCCGCTCCTACAACATGTGTTCTCCGGTACGCTCCTGGGAGCTTATCCGAAAATCCCTGTTGGAGAACATTCCAAAGGCATTTTCAGACAGCCTCTTAGCCGTTCTCGTCGCCTTGATTGGGCTTTTCGAAGGGCGCGGCGACCCAGCGGCCGTCTTCCCCCTGAACGAGAAGCTGCACCTTTTTTTCCGCCTCTTCGAGCTTCTCATGGCACAAACGCACAAGCCCGACGCCTTCGCTGAAGGCCGACATGGCCTCTTCAAGAGGGAGATCGCCCTTTTCCAGCTTTTCCACAATCTCTTCCAGGCGTTTCATGGCGTCTTCAAAGGTGTCCGTCTTTTTCTTCTTCCCTGTCTTGCTTTGGGCGTCAGCGCCGACCATCGCTGCATCCTTTCTTTTTCCGCAGGCCTCTTTGAGGTTCACCCAAAGGCCATCGGCGTCGTTTGGATCAGGGCTTAGGAATGGGCCGTCTCCGTCACCCGGGCAGTGAGCTCCCCTTCTGCCAGGCGAATGCGCAGGCGGTCCCCGGGCTGCACGTCAGCCGCTCGGCGAACGAGGGTTTCCTCGGGAAGTTTCCAGGTCAAGGAGTAACCTCGAGCGAGGATCGCCAAGGGGCTAAGGGATTCCAGCCGAGCTGCCGCCGCGTTCAGGTGCAGGCGGCGTCGTTCCAGATCCCGGCTTTCCAGATCTACCATGCGCCGAGAAAGGATTTCCAGGCGCCCTCGCAGGTCGGCCAGTGTTTTTTCCGGATGCACCCGCTGCAGCCGTTGCGCCGCGTAGGCGGCCCGCATGCGCCATAGGCGCAGGCGAGTTTCCACGGCCCGAACCAGCCGATCGAGGCGGTCATCCACGGCCAGGCGCCAGTCGATCAATCGGCGGCGTGGATCGATCAGGCGCCCTTCCAACCGGGAGAGTTGGGTTCGCAGCCGATCCACCCGCGAAAGAAAGGCGGTGCGAAGCCGCTTGGAGCGATCGTCCAAGCGCCTTTCCACTTCTTCGAGCTGCCCCACTACCCATTGGGCCGCCGCCGTGGGCGTGGGCGCTCGCCAATCCGCCACCATGTCCGATATGGTCACGTCGATTTCATGGCCTACGGCGGAAATCACGGGAACGGCACAGGCCGCGATGGCCCGCGCCGTCGTTTCCTCGTTGAAAGGCCAAAGGTCCTCAAGGCTTCCACCGCCCCGTCCTACGAGGACCACATCCCACGCGAAATCCTTGTGCAGGGCCGACACGGTTTCCAAAGCCCGGGCGATATCCCCTGCCGCTTCGTCCCCTTGCACCCGGACCGCCAGCACGGTGACCGTCAAGGGATAGGGGCATCGCTGAAACACCTTCAAAATGTCCCGAATGGCGGCTCCGGTGGAGGACGTGACCACGGCGACCCTTTGCGGGCGAAGGGGAAGAGGGCGTTTGCGCTCTTGGGCGAAGAGGCCTTCCTTGCGCAGTTTTTCCTTAAGCTGTTCAAAAGCCACCTGCAGCGCGCCACGGCCCTGGGGTTCCAGGACGTCCACGATGATCTGATACACCCCCTGGGGTTCGTAAACCGTGACCCGCCCTTGACACAGGACAGCCATCCCGTCTTCGGGACGGAATTTCAGCTGACCGAGAGCCGAGCGGAACATCACCGCGCGGATTTGGCTCTTTTCGTCCTTCAGCGTGAAATAGGCATGGCCCGAAGCGGGGACTCTCAGGTTGGAAATCTCCCCCCGAACCCACACGTAAGGAAAATTGGCTTCAAGGAGGCCCTTAATGCGGGCGCTCAGTTCGCTTACCGTCAAGACCAATGGCGATTCCAAGGGCACGCTCACGGGCATCGTCTCTTCTCCTGCATCATCCGAAAAGTTTCGGGTCCATGGCGTCCCGAAGGCCTTCTCCCACAAGGTTATAGGACGTGATGCCCAAAAAGATGGCAAGACCCGGAAAGGTGGTCAACCACCAGGCAAATTCGATGTAATCGCGACTCTGACTCAAAATGTCCCCCCAGCTGGGCGTGGGAGGCGGCACACCAAAGCCGAGAAAACTCAAACTGGATTCCGTCAGAATCGCCCCGGCGATGCCGAAGACGGCCGAAACCAAGACAGGGGCCATGGCGTTGGGAAGCATGTGCAAAAAGATGATGCGCCCGTGGCTCGCGCCCAAGGCCGCGGAAGCCTGAATGAAGTCCAGCCGCTTGAGCTTGAAGAATTCAGCGCGCACAAACCGCGCCACGCCCGTCCAACCCGTCAGGCCGATAACCGCCATGATGTTGTAAATGCTTGGCGGAAGGAAGGCGATGATGGCGATAATGAGAAAAAAGGTGGGAATGGTGAGCAGGATTTCGATGAGCCGACTGATGATGCCGTCCACCCACCCGCCGAAATAGCCGGCCAATCCGCCCAAAATGATCCCGATGATGAGGGCGATTCCCACGGCCACAAACCCGACGGAAAGAGAAATCCGTGCCCCGTGGATCATGCGGCTCAGGACGTCCCGGCCGCGATCGTCGGTTCCGAACCAATGCTTTCGGCTGGGAGGGGACAGGTTTTCCAGAAGATCGTATTCCGACGGCGAATAAGGGACGGGCGGCCACAGAGCCCACGAACCGGGATTGTTTAAAGGGCGCTGCAAGATAAAAACGTTCGGGTTCCACAGATCCTTCCATGTGCCGTTTTCCGGCCGAAGCCCTTCGTCAAAGACGGGAAAAACCAGGCGGCCGTTCCACAAGGCCGCGATGGGCCGGTCGTTGGCCAAAACGGGGGCGAAGACGGCCACGGCCGCAAGAAAGAGTGTGACCCATAAGCCTGCCACCGCCGTGCGCTTTTTCTTAAAGTGGCGCCAGACGGCTTTCCAATAGGAGACGGACGCCGTCGGCTGGAACGACGAAATCATGGGCGAATCTTTCAGCCTGCGGCCGACCATGAAATTCCTTCCCGAAAGGCGATTAGTCCAGCTGAATCCGAGGATCCAGCACGGCGTACAAGATATCCGAAAGCAGCAAGCCGATCAGGGTGAGCAGGGCCGAAATGGTTGTAATGGCCATGATCACAGGGTAATCGCGCGACAAGACGGCTTCAAAGCCCAATTGTCCCATGCCGGGAATGGAAAAGATGCTTTCGATGATCACGCTACCGCCGAACATGGCCGGCAGCAGAAACGCCAGCAAGGTGACGATAGGAAGCAGAGCGTTTCGAAAAGCGTGCTTGAAAATCACCACCCGTTCGCTCAAGCCCTTGGCCCGTGCCGTGCGCACATAGTCTTCGCGGATGACTTCCAGGAGTTCGGCCCGAGTGAGGCGCGAAAGATAGGCAAATCCGCCGTAGGTGAGGCAAGCCACCGGCAGGGCCAGGTGCCACAGTCGGTCGACGATTTGGCGCCACAACGGCCAGCTTTCGGCGTTGATGGAAGAAATGCCGTAGACGGGAAACACGTCCCAGAATTCGCCCCCGCCGAAAAGCATAATGAGCAGCACAGCCACCCAGAAATTGGGCAAAGAGTAAAGGAAAAAAAAGAGCAGGGTCAGGGTTCTGTCGGAAAGGGTGTCCGGATGGGTGGCCGAATATACCCCGAAGGGAATGGCGATGAGATAAACCAAAAAAATGGAAAGCACATTGATTTGGATCGTCACGGGCAGCCTTTCGGCAATTTTGTCCAGCACCCGGCGGTGGTCTTTAAAGGATGTGCCGAAATCCAACGTGAAAACGCGCTTGACCCAGAGCGCGTACTGCACCGGAAGAGGCTTATCCAAACCGTAGAGTTTTTTCGTCTGCTCGATGATTTGTTTGGCGTAGGCCGTATCGGCCATTTCGCCCTGGGACGCCATCTGGAGTTTCAGCATGGCGGGATTACCCGGCGCCAGCTGAATGATGCAAAAGGTGATGAAGGTGATCCCGAGAAGCGTGGGGATCATCTGAAGCAGTCGTTTCAGCAGATACGCCCGCATGGCTGCCCTCTCAACCTGTGTGCCGTAACGAGGGATGTTTAATGGTAGCGCTGCTTTTCCAAGGGCACCCACCATTCCCGCGGTTCCAGGCCCATGGGATAGACATTCACGTTTTCAAAGCGTCGGTCTACCGCAACCATGGCCTCCAGGGTGAAAAGGAACGTGTAAGGCTGTTCTTCGTGAAGGATTTCATGGAACCGATGGTACAAAGCCCGGCGCTTCACGGGGTCGAATTCGCGCCGCGCCGCTTCAATGAGCCGATCCGCTTCGGCGTTTTGAAAACCCACGAAATTGGATCCCTTGTCGGCCTGGGAGGAATGCCACAGCTGGTACGGGTCCGTTTCCCAGCCGAGGCTCCAGCCCAAAGTGCACGCGTCGAAGTCGTGGGATTGAATCCTTTGGATGAAGACCGCCCATTCCAGCTTGCGAATGGTCACGACGATCCCAACGTTTTTCAGGTTCTGCTGAAGGATCGTGGCCAGCTGTTCGGCGAAGAGGGATCCGGCGGAAATGAGGAATTCAAACCGGAACGGAATGCCGTCCCGATCCAGAATGCCGTCCCCGTCGTGGTCCTTCCAGCCGGCTTCCTTGAGGAGCGCTCGAGCCCGATCGGGGTCGTACGGGTAAGGGGTAACGGCCTTGTTGTATTCCGGGCTGTTGATGTAAAAGGTGCCGCTCACCACGGTGCCTAAGCCGAAAAGCAATCGCTGCAGAATCATCTCGCGGTCCAGAAGCAGGGTCATGGCCTGACGCACCCGGCGGTCGTCGAAATAAGGCTTGCGCTGGTTCCAGCCGATGTAGGTGTAACTGGGAAGGTAATACTTGAGCTTTTGAAACCGTTCCTGAAACCGGGCGCTGCCGGTTTGCTTCACCCACTGGATGGGCCTCAGGCTCATGAAATCCAGCCCGCCCTTTTTGAGCACGTGTAAGGCGACGGTGTTATCCGTGATGATCTTAAAGACGATCCGCTTGATGTGGGGCTTGGTCCCCCAGTAGGCTTCGTTGCGTTCCAGAACGATTTCCTTGCCCGTGTCCCAGCGAACAAAACGATACGGACCGGTGCCCAGAGGGCTTCGGCCAATGGGGTGCTGGTTGAAATCGGCTCCGTCCTTGAAAAGATGCGCCGGCACGATGGGAATTCCCCCGCAGAATTCCAGAGCCCGAAAGTAGGGCATGCGGTAGCGGTAGCGAAGGGTGTAGTCGTCCAGGACATCCAGTTTTTCGATATCCCGGTAATAATTGCGAAGGTGGGCGGCATCCACGGCGGGGTCGTTGATCCGGCCGAAAGAAAAGAGCACATCCCGGGCCGTAAAGGGCGTGCCGTCCTGCCAGCGGACATCTTTACGAAGATGAAACGTGTAGGTCAGGCGGTCTTCGGAGATGTCCCACGATTCGGCCAGCACGGGAACCAGTTCCAGAGTCTTGGGATCGCGCCGGAGAAGCGATTCGTAGATGTAGTCGTTCACGCGGCCGGAATAGGCGTCCGTTGCCGTGATAGGATTGAGCGTTCCCGGTTCAGCCCCCAGGTGGACGATGAGCCAATCGCCGTCAACGGGGTCGGACGCGAAGGCGTTCCCCGCCCAGGCGGCCCACAACCCGAAGACGATGATGCCGAAAAGCAGTGCCCTTCCCACAATCCATGGCTCCCGAGGGGTTATTGGTGGTGGGGTTTGCTGCGCTCACCCCAACGAACGATTTGCTCCAAGCTACGGTGGTTACGGCTTCGGGCGGCTCCGAAGGGGCCGAGGATGTGAGCCCGGGGCATCCCCCCAGGGCCCGAAGACACGGCCTGCCGTTTCCTTCTCAAGCCCCAAAGGGGCGAGGCATCTTATGCCCGCGGTGGCTGGGCCGATCCGGACCGCTTGGACCAATAATGGATCAAGGCGAACCCGCCCACCAACAACACGGCGAAAACCACGGACAACCAATTCAATGACTCTTTCACGAATTCCCCGATGGGTTCGCCGAAGAAATAAAAAAGAGCCGCCACGAGAAAAAACCGGCCGCCGCGCCCCACCAAGGACGCCAGCGCGAACCGTTTGACATCCAGCAAGAAAGTTCCCGCACTCACGGTAAAGACCTTGTACGGAATGGGCGTAAACCCGGCAATTCCCACGGCCCACACGTCGTAGCGCTGGTAGTAGCGTTGGACGGCCTGAATCTTGGCCGCGCTCATGAACCGTTCCAAAATGGGCCGGCCGCCGTATCGACCGATCCCGTAACCGAACAGCCCCCCGAGCACCGACGATCCAGTGCAGAGCGCCGCGTACCCGAAGGAACGGTCGGGGTCGATGAGGCATAGCGAAATCAGAAGCACATCGGGCGGAATGGGAAAGAAACTCGATTCGGCAAAGGCCAAGAGAGCCAGTGCCGACGAGGCATACGGCGTGTGCGCCCATGCCACCACCCAGACCACAAGATCATGAAACATTGAGGACATTGTCGTCATCACCGAAAGAAAGTCATCGCGAGGCAAATGATGCCCAAAATCCAGCAATAGGGCGCAAAAACGTGAAACCGCCCACGCCGCACGACCACCAGCAGAAACCGAAGCGCCACATAACCCGTTACGGCCGCCGCCACCGTGCCGTACACGACAGGCCAGAAAGGATCCGGCACACCCCTGAGCTTCAGCAATTCCAAGGTGATGGCCCCCATGACGGCGGGAACGAAAAGTAAGAAGGAAAACCGCCCGGCCCATTCCCTCTGAAACCCGAGAAACAACGCCACGGCAATGGTCGTCCCCGAACGGGAAATGCCCGGCGTGATAGCCAAACCCTGGGCGATGCCCACGATCACAGCGTGTCGAAACCGAATGTCAAACGGCCCCCATCCGCGAAAAGAAGCCGTCCGTCGCGTGAGCCACAGAAGGGTTCCGGTGATGAGAAGGCTGAAGCCGACGGCGCGCACGGACGCAAAGAGCGTCTCAAAAACGTCTTTGAACGCAAAGCCGATGATCACAGTGGGGATAGTGCCGAAAAGGACCAGCTCGAACAGCCGCCGTGATTCATCGCGATCATAGGGATTTCCTGCCAGGGGACGGCGCAGCCAGCCGAGGCCGCCTTGAACGAGCAGAGCGATGTCGCGCCGAAACACGACGACGACGGCCAAAAAGGTCCCCACATGGAGGCACACGTCGAAGAAGAGGTTGGGTTCCTGCCAGCCCAAGAGGTGTTGTCCGATCACCAAATGGCCGGAACTGCTCACGGGAAGAAATTCCGTCAGCCCTTGCAAGACACCGAGGCCGACGGCCGCAAAGGTATCCATCGCCGCTTACTCCGAAAAGTGCCTGACTGCCGATGTTGCGCCCGAGAAAGGGCCGCCGGTGAGGCCGCCCCATGCGACCCCCCGGGGCTTCTACCACAGGAGCTTCGTGGCAACAAGGATGGAGAACGAGCCCAAAAGAAAGCCCCTCTCGCCCGACGAGGACGGAGGGGCATGAACGCACCGAAGCGAGATGGCCGCAATCTTAGAGAGCGTTGACGTCAATGCTCCGAATGAACTGTTTGATGGCATCCATGCTTCGGTCGATTTTTTCCTGGAGTTTCTTGTCCCGGAGATCGTTTTCCGCATGAGCCGACGCCTCACTTTCCACAGGTCGAGGATTGGGCGTGGATGCATCGATCACGCCGGCCGAGGACAGCCCCTCCTTGGAGATGTCGCTTCCCTTCAGGAAATCGAATTCCGCCGAAAGCACTCTATCTTTCACCATGGTCGCCTCCTTGGGATGAATTGTCTTTCGCATCAAAACGATAAGAATGCCCACCCGTTTCGTAAAGAGATGGCACGTTCGATTGGCAGCGTTTTTTTGCAGTGGGCATTGTGCCTTCTGATGAAAAGATCGGCATGCGCGGCGCGAAACTTCAAAGAAATATCACCTCGACACTCTGTCCCCGCGTCGCGGAAAATCGCTCTGCCGCGTTTCCTTGGTTGACGGCGATTTCCAGATGGTTGGAACTGCCGAGAAGGGCCAGAGCGTGGCCGGGAGGGGCATCGGCGTAGGTTCGGCCGAATCGTCGGATCCGCTGCGATCCGAAAAGGACGTGAAGCATGCCGCCTTGCTCGAGGGGGGTGAGGTGTTCCCGCTCAATGTTGGTGACGATGTTGCCGAAACGATCCCAGCCGAGAACCGTTCCCGCGATGCCGCCGGGGGTGGGCTTTGGATCTGGCCACGGGGGATCGGCGGGCTTGGCTTGGGGTCCCAAGGACGCAAAAGGAAAACCGGCGGCCAGATGTGCGGCGGCGGGCGCAAAAATATCCCGGCCGTGAAAGGTGGCGCTCACCATGGGCCTTCGGACCGCCGGATTTTCCAGAACGCGGGCTTCGTAGGTCTTTTCCTTGGCGAGCACGAAGGAAAAAAGGCCATTATCCGGCCCAATGAAGACAAAGTGCGGCGTCTTGATGGCGAGAGGCCGTCGCTCCGTCCCGACGCCGGGATCGACAACGGCCGTGTGAATGGTCCCGGAAGGAAAATCGGCGTAGCAGCTTTTCAAAATGTAGGCGCCCCATCGGATGTCCTGCGGAGGGATGGCATGGGTGATGTCCACGAGCACCGCGTCGGGGACGAGGGAGAGAATGACCCCCTTCATGGCGGCCACATAGCCGTCTTCAAGCCCGAAATCCGTCATCAAGGTGACAATACGGCCCATGATGCTGCGCTCACGATGAAGAATTTCCCGGGTTCGAAAGCCTGGCTCGCACAAGCTCCGGCGTGGAATCGTCAAATTCCTGACGAATCTGCAACAAAATGACGGCTCCGATGACGAAAAGGCCGCCGGCCATTTGCAGCTTTTCCAGGGTTTCCCCGAGGAAGAGGTAGGACACAAGGGCTGCCGTAATGGGTTCCAGGGTGGCCGTGATGCTGGCCCTTGTGGAGCGGATGAGGTTGATGCCGTAAAGGTAGAGACCGAAGGGGATGAGCGTTCCGAAGACGGCGATGTAGAGGATCCACGCCCAATCCACGAGTCGGTAGGGATGGCGGAAGGCTTCCAAAGGCGGGTGGGCGATGTTCCAAAAGAGGGCGGCGAAAAGAAAGGCGTAAAAGAGGACCGTCCACGGGCTGTAGCGGCGCATGCCGATTTCGCCGTAAACGGAGTACCAGGCGAAGCTGACGGCCGACGCGAGCCCGCTCAGCAGGCCGACTTTGTTCATGGCGAAAAGATTGAGATTATAGGCTCCCACCACCAGGTAACACCCCAGCGTGGCGAGGGTGACGGCCGCCGCTGTGGGCCAGGTGAGCTTTTCTCTGGCGATGGTCACCGCATAAATGGCGATAAAAACGGGAGCCAGATATTCCAAAAGAATGGCCGCGGCCACCTTGATTTTGCTGATGGTGTAGAAGTAGGTAAACTGCACCATGGCGAGACCGGTTATTCCTAAAATGGCAAAATAGGCGATGTCGCGCGGCGCAATGCGAAGCCGGCGGCGGTCGCGAGCCAAAAGCCACAAGAAGAGGAGGGCGGCGGCTAAGGTGACTCGCATCTGGACCACCTGGTAGGGGGTGATCCCGTGGTTGAAAAGGTATTTTCCGGCCGATCCGGAAACGGCCCAGAAAATCGCGGCCGTCACCACACAAAGATATCCCTTTCGAGGGATGCGTGAAGGATGCTGCGCCATAAAGAGAGCTCCATGAATTTCATAGGGTTTGCCGGCAAAATGCGCCCCGGGAGTTTGCCCGACAACGCGTCCTGTAGGAGCGGCTTCAGCCGCGACTCCTTCGCGCGTCGCACGGCGCTTTCAACGCATAACGCCTAAAGAAGCATTCTTGGAAACACTCAAAGGAGCGCCGACTTTCGGGCACGCTCCTAACATAGGCTTTCGCGTGAGTCAAAACGAACCCGCAGTGGAATGGCCGCCTTGCGCAGAAAATTCCGCCATTTCGGCCCGATTTGTGCTATGGGATCCTGGCGTGCCTGGAAACGCGGAAAACAAGGAGACGTTCAGGTGGAACGGGGATCGGATGTGTCCGTGGTGATCCCGGCCTATTATGAAGAAGCGGCCATCGCGGGGACCGTCAGCAAAATCCACGAACTGCTTCCCGAAGCTGAGGTGATTGTCGTGGACGACGGTTCCCGGGACAGGACAGCCGAAGAGGCTCGCCGGGCGGGAGCCTACGTGTGGTCCCACCCCTACAACATGGGAAACGGAGCCGCCGTCAAAACCGGCATCCGGCTGGCTTCCCGGGACAAGGTGGTGCTCATGGACGGGGACGGCCAACACGATCCCAAGGATCTTCCGCGACTGCTCGAAGCGGCCGAAACCTATGACATGGTCGTGGGGGCTCGAGACCCCCGAAGCCACGCCAATGGGTTCCGCCGCCTGGCCAACGCCGCCTACAACATGCTGGCCCGCTACGCCACCAAGTTTCCCGTCAAAGATCTGACGTCGGGCTACCGGGTGGTGCACCGCGAAACGGTCCTGCGGTATCTTTATTTGTTACCCAACACCTTTTCCTACCCGACGACCTTGACCCTGGCCTATCTTCGAAGCGGCCGATCGGTGTGTTACGTGCCCATTCAAGCCCGCCGCCGCAGCGGTTCGAGCAAGATCAAGCCCCTTCGCGACGGCACGCGCTTTCTTCTGATCATTCTCAAGATCACCACCCTGTTTTCTCCCCTGCGCATTTTCCTTCCGGTCAGCGGCTTCTTTTTCCTATTGGGGTTGGCCAACTATGCCTACACCTATTTCACGGTCCATCGCTTTACGAACATGTCGGCCCTGCTTTTCATCACCTCGGTGCTCCTTTTCATGCTGGGCCTCATCAGCGAACAGATCACCCAACTCCGCTACGACCGCGTCGAAAACGG
>Ga0209162_1001696_pt1 | contig 20898 bp, 20 predicted proteins | sample YNPNPMetaG_FD_187121 | JGI IMG/M metagenome (GOLD analysis project Ga0209162, IMG submission 187121) | Anoxygenic and chlorotrophic microbial mat microbial communities from Yellowstone National Park, USA - YNP NP MetaG (SPAdes) (version 2) ... | reverse complement strand
CGTCGGCGCCAGGCCGACGCCCAGCCGCAGGCTCCTTAGCCGCGACCTCGGTCGCCCTTCGTTTGGTCGCTAACGGGCGCGCCGGCGCCGCAATGCCCACCGCCGTGGGCACCGTCGCGTCGGCGCAGGCCGACGCCCAGCCGCAGGCTCCTTAGCCGCGACCTCGGTCGCCCTTCGTTTGGTCGCTAACGGGCGCGGTGGCGCCGCGATGCCCACCGCCGTGGGCACCGTCGCGTCGGCGCAGGCCGACGCCCAGCCGCAGGCTCCTTAGCCGCGACCTCGGTCGCCCCACTCGCCTGTTTCGCCTTCCGGCGGTATAATAGGCGCGCCATCCCGGCCAGATCCCAAAGCAGAAGGAGGCGCGATGCCATCTCCGTTTCCCGGCACAGATCCCCATCTGGGGGGCGAGCGACGGCCGGAATCCCGCGGCCAGGCGCGCCGGCCGCACTGCGCCGGGCCGTCCCTGTCCCACGAGCCGACGGCCCAAGGTCCGGCGCGGATAAATGCCGCGCGGCGGGCCGCGGGTTTGCGGCAGGAGGCGACGCCGGCATGAGTACCGCGCGCGTTTCCGTGATCTGCACCGTCCTCGACGAGGGCGAATCCATCCGCCGGCTGCTCGATAGCCTGAGCGCGCAAACCCGGCCGCCGGACGAAATCGTGATCGTGGACGGCGGCTCGCGCGACCGCACCGTGGCCGTCATCCAGGAATATGCCGGCCGCCTGCCCCTGCGCGTCCTGGTGGAGCCGGGCGCCAACATCTCGCGCGGCCGCAACATCGCCATCGCCGCGGCCACCGGCGAGATCATCGCCTCGGTGGATGCCGGCGTCTGGTTGGAGCCGCAGTGGTTGGAAAAGCTGATCGAGCCGATCGTTCGGCGCATCGGCCAATCGGCCAATCCCGAGGAACGGTGCGCGGTGGCCGGCTTCTTCGTGCCCGATCCGCAGACGACCTTCGAGATCGCGATGGGCGCGACGGTGTTGCCCGCGCGGGAAGACATCCGCCCCGAGCACTTCCTGCCGTCCAGCCGCTCGGTCGCGTTCACCCGCGCTGCGTGGGCCGCGGCAGGCGGCTATCCCGAATGGCTGGACTATTGCGAGGACCTGATCTTCGACTTCCGACTGCGCGCGGTCGCGGGGCCGTTCGCGTGGGCGCCCGAAGCCGTGGCCCACTTCCGGCCGCGCGGGTCGCTGCGCGCCTTCTTCAAACAATACTACCGCTATGCCCGCGGAGACGGCAAGGCCGATCTCTGGCGGTTGCGCCACCTGATCCGCTACGCCACCTACCTGGTGGTCCTGCCCGGCCTGCTCGCGCTGAGCATCTTCCATCATCCGCTGTGGCTGCTGGCGCTCCTGGCCGGCGTGCTCATCTATTGCCGGACGCCGTACCGCCGGCTGCGGCCCCATCTGGCGCGCCTGACGCCCCGTGAGCGGCTCAAGGCCATCCTGCTGGTGCCCGTGATTCGCGCGACCGGCGATATCGCCAAGATGATCGGCTATCCCGTCGGCTGGCTCTGGCGACTGCGCAACCGCGCGCGGCCGGAGATCCACTGGCGCCGCTCGCTGGCAGGCAACGCCGGCCTGGCGCGGCGATAAACATAGCCCTCCGATTTTTCGATTTGACGCCTTCCCCTTAGAATAGCGCCAGGGCATTCATTCGGAGGAGGATTCGTCTGATGCAGCTTTTGAAAGAACGCATCTTGCGCGAAGGCGTCAATCTGGGACACGGCATCCTCAAAGTAGACTCCTTCATCAACCACCAGGTGGATCCGGCGCTGATGCTGGCCGTCGGCGGCGCGCTGGCCGCCCGCTTCGCCCACCTGGGCGCCAACAAGATCGTCACCGCCGAGATCAGCGGCATCGCGCCCGCGCTGACCACCGCGCTGGCCCTCGGCATCCCGGTGGTCTACGCGCGCAAGACCCGGCCGGTCACCATGCACCCCAACGTGATGATCGCGCGGGCCCCCTCGCACACCAAGGGGGTGATGACCGAGCTGATGATCTCGCCGGAGTTCCTGGGGCCGCGCGATCGCGTGCTGGTGGTGGACGATTTCCTGGCCCGCGGGGAGACGATCCGCGCCCTGGTCGATCTGGTGCGCCAATCGGGCGCCACCCTGGTCGGCATCGGCGCGGTGATCGAAAAGCGCTTCGAAGGCGGCCGCGCGGCCCTCGCCGATCTCGGCGTGCCGATCGAGTCGCTGGCCGTGATCACCGACATGGAGGGCGGCCGGATCGTGATCGAAGATTGATCCGGCAAGGGGAGGCGCGCCATGCACGACACGATCGTCATCCTCGATTACGGCTCGCAGACGGCCCAGCTGATCGCGCGCCGCGTGCGCGAACTGCACGTCTATTGCGAGCTGATCCCGTGGGACGCGCCGGCCGAACGCGTCATGGCGCTCAAGCCCAAAGGCTTCATCCTGTCGGGCGGCCCGGAGAGCGTCTACGATCCGGCCGCGCCGCAGTTGCCGGAGTACGTCCTGGCTTCGGGCCGGCCGGTGCTGGGCATCTGCTACGGCATGCAGTTGCTGGCGCACGCGCTGGGCGGCCGGGTAGATCCGGCCGCGCGGCGCGAATACGGCTTGGCCGAGATCACCCTCACCGACATCCCCAACCCGCTCTTCGCCGATCTGGGCCCGGCCGAGGCGCGCTTCCGGCTGCCGGTCTGGATGAGCCACGGCGACCACGTGGCCGACCTGCCGCCCACCTTTTCGCCGCTGGCGATCACCCCGGCGTCGGTGGCGGCCATGGGCGACGTGGCGCGCGGCATCTACGGCGTCCAGTTCCACCCGGAGGTGCAACATACCCCCCAGGGCCGCGAGATCCTGCGCAACTTCGTGCTCGATATCTGCGGCTGCCGGCCCGATTGGACCCCCGCCAACTTCATCCAGGAGGCCGTGGCGGCCATCCGCGCTCAGGTGGGCGACGAAGGCCGGGTCATCTGCGGCCTGAGCGGCGGCGTGGATTCGGCCGTCACAGCCACGCTCATCCACCGCGCCATCGGCGACCGGCTCACCTGCATCTTCGTGGACCATGGCCTGCTGCGCCTGGGGGAAGCGGCCCAGGTCATCGAGACGTTTCAGCGCCACATGGGCATGCGCCTGATCGCCGTCAACGCGGCCGAGGAGTTCCTGAGCGACCTGGCGGGGATCACCGACCCGGAGCTCAAGCGCAAGCGGATCGGCGCCCGCTTCGTGCGCACCTTCGAGGCCGTGGAGGCGCAGGTGGCGCGCGAGGGCCGGGGCCATGCCCACTTCCTGGCCCAGGGCACCCTCTACCCGGACGTCATTGAATCGGCCAGTCGCAGCGAACAGCGCACCGCGCGCACCATCAAGACCCACCACAACGTCGGCGGGTTGCCCGAAGACATGCAGTTCCGGCTGATCGAGCCGCTGCGCCTCCTCTTCAAAGACGAAGTGCGCGCGGTCGGCGAGGCGCTGGGTTTGCCCGACGAGATTGTCTGGCGGCATCCGTTCCCGGGGCCGGGCCTGGCGATTCGCATCATCGGCGAAGTGACATGGCCGCGGCTGGAGACGTTGCGCCGGGCCGACGCCATCTTCCTGGAAGAGCTGCGCGCGGCCGGCCTCTACCGGGCGGTCGCGCAGGCGTTCGCCGTGCTCCTGCCCGTCCGCTCGGTGGGCGTGATGGGAGATGGCCGCACCTACGCGGATACCATCGGCCTGCGGGCCGTGACCACCGACGATTTCATGACCGCCGATTGGGCGCACCTGCCGTATGATCTGCTCGGCCGCGTCAGCAACCGGATCGTCAACGAGGTGCCGGGCGTCAATCGGGTCGTGTACGACATCAGCTCCAAGCCGCCGGCCACCATCGAATGGGAATAGCCGCGCTCGCACCCTTGCCGAGGCCATAGCCCTGCATGATCCGCCGGTTGCTGCTCCTCGCCCTGCCCTTGTTGCTCCTCGCGGCCGTCTTGTTGGGGCCGTCCTATCTGCGCTATATGCGCACGCGCGGAGCGGTGCCGCCGGGGGTGCGGGTGGCCGGCCTGGAGTTCGGCCGCGCCGACGCCGCAGAGGTGGCGGCCGAACTGAACCGACGCTTCGCCGAGCCGGTGCTCGTCTACTACGGCGACCAGCGCATCATCCTCCGCCCCCAGGTCCTCGACTTTCAGGTGGACGTGGCCGCGATCCTGGCCGAAGCGCACGGCTACGAAACGCCCGGGCATCTCTTGCGCGTCTGGGTGGCCGAGGCGCTCGATCGGCCGGTCCCGGCGGTGGATGTGCCGCTGCGCTATACGCTCGACCGCGACCGGCTGGACGCCTGGCTGGCCGACGTCGCCGCGCGCTATGATCGGCCCGCGACGCCGGCGGAGGCCGCCGCGGATGGCCTGGCGATCCTCCCCGGCCGGGCCGGCCGTCAACTGGATGTGGCGGCCTCGCGCGATCGCCTCCTCACGGCCCTGAGCGACCCGAACACGCGCACCGTCAACCTGGTCGTGCGCGAGACTGCCGCCCCGCCGCCCGGCCGAGAGCTCCTGGCCGATCTGCTCCGGGCGCGGATGGATCGCTTCGACGGCGTGGCCGGGCTCTTCCTGCATCACCTGCCGACCGGCCAGGAGGTGGCGATCAACGCGGACGTAGCCTATTCGGGCATGGGCACGTTGAAGCTGGCGATCCTGATCGAAGTCATGCGCAAGCTCGACCCGCCGCTGGCCCCCTATACCGCCCAAATGATCAGCCAGACGGTTGCGCTGGGGGGCACGAGCGCGGCCAACGAGCTGCTGGCGCTGATCGGCGACGGCGATGCCGATGCGGGCGCGGCGACGCTCAACCGCTCGCTGCGCCGGTTGGGCCTGCAAAACACCTTCATGGCCGCGCCCTTCGATCGGACCGGGCCAGCCGTGCGCACGCCGGCCAACACCCGCACCGACATCTGGGCCGACCCGGATCCGTACATCCAGACCACCCCGCGCGAAATGGGACTGCTGATGCAGATGCTGGTCGAGTGCAGTCGTGGAGGGGGAACGTTGCTTGCCGCGTATCGCGATCAGCTCACCCAGGCCGAATGTCAACAACTCCTGGGCTATCTGCAGCTGAACCCGGCGGCCGACATGATCGTCGCGGGCGTGCCGAAGGGGACACAGGCGATCCATCGCCACGGCTACGCCCAGGACACCCGGGGCGATGTGGCCGCGATCTGGAGCCCGGCCGGGCCGTACGTGCTCTCCGTTTTCCTGTACCGGCGCACGTGGCTGGACTGGACGCTTGCGTCGGAGACGATGGCCGATCTATCGCGGATTGCGTGGAGTTACTTCGCGCTGCTGGGCGAATAACAAAACGTAGGGGCGCACGTCCGTGCGCCCCTACCAGCCTGAAAATAGCCCGCTTTACGTGCCAGGGGCACCCCCCCAGGTGCCTGGCACGTAAAGCCGCGCTCATCATTGCGCGGGCGGTTCGGCCGGCGGCTCGGCCGCGGATCCGGGCTCCTTCTTGACTTCCAGCCGCTCGACCAGCTTGCCCAATGCCTGGTTGATGACCTCCAGGCCGGCGATCAGCCCCTTGCGGATCTCCGCGGTCACATCGCTCTCTTTGACCTCCTCCGCCACCTTCACGGCCTGGGTCTTGAGCTGTCTGGCGGCGTCGCTCTCGGCGGCCTTGCGCGCGGCCTCCGCCATCTCCTCGCTGATCTTGCGCAAGCCCTCGGTGACCTCGGCCTCCAGCTTCTTGCGGTCTTCGCTTTCCCAGGCGGACTGGACCGCCTGCGCCACCAGCTTGCCCATCTTGCTCAGCTCTTCGGTGATCGTTGATGTGGTGCTCTTTTCCTCTGCCATTGGATCCCTCCGTTCAACCGACCTGTAATCCCCAAACACCTGTTTCGACGAGGGGCGCCGACGTCGTTCGCCCCTTTCGATTTCTTCATGTATAATTATACACAAAAATATCCCAAAGGCGAAAAAGACAGATGAGACACATTCGCTTCCCCTTCTGGTTCGGCCTGATCGCGCTGCTGATGGCATTGCTGGCGTGCAGCAACATGCCGCGCCTCTTCCCCCCGGCGACCGCCACTCCGGCAGACACGCCGGTTGGCCGCTCGGGGGCGATCCTCCCCACGGCCGCGCGCGGGGCAACGGCCACGCCGCGCCCGCCGGCCACGCGACCTGCGCCGACCACCGAACCGAAGGCCCTCGCGGCCACGCCGACCGGGGCCGCAATGCGGCCGGCCGTCCCCACCCGTGGCACTTCCACGCCCGACCCCCATCTGATCGTCGTAACCGATGAGGACATCATGCGCGCCATCACCGCCGGCGCCGGCGCAGAGCAGGGCTTGAGCGCCCAAGGCCTCCAGGTGCACTTCAGCGCCGGCCAGATGACCCTGTCGGCCGATGAGCTGAGCCTGGGGCCGGTGCAGGTCAAACAGCTCGTGATGGTCGGCCGGCTGGTGGCCGAAAACGGCGAGCTGCACTTCGAAGCCGATTCGGTCTCGCCGCGCGGCCTGGTGACGAGCCTGTTGCCCACCCTGGCCGACCAGGCGCTGAGCCGTTTTGCAGCGCGCTGGTACGTCGAAGAGGTGCGTCTGCTCGACGGCCGGCTGGAACTGCGCATCCGCTAGACACTTCTTGCGATGGATCGGCTCGGAAAATAATCGCAACTGCAATCATTTGCAATAAGCCGAGAGTGATGTATAATGTCCCCAAACTGGCACATGCCGTAAGGCGAAATTTATTTCGCCGCCCGGCGTGTGTAAGGCGAAATTTATTTCGCCGCCCGGCGTGCGTAGGGCGAAATAAATTTCGCCCTACATGATAGATGGAGGGACACGATGCACTACTCACCTGCTCCCATGCACATTCCGGATGGCTTTCTCTCGGTGGTGGTTTCGTTGCTCCTGTGGGCCGTTTCGTTGGCCGTGCTCGGCTATGCGCTGAGGCGGATCAACCAGGAGCTGGGCGAGCGACAGGCGCCGCTGATGGGCGTATTGGCCGCGGCGATCTTCGCCGGCCAGATGCTCAACTTCACGGTGGCCGGCGGCACTTCCGGGCATCTGTTGGGCGCCACACTGGCGACCGTGCTGCTCGGCCCATGGGCCGCCATGTTGGTGATGACCTGCGTGGTGGGCGTGCAGGCGTTGATCTTCCAGGACGGCGGCCTGCTGGCCCTGGGCGCGAACATCTTCAACATGGGGATCGTCGGCGTGCTGGTCTCCTATTTCGCCTATCGCACGATCCAGAAGCTGGCCGGGGGACGGTCGTGGGGCGTCTATGTCGGAGGGTTCGGCGCCGCCTGGCTTTCGGTGTTCGTGGCCGCGCTGGCCACCGCGCTCGAGCTGGCGTTCTCGGGCACGTCGCCGGCCAACGTGGCCGTGCCCGCGATGGGCGCCATCCACGCGTTGATCGGCATCGGCGAGGGGCTGATCACGGTCGGCGCGCTGGCCTTCCTGGCCGCCGCGCGGCCCGAGTTGCTGCGCCGCCAGGCGGTGCAGGGCGCGACCGGCCGGATCGTATGGGCGGTTGGGCTGATCATTGCGCTGGCGTTGGCCGTGCTTTCGCCGCTGGCATCCACCCATCCCGACGGCCTGGAATGGGTGGCCGAACAGCAGGGCTTCATCGAGCGGGCACAGAGCCCACTGTTCGAGCTCATCCCGGATTATGTCTTCCCGGGCATCAGCAACGAAGCCCTGGCGACCATCGTGTCGGGCGTGATCGGCACGGTGGTGGTCTTCTTCGTGGCGCTGGGCATCGCGCTGTCCCGGCGCCGACGCGCGCGGGCGGCCGCGAGCTGATCGGTCTGGCCGGGCATTTTGCCTGAGGAGCCCATGCACGTCCATTTTCTGGATGCCTATCGCCCACGGCCGAGCGTGGTCCACGCGCTCGATCCGCGCGTGAAACTGGTGTTGGCCCTGGCCTTCATCCTGGCCGTAGCCCTCACCCCGATCGCCGCGTGGCCGGCCTACCTGCTGTTGGCGGCCCTGGGCTTCTCGGCCGTGCTGCTCTCTGAGCTGGGCGTGGGCTTCGTCCTGAAACGCTCGGCGCTGGCGCTGCCGTTCGTGCTGGCGGCGCTGCCGGTATTGGTGACGGCCCGGGGCGCGGCGCTGTGGAGCATAGCGCTCCCGGGCTGGACGCTTGTCATCTCGGACGCCGGGATGCAACGCTTCCTGAGCATCCTGCTCAAGTCCTGGCTCTCGGTGCAGATGGCCGTCGTCCTGGCCGCGAGCACGCCGTTCCCCCATCTGTTGCTGGCGATGCGCGCCATCGGCATCCCGCGGCTGATCGTCGCTACCTTCGGCTTGATGTGGCGCTACCTGTTCGTGCTGGTGGACGAGGCGTTGCGCCTGTTGCGGGCGCGCGCCGCGCGCAGCGGCGATCCCGCGTCCGCCGCGGGCCGCAAGCGCGCCGGCGGCAGCGTGGCGTGGCGGGCGCGTGTGGTCGGCGGCATGGCCGGCAACCTGCTCGTGCGCTCCTTCGACCGGGGCGAGCGCATCTACGCGGCGATGGCGGCGCGCGGGTATGACGGCGAAGTGCGCACCTTCCCGCTGCCGCCGATTCCGGCCGGCCAACGGTTGATCCTGGCGGCGGGCGTGGTGTTGTTGATGTTGTTGGTGGGCGTAGGATATCTATCGTGAGTCAAAATTCTGTTTGGGCGGTTCGCGTCGAACGAGTTTTCTTTTCCTACGGCGATGGACAGCCGGCATTGGATGACGTATCGCTGGCGATCCGGCCCGGCGAAAAAGTGGCGCTGGTGGGGCCCAACGGCGCGGGCAAATCCACGCTGATGTTGCACCTGAACGGCATCCTGCGGCCCGCGCGCGGCGCGATCTACATCGGCGGCGTGGCGGTCGAGGAGAAGACGCTGGGCCGGGTGCGCGCCAAGGTGGGGTTGGTGTTTCAGGATCCAGACGATCAGTTGTTCTCGCCGACCGTATTCGACGACGTGGCGTTCGGCCCGATCTATCAGGGGTTGGCGGAAGGGGAAGTGCGGGCGCGCGTGGCCCGGGCGCTGGCCGACGTGCACATGGAAGCGTATGCCGGCCGCATCTCCCATCATCTGAGCGTGGGCGAGAAAAAGCGCATCGCCATCGCGACCGTGCTCGCCATGGAGCCGGAGCTGCTGGTGCTCGACGAGCCGACCGCCGGCCTCGATCCCCGCGCGCGACGCGGGCTGATCAACCTGTTGCGGACGTTGCCGCAGACCATGCTCATCGCAACGCACGATCTGCGCATGGTGGCCGAGCTGTTGCCGCGCACCATCGTCATGGACCGCGGCCGCATCGTCGCCGATCGGCCGACGGCCGAGGTGTTGGCCGATCGGGGCCTGTTGGAGGCGCACGGCCTGGAGCTGTGAGGCGACCATGAGCTGCGAAGAGACCTTCATCCGCCACCTGCGCGACCGCGGCTTTCGCCTGACTCCGCAGCGCGAGCTGGTGCTGAGCGTGTTGCATCAGATGGAGGGATTCGCGTCGGCCGAAGAGATCTACGAACGCGTGCACCAGATCAGCGCGGCCGTGGACATCTCCACCGTATATCGCACTCTCGATCTGCTCCAGGAGTTCCAGCTCGTCGCCTGCGTGGAAGGGAACGACGGCCAGCGACGCTATGACCTGGTGACCGACCACGCGCCGCACATCCACCTGGTTTGCACGCGCTGCGGCGAGGTGATCGGCGTGGCAACCGACATCCTGGCGGCCGGCCTGGCGCAGATCCAGGAGCAATACGGCTTCGCGGTGGACCGGACGCAGCTCCATCTGCCGGGCCTGTGCGCCCGCTGTCGCGCGGACGCGGGCGCCGTCCACGAATAGACGCTCGAATCCCCGAATGGCCCTCCGACGATTTGCCGCAATCTTGACAGGACGGCCAAGCTGATGTAGGCTATCATCCGCGCGGTCGGGGCAGTGGCGAAATCGGCATACGCAGCAGACTTAAAATCTGCCGGTCGGGAGACCTTGAGGGTTCGACCCCCTCCTGCCCCATCTATCATCGCCTCATACGGGTATCTTCTCAAAAAGTGGGGGAGACGGGGGTTGCAGACCCCCTTTGAACAGGCTCGTAGGCGGTCTGCGACCGCCGTCTCCCTGGATGATAGAGAGGGTACTCATACAGGTAGTCCCAGTAGATCACAGATTCAAGCTCAGAGGGGGTCTGTGACCCCCGACCGCCGGTCACAGACCGGCTTGGAGCAGCAAAATTGTGATCTACTGAGTCCACCAATCTGTGTGATCCTCATGCGGTCCATGTCCAGGAGCGGAAACCAATGGCAAGATACGTCGGCGCACTCGATCAAGGCACCACCAGCACCCGCTTCATGATCTTCGACCATTCCGGCGCCGTGATCGGCGTCCATCAGCTCGAACATCAGCAGATCTATCCTCAGCCCGGCTGGGTGGAACACGACCCGCTGGAGGTCTGGGCGCGCACACGCGAGGTGATCGAGACGGCGTTGAGCAGGGCCGGGCTCTCGCCGGCCGACCTGGCCGCCATCGGCGTCACCAACCAGCGCGAGACGGCGGTCGTCTGGAACCCGAAGACCGGCAAGCCCTATTACAACGCGATCGTGTGGCAAGACACCCGTACCGACAAGATCTGCAACGAGCTGGCGCAGGACGGCGGCCAGGATCGCTTTCGGCCGCAAACCGGCCTGCCGCTGGCCACCTACTTCTCCGGGCCGAAGATCCGCTGGATCCTCGACAACGTCCCCGGCGTGCGCGCGGCCGCGTTGCGCGGGGAGGCCGTCTTCGGCAACATGGATACCTGGATCATCTGGAACCTGACCGGCGGGCCAAACGGCGGCGCGCACGTGACCGACGTGACCAACGCCAGCCGCACCCTGTTGATGAACCTGCGCACGCTCGATTGGGACGACGAGATCCTGCACATCATGGGCATCCCACGCCAGATGTTGCCGGCCATCCGGCCTTCTTCCGACCGCGAATTCTACGGCTACGCGCTGGGCAAGGTGCCTGTTTGCGGCGACCTGGGCGATCAACAGGCCGCGCTGGTGGGGCAAACCTGCTTCGGGGTCGGCGAGGCGAAGAACACCTACGGCACCGGCTGTTTCATGCTGCTCAACACGGGCGCGATGGCCGTGCCCAGCAAGCACGGCCTGCTCACCACGGTCGCCTATAAGCTGGGCGATGGCCCGGCCGTCTATGCGCTGGAAGGTTCCATCGCGATCACCGGCGCGCTGGTGCAATGGCTGCGCGACAATCTCCACTTCTTCGACTTCTCCAAACACATCGAGGATTACGCCCGCACCGTGCCCGACAGCGGCGGCATCTACTTTGTGCCGGCCTTTTCCGGCCTCTTTGCGCCGTATTGGCAGTCGGACGCGCGCGGGGTCATCGTGGGCCTGACGCGCTTTATCAACAAGGGGCACATCTGTCGGGCCGCGCTGGAGGCCACCGCCTATCAGACGCGCGAGGTGCTCGACGCCATGGAACAGGATTCGGGCGTGAAGCTGACCGGCCTGAAGGTGGACGGCGGCATGGTGTACAATGAGCTGCTGATGCAGTTCCAGGCCGACATCTTGGGCGTGCCGGTGGTGCGGCCGGTCGTCGCGGAGACGACCGCCCTGGGCGCGGCGTACGCGGCCGGCCTGGCCGTCGGCTATTGGGACAATCTGGAGGACCTGCGCCGCAACTGGCAGGTGGATCGCACCTGGCAGCCGGCCATGGCCGAGGAGACGCGCACCAGGCTCTATCGCGGCTGGAAACGGGCCGTGGAACGGACGATGCACTGGCTGGAGGAATGACATGGCCGAAAAACGCGGCACACTCTTGCCCAAGCGGGGAAACGGCGACGACGAGGAACAACAACGTCGCGATCGCATGCGGCGCCAGATGCGCTTCAGCGTAAGCTACATCGTCACGGCGCTGCTCGTGCTCTGGCTCTTTCAGGAGTTCATCCTGGCGCCGCTGGTGCTCCAACAGGCCTATCGCATAGACTACAGCGAGTTCCGGCAAAAGCTGGCCGCCGGCCAGATCGTCAGTGTGGTGATCGGCCAAAACGACATCCTGGGCCAGATGAAGAACCCCAACCCCGGTCAGGGGCCGGAAATCGTGCCCTTCGATACGGTCTTCTCGCCCGGCAGCGACCCGAAGCTGGTGGAAGATCTCCAGGCCGCCGGGGTCAAATACAGCTTCCAGCGGCCGCCCAGCCCGGCCGGCGCGTTGATCCTCTCCTGGCTGTTGCCGCTGGGCCTGCTCGGCGTCTTCTGGTACCTTGCCTACCGCCGGTCGGCCGGCGGCTTCGGCAGCATCTTCGGCATCGCCAGGAGCAAAGCCACCGAGGTCAAGCCCGAAGAGGTGGGGGTCACCTTCAAGGACGTAGGCGGAGCCGATGAGGCAATCGCCGAGCTGCAAGAGATCATCCAGTTCCTGAGGGCGCCGGACAAATTCGCCAGGCTCGGCGGCCGCATCCCCAAGGGCGTGTTGCTGGTGGGCCCGCCCGGCACGGGCAAGACGTTGCTGGCGAAGGCCACCGCGGGCGAAGCCGGCGTGCCGTTCTTCGAGACGAGCGGGTCCGAGTTCGTGGAGATGTTCGTCGGGGTGGGCGCGGCGCGCGTGCGCGATCTGTTCGAGCAGGCCCGCAAGGCCGCGCCGGCCATCGTCTTCATCGACGAGATAGATGCCATCGGCCAGAGCCGGGCCAACGCCATCCGCATCGGCGGCAACGACGAGCGCGAGCAAACCCTCAACCAGCTCCTGGCCGAGATAGACGGCTTCAAGTCGAGCGCGGGCGCGCCGGTGATCATCATGGCGGCCACCAACCGGCCCGAAGTATTGGACCCCGCCCTGCTGCGCGCCGGCCGCTTCGACCGCCAGGTGACCGTGGGCAATCCCGACCTGATCGGCCGCCAACAGATCCTGAAGATCCACAGCAAGGGGATCAAGCTGGCGGACGACTTCGACATCGAGGCGGCCGCGCGCATGACGCCGGGCTTCTCGGGCGCGGACCTGGCCAATGCCATGAACGAAGCCGCGCTGCTGGCCGCGCGGCGCAATGCCGATGCGGTCACGCTCGCCGATTTCGCGGCCGCCATCGAACGGATCGTGGCCGGCCTGGAGAAGCGCACCCGCGTGATGAACCCCCAGGAACGGACCGCCGTAGCCTATCACGAAGCCGGCCATGCCCTGGTGGCCGAGCTGGTGCCCCACGGCGACCCGGTGAGCAAGATCAGCATCGTGCCGCGCAGCCGCGGCGCGCTCGGCTACACCATGCAGACGCCCAGCGAAGATCGCTATCTGCTGCGCCGGAGCGAGCTGGAAGACCGCATCGCGGTGATGCTGGGCGGCCGCGCGGCCGAGAAGATCGTCTTCGGCGAGATCAGCACCGGCGCCAGCGACGACATCATGCGCGCCACCGACCTGGCGCGGCGCATGGTGACCGAATTCGGCATGAGCGATCTGCTCGGCTCGGTGCGCTATGCCGGCCAACAACTGCAATACCTGGCCGGCGCGATCGAAGACAGCAGCCACCTCAGCCCGGAGACCCGCAAGCTGATAGACGATGAGGTCAAGCGCATCGTCAGCGAGCAGTACGAGCGGGCACAACGGCTCCTGCAAGAACACCGGCCGGCGCTCGACCGGCTCACCCAGGAGCTGCTGCGCTGCGAGACGGTGGACGGCAGCGCGGTGAAGGCCGCGCTGGCGGGCGAAGAGCACGGCTGCGAAAAGCCCGCTCAGCCCGCAGATCAGGCCGGCGCCTGATCCTCCCCGGTTGGACTTGTCGGTAGGCCCGATCCGGTCTTGTTCCCCGCCTCAGATCGTGATATACTCGCGTCGGGTGCGCCGATCGGGTTCTGCGCGCCCTGAGATCGCCGAGGAGAGGTTGCGATGCCCATCCCGTTTCCGGGCATGGACCCGTATCTGGAACATCCCGATCTGTGGCCAGATGTTCACAATAGCTTGATTTCAGCTTTGCGTGATCATCTGGTACCACGACTACGGCCGCGCTATTATGTCAGCGTCGAACAGCGCACCTATCGGGCGGGATTGACCGGCCTGACCTTCATCGGCCGGCCCGACGCGACGGTCGTGGCCGAATCCAGGCCGGCGTATCGCGCGGCGCCGGTCGCCGCGACGCCGCCGCGAGTCGTGACCGTCGAATTGCCGGTCCCCGACACCGTGCGCGAGACGTACCTGGAAGTGCGCGGCGTCGCCAGCGGACAGGTCGTCACGGTCCTGGAGATCCTCTCGCCGACCAACAAGCTGCCGGGCGAAGGCCGCAACCATTACGAACGCAAGCGCATGGCCGTGCTCGATAGCCTCACGCATCTGGTCGAGATAGACCTGCTCCGCGCGGGGCCGGCGATGCCCATGTTCGGCGACGATCGAGGCGCGCACTATCGCATCCTGATCAGCCGCGAGTGGCAACGGCCCAGGGCCGACCTGCTGCCGTTCACCGTCCGCCAACCCATACCGGACTTTCCGTTGCCGTTGCAGCGCGGAGAAGAGGAGCCGCTCGTGCCGCTCAACGCGCTGCTCCACGAGCTGTACGACCGCGCGGGCTATGACCTGCGCATCAACTACCGCCTGGAGCCCGAGCCGCCCCTGGGGGACGAGGACGCGGCCTGGGCCGATGCCCTGCTGCGCGAGCAGGGACTACGCTGAACAAGGTAGAGAGGATCATGAGCGTTACTGCAGTCGTCGGCGCCCAATGGGGCGATGAAGGCAAGGGCCGGATCGTAGATTACCTGGCCCAACGTGCGGACATGGTGATCCGCTTTCAGGGCGGCGACAACGCCGGCCACACCGTGATGAACGAGTACGGCACGTTTCGGCTGCATCTGGTGCCGTCGGGCATCTTCAACCCGGCCACGCGTTGCATCATCGGTCCGGGGACGGTAGTCAATCCCGAGACGCTGATCGGCGAGATGGCCGAGCTGGCCACGGCCGGAGTGCATCTGGACAACCTGTGGCTTTCCGAGCGCGCCCAGGTCGTCATGCCCTACCATCGCCTGTTGGACGGCCTGGAGGAAACCGCGCGCGGCAGCGATCAGATCGGCACCACCCGCCGCGGCATCGGCCCGGCCTACGCGGACAAGGCCGCGCGCATCGGCATCCGCCTGGGCGACCTGACGCGGCCCGACTACCTCCGCGGCCGGCTCGCGCAGGCCTTGCCGCAAAAGAACCTGGCCTTGCAGCGCTTCGGCCGGCCGGCTCTCGCCTTCGACGACCTGTTCGAGCAGGCGCTGGCCTGGGGCAAGGCGCTCGGCCCGCGCATCGTGGACACCCTGCCGATGGTGCAGGAGGCCGTGCGCGCGGATCGGCGGGTGCTGCTCGAAGGCCAGTTGGGCGTCATGCGCGATCTGGATTGGGGCACCTATCCCTATGTCACCTCCTCCAATCCGCTCGCCGGCGCCGCGTGCGCGGGCGCCGGCTTGCCCCCGGCCGCCATCACCGAAGTGGTCGGCGTGGTGAAGGCCTACTGCACGGCGGTCGGGGCCGGACCGTTCCCCACCGAACTCAAGGACGAAGTCGGCGCGCAGTTGCGCCAGGTGGGGCAGGAATTCGGCGCCACCACCGGCCGGCCGCGGCGCTGCGGCTGGCTCGATGCGGTGGCGCTCCCCTACGCGGCATGGCTCAACGGCTTCACCGCCCTGGCGATCACCAAGCTCGACGTGCTCGACGGCCTGGCCGAGATCAAGATCTGCACCGGCTACCGGCTGGACGGCGAGCTCATCCACCATGTGCCGGATACGCCCGACCTCGAGCGGTGCGAGCCGGTCTACGAGACGTGGCCCGGCTGGCAAACCCCCACGCGCGGCGCGCGTTCCTGGCGCGATCTGCCGTGGCAGGCGCAGGCGTACCTGCGGCGCATCGAGACGCTCGCCGGCGCGCCCATCCGCTATATTTCGGTGGGGCCGGAACGGGAACAATTGATCGTGATCTGATTGGTGCGGAGCGATAATTGGAGCGCGAACCTGTCTTTACCCACGACGTTTATCTTTCCCCCTTCACCTGGCGCTACGGCTCGCCGGAGATGCGCGCCATCTGGAGCGAAAGGCATCGCCGGCGGCTCTGGCGGCGCATCTGGGTGGCGCTGGCCGAGGCCGAACAGGTCGCCGGACTGGTGACGGCCGAACAGGTTGCCGATCTGCGCGCACACGCCGATGAGATCAACCTGGCGCGGGCGCTCGAGATCGAGGCCGAGATCCACCACGACCTGATGGCCGAGGTGCGCGCCTATGCCGAACAATGCCCGATCGGCGGCGGAATCATCCACCTCGGTGCGACTTCGATGGACATCGAGGATAACGCCGACGCCCTGCGCATGCGGGAGGCACTCGACTTGCTGCTCGACCGCCTGCGCGGCCTCCTGCTGGCCTTCGCCGGCCAGATCGAGGCGTGGGCCGACGCGGCGACCATGGCCTTTACCCACCTTCAGCCGGCCGAGCCGACGACGGTGGGCTATCGGCTGGCGCAATACGCGCAGGACCTGTGGTCCGACTACGAGGAGCTGCGCCGCGTGCGCGATGGCATCCGCGGCAAGGGATTCAAGGGCGCGGTGGGGACGTCGGCGTCGTACATGCAGTTGCTGAGCCCCGCCTCCGCAACAGCCGTCGAGGAGTTCGAGTCGGCCGTGATGGCCGCGCTCGGCCTGGAGGCGTTCCCCGTGGCCACGCAAACCTACCCGCGCAAACAGGACTATCGGGTTTTGGCCGCGCTGGCCGGGCTGGGCGGATCGCTGTACAAGTTCGCGTTCGATCTGCGCGTGCTCCAATCGCCGCCGATCGGGGAGTGGGCCGAGCCGTTTGCCGCGCGCCAGGTGGGTTCGAGCGCCATGCCGTTCAAGCGCAACCCGATCCACGCCGAGAACATGGATAGCCTGGCGCGCTACCTGGCCGCGCTGCCGCGCGTCGCGTGGGACAATGCCGCGCACAGCCTGTTGGAGCGGACCCTGGACGATTCGGCCAACCGCCGCGCGATTTTGCCCGAAGCGTTTCTGATCGCCGATGAGCTGGTGCGTCGCGGCACGCGGCTGATCGCCGGCCTGCGGGTGGACCGCGACGCGGCGGCCCGTCTCCTGGCCGCCTACGGCCCCTTCGCGGCCACCGAACGACTGCTGATGGAACTGGTCAAGGCCGGCGGCGACCGCCAGGAGCTACACGAGGTGATCCGCGAGCACGCCATGGCCGCGTGGGCCGCGCTGCGCGCCGGCGCCCCCAACCCGCTGGCCGATCTGCTCTGCGACGACCCGCGCATCACGCGACTCGCATCTCGCGAGGCCGTGCGCGGCTGGCTCGACGCCGCCAACTACATCGGCGACGCGCCCCGCCGTGCACGCCGCTTCGCCGCCCAGATCCGCCAACACCTGGACGGCGCTCCGCCATCCTGATCTCCTTCACGTTTTACGTTTTTACGCTTCACGTTTCACATTTCAACAGGAGCTCCCATGTCCCTCACCCAACTGCGCATCGGCATGATCGGCATCAGCGGACGCGGCGGCTTGTGGCGCCACTGGCACGATCCGCGGGGCCGTTCGGTCGTCGTCGCCGCGGCCGATATCGTGCCGGAACATCTGGAGGCGTTTCGCCGCGAACACGGCCACAATCCCTTCACCACATCGGACTACCGCGAGCTGATCGCCCGACCCGACGTGGACGCGGTCGCGATCACCTCGCCCGATTACTGCCACGAGGAGCAGGCCGTCGCGGCGCTGGAGGCCGGCAAACATGTCTTCTGCGAGAAGCCGCTGGCGATCACGATCGAGGGGTGCGACAACATCCTGCGGGCCTGGCGCAAGGCGGGCGTCCGGCTGATGGTCGGCTTCAACATGCGCTACATGAACATCTTCCGCGTGATGAAGGAGATCATAGATTCGGGCGCGATCGGTGAGGTCAAGGCCGCGTGGGTACGCCATTTCGTCGGCTTCGGCAGCGATTTCTACTATCACGACTGGCACGCGTTGCGGAAGAACACGAATTCGCTCCTGCTCCAGAAGGGTTCGCACGACCTGGATATGATCCATTGGCTCACCGGCCGCTACACGCGGCGCACAGCCGCGTTCGGCGGGCTGGACTTCTTCGGCGGGGACAAGCCGAACGACCTGACCTGCCCGACCTGCCCGGAGCGCGAGACGTGCACCGAGGTCTCGCGCTCGCGGCGCATCCAGTGCTGCTTCCGCCAGGAAGTGGACGTCGAGGACAACCAGGTGATGATCATGGAGCTGGAAGGCGGGATCAAGGCCTCTTACCTCCAGTGCCATTTCACGCCCGACTATCACCGCAACTACACGATCATCGGGACCGAGGGGCGAGTGGAGAACTCGGAGCCAGACATGAAGGTATGGGTGAAGACGCGCGCCTCGCGCACCTGGCGCGAGCTGGCCGATCGCACCTACGACATCAAGCCGGCGGCCGGGGGGCACGGCGGCGCGGATCCGGTGATCTGTCGCGACTTCGTGGAGGTGTGCCTGGATGGCAAGGAGCCGCTCGCGCCGCCGCTGGCGGGTCGGATGAGCGTGGCAGCCGGCGTATGCGCGGCGCAATCGCTGCGCAACGGCGGCGTGCCGGTAGATGTGCCGCCCCCGCCGTTCGCCTGTTGATGTTTGGCATTCGACGCGATCTCCTGAGAAAGAGACGATGTCCTACTGCATCTTCTGTGAGATCCTGGCCGGCCGGGCCGAGGGGAGCTTTGTCTATCGCGACGAAGTCTGTTCGGCCTTCATGGACATCCATCAGCCGACGGCCGGCAAAGTGCTGGTCGTGCCGAATCGCCATGCCGCGTCGCTGGCCGAGCTGCCGGCCGAGACGGCCGGCCACATGTTCCAGGTAGCGCAGCGGATCGCGGCCGCGCTGCGGCGCAGCGGACTGCCGTGCGAGGGGATCAACCTCTTCCTGGCCGACGGCCGCGCGGCCGGCCAGGAGGTCTTTCACGTCCACCTGCACGTATTGCCGCGCGTCGCGGGCGACGGGATCGGCCTGCGCTTCGGGCCGGGGCACGCGCGCTTTCCGCCGCGCCCGGAGCTGGATCGCCTGGCCGCGCAGATCCGCGCGCATCTGGGCGACGGATGAGGTGACGGAGCAAACGCATCAACGGATAGGGGTGATGCAATTGCGTTTTCATGTCCTTGCGTTCCACTGTCTCGCGCTTGACAACCAAGAGCAACTATAATACAATTGTCGTACAATACCCGAATTAAATACGACTCGTGAGGAAAGAAACCATGCTCACCGTCCGAGACCTGCTGGCACGCAAACGCACGAAGGAAATATGGAGCATCGCGCCGAATGCAACCGTGTATCAGGCATTGGAGTTGATGGCCGAGAAGAACATCGGCGCGTTGCTGGTCATGGAGGGGGATCGGCTCGTCGGCGTCTTCTCCGAACGCGATTACGCCCGCAAGTGCGTCCTGAAAGGACGCAGCTCGCGCGAAACCCCCGTGGCCGACCTGATGAGCGCGCCGGTGTTTTACGTGCGGCCCGACCAATCGGCCGAGCACTGCCTGGCGATCATGACGCAGCGGCAGATCCGCCATCTGCCGGTGCTGGACGATGGCACGGTGATCGGCGTGTTGAGCATCGGCGATGTCGTCAAAGCGATCATCGAGGACCAACAGGAGGCGCTGAAGGACCTGGTGACCTACATCACCGGCGCGCCGCGGTGAGACAAAGTCCCGCCCAACAGCACTTTGCCGGCATCTACCCCAACGCCGTGTGGGCGATTTCGTCATGGATGACACCCTGAACGCGTGGGACCACCTGGAGACCGAGATCGCGTCCTGTCGGCGCTGTCCGCGGCTGGTGGCCTGGCGAGAGGATGTGGCGCGGGCCAAACGTCGGGCCTTCCGGGATGAGACATACTGGGGCAAACCCGTGCCCGGCTTCGGCGACCGCGCGGCGCGCGTCCTGATCGTGGGCCTGGCGCCGGGCGCGCACGGTGCGAACCGCACCGGTCGCATGTTCACCGGCGATAGCTCCGGCGATTTCCTGTATGCCGCGCTCTACCGGGCGGGGTTCGCCAATCAGCCGGTCTCGCGCAGCCGGGACGACGGCCTGATCCTGCGCGACGCGTACATCGCGGCCGCGTGCCGCTGTGCGCCCCCCGACAACAAGCCCACGGCCGATGAGCTGAGCGCATGTCTCCCGTTCCTGGCGCGCGAGATCGCGCTGCTGCCGAATGTCAGGGTTGTGGTCGCGCTGGGGCGCATCGCGTTCGATGCGGTGTTGCGCGTCTACGGCGCCCCCCAGCCCGGTCTCGCCGGGACATCCGCCGGGAAGACACCCGCATTCGGCCATAACGTGCTGATTTCCTTCGGCCCTGATCGGCCGGCGCTGATCGCCTCTTATCACCCTTCGCGTCAAAACACCCAAACCGGTCGCTTGACCGTCGAGATGTTCGATGCGGTGTGGGCGCGCGTGCGCACATTGCCGGGCATGATTGCATAGCCCCCCGTGATTCGGCCAAACCGACGAGCGTCACCCCTGTGCTTTTTATGAGGAGGGCCGCTCCAATTTGACGCGCCGGCCATCCTGGGGCATAATACAAACCGACCGGTCGGTTTGGTCGTCTGTGCGAATCTTGCTGTGCATCGGAGCCATCGTGACCCACCAACACCGCGGGGACGAGACCCGCAACCGCATCCTGGCGGCCGCCGCCGAATGCTTCACGCGCGCCGGCTACGACGCCACCGGCGTGGCCGAGATCTGCGCCCGCGCCGGCGTCAGCAAGGGCGCGTTCTACCACCACTTCCCCAGCAAGCAGGCGGTCTTCCTGGCGCTGGTGGAGCAGTGGCTGCAGGGGGTGGATGCGCCGCTGCGCGCCACGCGCGGCGCGGGCGCAACCGCGCGCGAGCAGTTGATCGGCCTGGCGCAAGTCGTGGAGCCGGTCTTCGCGTTGGCCCAGGGCCAGATCCCGATGTTCCTGGAATTCTGGCGCCAGGCCGCCAAGGACCCGGAGGTGTGGCAGGCCACCATCGAGCCGTACCGCCGCTTCCGGGCCGCGTTC
>Ga0209162_1001694_pt1 | contig 20922 bp, 19 predicted proteins | sample YNPNPMetaG_FD_187121 | JGI IMG/M metagenome (GOLD analysis project Ga0209162, IMG submission 187121) | Anoxygenic and chlorotrophic microbial mat microbial communities from Yellowstone National Park, USA - YNP NP MetaG (SPAdes) (version 2) ... | reverse complement strand
GCCCTGACGCTGAATTTCCTGGCCCATGCGCTGGAGTTCCTCCAGCAGCGCGCGGATTTGCTGCTGGTTCTGCTCCCAGCGCCGTTCATTCTCTTTCCATCGCTCCTCGTTCTCTCTCCAGAGCCGTGCATTCTCTTCCCAGCGCCGCCGATCTTCTTCCCATTGCTGCTTCCAACGCCGTTCGTTCTCTTCCCAGCGCCGTTCGTTCTCTTGCCAGCGCCGTTCGTTCTCCTCCCAGCGCCGCATCCATTCTTCCCGAGACTGCCGCATTTCATCCAACACCCTGTCAAAGCGGCTCTCCGTCTCGGCGCGGCTGAAGCTATGCTCGTGCACAATCGTCCATACCCAGTTATGCAGTTCCGGGTCCTCGGTGAGTAACCTGGGCAATTCTCGCCGAATAATCTCGCGAATTTCCTGCTCCATCGGTGTCTCCTTTGGATTCAATGAATACACATGAATTTGCAGTGAACTCAGCTATATTTTACTACAGAAGACGCCGAGACATCATTCACCGTGGCTTACTTCAAACACCTGACGTAACGACTCAGCCACGCCATTCCAAGCCGTGTTTTTGGGCAAAGCAATCTCATTACCAGGCTAAATTGAGCGCCTGGGAATTGCGTCGCCGCAAGGAACGCTCCTCGCAATGACAGAATTTTTTTAATCCACGGCTGAATCGTTACGGCGATGGAACAAACTTCCGTATTCCACCTTTGGAAAAACTGTTAACTTCCCCCCAATTGTCGCATCCAGCACGCGCCGACCGGCCTGCTCGTAGGCGCGGCGCGCCATCCGATAGGCGATCTCGGAAGTCTCCAGGTCCGGCAATTGCCAGCGGAACCCCTTGCCGAAGTAGCGCAGATCGAAATGATTCGGGTCCTCCCCTTCCGAGACCACCGTCTGATTCGCCTGGCCACGGGTCACGAAGTGATGATCCACCCCGATCAGGATCACCTCGTCAAAGCCCATGTGGAACGCAAGCTGGAGCGCCACGTAGGTCACCGTGGCTCCTTCCCACAGGCGGAAGCGCGCATCCCGGGCAAAGGTCGGCTTCTCGTAGGTGGTGAACAGAAAGGTCGGCAGCGCTTCCTGGCGCAATCCCAGCCCGCGGAAATGGCGTCGCGAGCGCCAGGAGAAGAATTTGGGGATCGGCAGAGCGGCCAGCTCCTCGCGGCATTGTTCGATCACCAGATCGTTGACCGAAACCAGATACGTGGTTGTAAACCCCAGCTCAGGGAAGAGCAGATAGATGCGGTTCAGGCCGAAGGTGTACTCGTTGCGCAGCAGAGAAAGGTCGGTATGGCGCAGGCTCGGCCCATTCCCGATAATGAAGGCGCGCTGGCCGCGGTGAATATCCTTCAGCGCAGTCAGGCGATACAGGCTGATCCAGCGCCAGGGATGCAGGTAGGCCCCTGGCAGATAGGGCAGCAGCCGCGCAGAGAGATAGACCTCCCGTAAGAGTCTCCAGGCAGAGGGCGGGACAAGGGTTTTCAACGTTTCACGCAAAGGCATGGCCTGGATTATACCCTCATCGCGTCCAGCTCAGGCAGCAAGCGGCCTCGATCTCCAGGATCGAAAGCGGTGCGCCGTTCCAATCGGTCAACGCGGCCCGGGGCTCGCCGCCCCGATCCAGGATCAGCGCGATCGCTTCCCCCTGGGGCGAAGGCGCAAAGTCCAGCAGATGGGTTCGGGGCAGGTTCATGACAGGCCAGCGGCGCCCGCTTTCCACCTCGATAGCCCAGAGTTCGGTATAGGGGGTGCCTTCCACGACCTGCGGGCTGCGGCGGGGAAACAGGATGCGCTTCCCATCGGCGGACCAGAAAAGAGGCAATCCCTGGGCCGCGTCCGCATCGCTCAGGGGGCGCAGCGCTCCGCTGTTCACATCCAGGATCACCAGCTCGCCAGCGGGGAAGGGCAGCGTACCATCCGGGAAGCGAATGGCGGCGATGCGATCCCCCTGGGGTGACCAGCGCGCGAAGGCCAGGATGTGCTCCGGCTCCACCCGCAGCGTTCGCTCCCGAGCCCGCTCGCGCACGAAAAGCGCACTCCCGTAACCGACCCCCTGCGTCAGCGCAAAGAGCAACCGTCCGTTGCCATCCTCTTCGAGATGATAGGTGAACGGCGAGAGGGGCAGCGTTCTCACCTTTCCGCTCCACTCCCAGCGCACGATTTTGGGATCGCTGAAAATGTTGATCCGCAGATAAAGCGCCTGCCCATCGGCGCTCCAGCCGAGCAAATGCGCCTCCTGCGCCCACGCCATCGTGACCTGATACGGGGCGCCCGGTCGTGCCTCCCCGCGGATCACCTGCGGCCCCGAAGCGCATTCGACCTCCAGCGCCAGGCGCCTTCCCGCCCCTGCCTGCAATCGCTGCGCCTTGCATCCAGGCGGCACGGGGAGCGGGAAACGCTCCTGCGGCCTGCCATTCTCGAAGAGTACAGCCTGGGCAGGCGAAGACTGGAACACCACCAGTTGTGGGGGCTGCGGTGTTGGGGAGGGAACGAGAGCCTGGGCGGCGCAGCCCGCGCAGAGCAGGCCAAGCCACAAGGCCCGGAACAGGGCGCGCATCTTCACGTTTCTCTCTGCTGCAGGCGTTCGTAGATTTCGCGCCGCTTCCAGCCGCTCACGCTGGCCAGCCGGCGCGCCAGCGCGCTCGGCGACTCTCCCCGCGCTCGACCTTCGGCCAGGGCGCGATCCAGCTCTGCCTCGCTCCAGCGAGAGGATGCTTCTGCAGGGTGTCCCTCCACCACCAGCGTAAACTCCCCTCGTGGCGGCGCCTGCTCCAGGCGGCGCAGGGCGGCGCTGACCGTCCCGCGCCAGATTTCCTCGTGCACTTTGGTCAGCTCGCGGGCCAGGGCCATGCGCCGATCCCCCAAAACTTCGAGCACATCCTGTAACATCTCGATCAGGCGATGGGGCGCCTCCAGGAAGATGAGCGTAAAGGGGAGCAGACGGATCGCCTCCAGCCGCGCCCGGCGTTCCGTCTGCTTGCGTGGCAGATAGCCCAGGTACAGGAACGCATCCGTCGGCAGGCCGGAGGCGATCAGCGCCAGGATCGGCGCGGCCGGCCCCGGCAGCGGCACGATCTCATGCCCGGCGCGGATGGCCGCACAGACGAGCTCGTAGCCGGGATCGTTCAGCACCGGGGTGCCGGCATCAGAGACCAGCGCCACATCCCCCTGCGCCAGGGCGTTCAGCAGCGTTTGCTCGCGCTCACGCAGATTGTGCGCATGGTAGCTAATCAGCCTCTTGTGGGAAATGCCTTTGGCCAGCAAAAGCTGCCGCGTGCGCCGCGTGTCCTCAGCGGCAATCAACGGCACCTCCTGCAGGATGCGCTGCGCCCGTGGCGAGAGGTCCTCCAGGTTGCCGATAGGGGTTGCGACCAGGTAGAGCTTCCCCATCCTCACTCCAGCGGTCCGACCTCCCGCTCCACCGCTTCCAGGATTTCGCCGGAGCGCACCAGCTCCTTCATGATGTTGTGATCGCGATACAGAGGGCGGTCTTCCTCCAGGCGTGGCACATACTTACGGATCACGCGGTGGGCGGCCTGAACGCCGCGCCCGTTATGAAAGTTGCGGAAATCCAGTGCCTGGGCCGCGGCCATGAATTCGATCCCCAGCACGCCGCAGGCGTTATCCAGGATGCGCTCATTCTTCAGGGCGGTGTTCATGCCCATCGAGACGAAATCTTCCTGGTCGGCCGCGGCCGGGATGGATTGAATGCTGGCCGGCATGGAGAGGATGCGTTGTTCCACGATCAGATGATCGGCGGTATACTGGCTGAGCATCATGCCGGAGAAGAAGCCGGGGTTGGGGGTGAGGAAATCGGGCAGGCCTTGCGAAAGCGCCGGGTTGGTCAGGCGGTTCAGGCGGCGCTCCGAGAGCACGCATACCATCGTGATGGCCGCCCCCACCATATCCATCGGCAGCGCCACCGGCGTCCCCTGGAAGTTGGCGCCGGTCAGGGTGACTTCTTCCTCCGGAATCCAGATCGGATTATCGCCCACGCCGTTCAATTCGATCTCCACCTGCTGGCGCGCCCAGCGCAGGGCATCGCGGGCAGCGCCGATCACCTGGGGCGTGGAGCGCATCGAATAGGCATCCTGCACTTTCGTCTTCACCTTGCCGCTTTGCAGGTCCGAGCCTTCGATACAGCGCATGATGTTGCGGGCGGAGGCAATGGCGCCGGGGAAGCCGCGCAAGCGATGAAGCCGCTCATCGTAGGGCTTGAGGTTTGCCAGCAGCGCCTCCAGCGACATGGCGGCGGCGATCTCGGCCTGCTTGAGCCAGCGCTCCATATCGTAGAGTTGCAGGGCACTGAGGGCGGTCAGCACGTTGGAGCCGTTGATGGTTGCCAGCCCATCCCGCGCCTCCAGTCCTGGAATGGGGATGCCGGCGCGCTCCATCGCCACGCGCCCCGGCAATCGCTCGCCCTGATACCAGGCTTCGCCTTCCCCCAGGAGCAAAAGCGCGATCTGCGACATGGGCGCCAGATCGCCGCTGGCCCCTACCGAACCTTTCTGACAGACGACCGGCGTCACGCCTTTGTTGAGCATCTCGACCAGGGTGAGGGTGATCTCCGGGCGACAGGCCGAATTGCCGTGCGCATGGACATGGATGCGGCTGACCATGGCCGCGCGCACCTGTTCGATGGGGAGCGGATCGCCGATCCCGGCGGCATGGTTGTACACCAGATAGCGCTGAAATTCTCTGACCTGATCATCGCTCAGGATGTGTTCCGAGAACTCACCGATGCCGGTGTTCGTGCCATACATGATCTCGCGGGCAGCCAGCTTCCGCTCCAGCAGCGCCCGGCAGGCCTTGATGCGCTCCAGGGCCTGCGGATGAAGTTCGACTCGCTCGCCAAAGCGGGCCACTGCGACGAGCTTCTCGATGGTGAGCGAAGAACCGTCCAGAATTACGGTCATCTCAGCTCCTTGAAGGGTGATTCCCTCTCGCACCACATGAAAGGATCGTTCTACGAGAGGGGCACGAACAGGAAAGGTTACTGCGCTTATTTTACCTGATCCGTTTCCCCCGGCTCAGCGCAGGCAGAGGGCGATGTGCGGCGAAGGTGCTGAGCCCTCAGGCGAGGCCAAGCGCCTGCAGGAGCAATGCCAGGAGCACGGCAGCACCGATGCACAGGATGCAAATGATGAGAAATTTGACGAGAGGGGGAAGTTGACGCATGGGACCTCCACAGTCAGGGGGTGGAATTTTCAAGATACGCGGCCCAGGCCTCCCAGCGGGCATCCAGCTCCGCCTGCAGGCGGTTATATTCTTTCCCCAACCGCGCCACCTCCAGCGGATCAGAGGGCGGGGATTCCAGCGCCGCCGCGAGAGAGCGCAGGCGTTCTTCCAGTTCGGCGATCTCTGCTTCCAGACGCTGCATTTCCTGGGCGCGGCGGCGCGCCGCTGCCGAGGGGCGGGCATTCGCAGCGGTGCGGCGGGGCGGGGTAGAGGCCGGTTTCGGCGCTGGGGTGTTCGCTTTCTGTCGCTCTTTCATCTGCGAGTAGCTACCCTGGAAAACGCTCAGGCGCCGTTCCTGGGGATCAATTTCCCAAATCTGGGTCGCCAGCGCGTCAATCAAATAGCGATCATGGCTGACCAGCAGGATCGTGCCCTCATACGCAGTCAGGGCTTGCTGGAGCGCCTCTTGAGAGGGAATATCCAGGTGATTGGTAGGCTCATCCAGGAGGAGCAGGTTGGGCTGTTCCAGCGCGAGCCTGGCCAGTGCGAGGCGACTGCGCTCTCCACCGGAGAGCATTCTGACCGGCTTGAACACTTCCTCCTCCGTGAAGAGATATTTTGCCAGATACTGGCGAGCCGCAGCTGGGGACATGCCCGGCGCAATCGCAAGGATTTCTTCCAGCACGGTATGGGAAGGGTCAAGGTCTTCATGGGCCTGGGCGAAATATCCCACCCGCAGCGAGGCCCCCAACAGCACCTCTCCGGAGAGGGGAGGCATCTGGCCCAGGATCGTCTTGAGAAAGGTGGTCTTGCCGGCGCCGTTGGGACCGATCAAAGCGACACATTCGCCGCGGCGCAGAACAAGATCGGGGACATCGAAGAGCGGGCGACCTGGATAGCCGATGCGCAGGCTGTGGGTGCGCAGGACGATCTCGCCGGAGCGCGCCGGCGGACGTAGCGGAAGGTGCAGCAACGCCTCGGGCGGGCGCGGCGGCCGCAGATCACGGACGCGGCGCTCGGCTTCTTCCAGGCTGAACGCGCTGGTGGAGGTCTGCACCTCCAGTTGCGACCAGTCGCGGCCGAGCGCTGCTTCCAGTCCCACCTGTTCCATCGCCTGCAGGTGACGCGTCAGACGGCGCAGGCGACCTTTGGCCTGCTGTACATTTTGCCCGGCGATGTTACGGCGGATGTATTCGATCTCTTTAAGCAGGCGCTCGCGCTCTCGAAGGTACAGGGCCTCCAGGCGCGCCAGACGTTCCTGTTTCTGCTGAATGCAGGCGGAATAGTTGCCACGGTAAAAGGCAATGCCCTGAGGGGAAAGTTCAAGGATGGCCTGGCAGGTTTGATCCAGGAAGTAACGATCATGAGAAACGATCAGGGCTGCGCCTTCCCAATGGCTGAGGTAGTTTTCCAGCCATTCGACGGCGGCAATATCCAGATGGTTGGTGGGTTCATCGAGGAGGAGCAGGTCGGGGTCAGAAAGGAGCAGGCGCGCCAGATAGGCGCGGGTGCGCTGGCCGCCCGAAAGGCGAGAGAGCGGCAACGCATATTCCTGTTCCTGAAATCCCAGGCCGTGCAGCACCTGACGCAGGCGCGCCTCCCAGGTATAGCCCCCCTGGCGTTCAAAGGCCTCCTGCAGACGGGCATAGCGTTCCAGAAGCTCCGGCGTGGGAGCCTGGGCAAGCGCATGTTCCAGTTGATGTAGCTCCTCTTGCCGGGAAAGGAGCGGACGGAGGGCCTCCTGACAGACTTCCCACAGGCTGCGTTCCGAACGAAAATCTGCTTCCTGTGGCAGGTAGCCCAGGCGCAGATTGCGCGCACGCTGAATCTCGCCAGCGGAGGCCTCCTCTTCGCCGGCCAGGATACGTAACAGCGTGGTCTTGCCGATCCCGTTGGGACCGACCAGGCCATAGCGGGCACGGTGAGGCAGGGAGAAGGTGACGTTCGAGAAGAGATCGCGTTCTCCGTAGGATTTCGCCAGGTTGTTGACCTGTAACAGCGACATATCACTCTTCGGGATGGGGTGCTTCGGGGAGATGGAGCGGCTTTTCTTTCCCCAGCTCTAAGGAGCGCTGGTAGGCGGCCCAAACAGCCCGCGAGATGGCGGTGCGAAAGCCGGCCTTCTCCAGATAATAGAGCGCCTCCGCCGAAGTGCCGCCTGGGGAGGTGACTTGATTGCGCAGCGTGGCCGGGTGTCGCCCGGCTTGCTGGTAATAGAGCACGGAGCCTTTGAGGGTCTGCACCACCAGTTGCTCGGCAATGCGTCGCGGAAATCCGAGATGGACGCCGGCGTCAATCAAGGCTTCCATGAAGAGGAAGACATAGGCCGGGCCGGTGCCGGAAAGGGCAGTCGCCATATCCAGGAAGTATTCATCTTCGACAAAGACTTCTTCCCCCAGCGCGCCGAGGAGTTGGCGCGCCGTTTCGCGTTGTTCGGCGGTGACCGAGGGGGAGGCCGTCCAGACGGTGATCCCCTCGCCGATCTGGCCGGGGGTATTGGGCATGGAGCGAACCACCGCGGCATGGGCCAGTCCCTGGCTGATTTTTTCGATGCTGGCGCCGGCGACAATCGAAAGCACCAGGGCCTGGGGCTGAAGATGGCCTTTCAGCCCTCTGAGCACCGCGCTCAATCGCTGGGGCTTCACGGAAAGCACCACCACCTGGGCCTGAGCGGCTGCGGCGGCGTTATCCGTGGAGGTGCGCAAGCCATATGCCCGCTCCAGCTCCTCCAGGCGCTCCTGGCGAGGGCCGGCGGCCAGGATTTGCTGCGGCGCGGCCAGATTCTTGCGCAGAATCCCCTTGATCATTGCCTCGGCCATCACGCCGGGGCCGATAAAAGCAATCGTCTGCATGAGTCCTCCTTTCTGGCAGGAAAATCATGTTTTTTTAAGATTTTTACCATCCAAAGGCGCAAAGGCGCGAAGAAAAGTGGTTTATTCTTTTTTCATCACGACAAAAACTTTGTGGCCTGGTGGTTTATCCTTTTTCCAATCTCCGGTCTTCAAGGCCGCATCTGCCAGCCGGTGCCTTTTGATCTTACCATAAAGAGAAGGCATCCACCCGCAGAAGCAGACCGTCAACGAATGGGGAACGAATAAACGAATATGGACGGCGGACGGCAGACCGCAGACCACGGAGGCAGACCGCGCACTGCAGACGGCGAACTGCCGTAGGACAGGCTTTCCAGCCTGTCGAGGAGGCAGACCGTCAACGAATGGGGAACGAATAAACGAATATGGACGGCGGACGGCAGACCACGGAGGCAGATCGCGGAGCGCAGACGGCGGACCGCCGTAGGAGAGGCTTTCCAGCCCGCCGGGATCCTTTGACAATCTTTGCTATACTGAAAGTGATGATCATCGCATCAACCCATGATAGCTTTCCCAACCATTCCTCACGATTCTGATATATACTGATTGTGAATAAAATCACAAAGCAGAGGTGCCTATGAACGAGATTCGGATTGATGCCTTACTCCCCGCCGAAATGGCCGAACGGGCCGAGTATATCGGCGTGCGCAAGGCCGAAATGCCGCTTTTCAAGATGTTTGTTCTGGCAGTGCTGGCTGGGGCTTTTATCGCTTTGGGGGCGATCTTTGCCACGCTGGTCGGCAGCGGCGCGTTTATCATGCGCAGCGCAGAGGGTCAGATCGTGAGCATCACCTTGCCCTACGGGCTGCAACGTCTGTTCATGGGGCTGGTCTTCTCGCTCGGGCTGATCCTGGTTGTGATCGGAGGCGCAGAGCTGTTCACAGGCAATAACCTGATCGTCATGGCCTGGGCAAACCACAAAATCAGCACGAAGGCCTTACTGCGAAACTGGGGCATCGTCTATCTGGGAAACTTTGTCGGCGCGTTTGGGACGGCGATGTTGAATTTTCTGGCTCGCCAGTATCTCGCAAGTCAGGGGGAAGTCGGCATCACAGCGCTGAAGATCGGCATCGCCAAAACGCAGCTTGGCTTCTGGCAGGCGTTGTTTTTGGGCATTTTGTGCAATGGGCTGGTGTGTCTTGCGGTCTGGATGACTTACAGCGCCCGCAGCGTGGTGGATAAGATTTTTGCGATCATCCCGCCCATCTCCGCCTTCGTCGCCGCCGGCTACGAGCACAGCATCGCCAACATGTATTTCGTGCCCTATGCCTGGCTGATCAAAACCTTTGATCCCGAATTCGTGCAAAAGGTGGCTGAGAAAGTTCCCGGCGTAGAACACCTGAGCTGGCAGAACTTCCTGCTCCATAACCTTTTGCCGGTCACTATCGGGAACGTGATCGGGGGTGCGGTTCTGGTGGCCCTTGTCTACTGGCTCATCTTTCTGCGAAAGAATTCCCAATAGAGTCTCTATCCGAAAAGGAGAAATGCCATGAAAGCCTATATTTTGGTTAAAATCCGAAGCGGAGAAGTGAAAGCCGTGGTGCACGAGATGCGCAAATTGCCCTCCATTCGCAGCGCAGAAATGACCTTCGGCCCCTACGATGCGATTGCCATTGCGGAGGCATCAGACCTGGGCGAATTGGGGCAGCTGGTCGCCTCAAAGATTCAGCCCATCCCCGGCGTGGAGCAGACGCTCACCTGCCTGGCGGTGGAGGTGTAGGCGACTCTTATAGCCACACCTCCCCATCCTGTTCCAAAAGGCGTTCCGCTTCTACGGGGCCTTCGCTGCCCGGCTCATAAAAGGCCAGGGCAGGTTTCTCTTTTTGTTCCCATGTATGCAAAATGGGTTCCAGCAAGGACCAGGCCATCTCCGATTCATCGGCGCGAGTGAATAGCGAGGCGTCTCCCTGGATGGCATCTAACAGCAACCGCTCATAGGCCTCCGGTACTGCACTGGGGCCAAAGGCTCTGGCATAGTCGAATTCCATGTTGACCGAGTGCGTCTCAGCCAGCGTATCGGGCGCTTTCACTTCAAAGCGCAGATGAATGCCCTCATCGGGCTGAATCGAGAGCACAAGCAGGTTCGGATTCATCCTCTTGCCGGGCGGCAGAGGGAACATGCTCAGCGGCGGCTCTTTGAAGCGGATCACGATGCGCGTTTGTTTTTGGGCCAGCCTCTTGCCGGAACGCAGGTAGAAAGGCACCCCTTGCCAGCGCCAGTTGTTGACGAACAGGCGCAGCGCAGCGTAAGTAGGGGTATTGGAATCCGGCGCCACATCTTTCTCCTGACGATAGCCACGATATTGCGCCCGCACGGTGTAACGCACGATTTCCTCCTCGCTCATCGTGGGGATGGCGCTGAGCACCTTGATCTTCTCATTCCGCAGCGCCTCCGCATTGAATGAGGCCGGCGGCTCCATGGCAACCAGCGTCAGGAGTTGAAGCAGGTGATTTTGAAACATATCGCGCAGCACGCCCACCCCATCGTAATACCGTCCGCGATGCTCCACCCCCACGGTCTCAGCGACCGTGATCTGCACCGAGGCGATGTAGTTACGGTTCCAGAGCGGCTCAAAGATCGTGTTTGCGAAGCGCAAGAAGAGGATATTTTGAACGGTCTCCTTGCCCAGGTAGTGATCAATCCGATAAATCTGACTTTCCTTCAAAGTGCGATGGAGCTGCTGATTGAGCAGGCGCGCCGATTGCAAATCGGTGCCGAACGGTTTTTCAATGATCACTCGCCGCCACCCGCCATCCTCTACCAGTTGATTGGTGAGGCCCAGGAGATCCACAACGCTGGAGAACAGGCTGGGGGGAATGGCCAGATAATAGAGCCGATTGCCCTTCTCACCCTCCAGGGCGCGCAACATTTCACCCAGTCGCTTAAAATCGGCCAGGTCAGTATATCGTCCCTGCAGGTAACGCAGCCGGGCAGCAAACAGCGCCCACTCTTCCTCGGTGAAAGGATAGGCGGCAAACTGATTCAACGCCTCGCGCAGATGCGTGCGAAAGCGCTCATCGTCATAAGGAGTAGCGCCGAACCCAACCACAAAAAGCTCGCGCGGCGTTTTGCGCTTGATGAACAGGTGAAAGAGGGAGGGTATTAACTTGCGTTGGGTAAGATCGCCGGAGGCGCCGAAGATGATAATTGTCGCAGGCGTCATGGCTTCTCCTCTCGCTGTACTGCATGACCACCGAACTGGTTGCGTAGCGCAGCCAGCAAACGGGCGGCAAAGTTTTCTTCATCGCGGCTGACAAAACGCATCTGAAGCGCCAGCGTGATGACCGGCGCAGGCACATCCAGGTCAATGGCTTCAAAAACCGTCCAGCGACCCTCACCGGAATCCGCAACCCAGGGGCGGATGGTGCGGAGGTGCGCGTCCTCGCTCAGGGCTCGGGCTGCCAGATCAAGCAGCCAGGAGCGCACCACGCTCCCGTAACGCCAGATTTCGGCTACCTGATGCAGATCGAGGTCGAATTCTTTTTTCGCTTTCAAGATCGAGAACCCCTCCGCCATTGCCTGCATCATTCCATACTCGATGCCGTTGTGCACCATTTTGACAAAGTGCCCGGCGCCATGTGGCCCGACATGTCCCCACCCCCGATCCGGCGCAGGCGCCAGGGTCTCGAACAAGGGGCGCAGATACTCCACCGTCTCCGCATCCCCGCCGATCATCAGGCTATAGCCTTCGCTCAATCCCCAGATGCCGCCGCTGGTGCCGCAATCCACGAAACGCAACCCATACGCCTGGAGCTGCCCCGCGCGACGAATCGTGTCCTTGTAATTGGAATTTCCACCATCTACCAGAATATCGCCGGGCTGAAGCAAGGGGATCAGTTGCTGGATCGTTTCCTCGGTCGCCTGGCCGGCCGGGACCATGCACCAGACGATGCGAGGGGATGGGAGTCGCTGAACACCCTCGGCGAGGGAAAAGGCGCCCTCAAGGCCCTGTTCCATCGCCTGCTGAACGGTGGCCGCGGTGCGCGCATAGCCGATCACGCGATGGCCACCCCGCTTCAATCGCTGGGCCATGTTCATCCCCATTTTGCCCAAACCCACCATCAAGAGCTCCATATGTTCCTCCTTCTGCAATTAATATTTTTTCAATAATTCACCACAAAAAAGCGTAAAGAAAATTTTAACACATTTGGACTGGAGATCATCCTCCGCACAAAACTCCAGTTCACCTGTGGGGCGTTGCCTGGCTCATCCGTGGACATTCTGCGCCCAGGCGACCTCCCGGCGCGCTGTCCATCCTCCCCAGCAGCGAAGCGTTCATTCCAGAGATTGCGACCGAGAAAGGCAGAACTGCCGGAGCCGGGAGAAGGCAGACTCAACGCTCTGCGGTGCTCACCTGTTCGGAGAGGCGCTTCAGTTCCTCCCGCAACTCAGCAATGATCCGCGAATTCCCCTGCTCCTCCCCCACACGCTCAAGCTGTTCCTTCTTGTGAGCCAGTTCCGCACAGAGCTGATAGAAACGCCGTGTCTGGCGCAGATTTTTGTTCGCGAGCGCGTTCCAGGAGGCTTGAGCTTGAGCCAGTGAAGAAATCGCGGTGAAATACTGGGATGCGGAAAGGGTGCCCAGTTCTACTTCTTCCTGGAGATGCTTTTTGAGCAAGCGCTGTTCTTGCTGGATAAAAAGCAGGATCAGCACCAGCATCCCTGCCCAGCCTGCCCAATCCAGCAAAACGGTCCACCATCCTGCAAGGGAGGCCAGCGCATTGTGCAGGGCATGGGTCAAAACAGCAAGCGTAAAGCCGCCCAGGGCAAAGAAAAGGCGGAGAAAAGAGGAGCGAGAAAGACGCGCCCGCGCCAGCCCGATGCCACTAAAAGCGGTATAAAAAGCATGTTGCCAGCCGATAAGCACAATGCGGATAAACGCCACTCCCCACAGACCTGCCCACCCCTCTTCCTGATAGCCATGGGCGTAGACGTAATAGAAATTTTCCGTTGCGCCAAACCCAAGCCCGATCATGCCCCCGTAGACCGCCCCATCCAGCAGGGAGTCAAACTCGCTGTGAAAGGCGAAGAAAAGCCCAAGCAGCGCCATCCCTTTCAGGCTCTCTTCCACCAGAGGCGCAATGAATACACTTGTGCTTAAGTCCGCCAACGCTTCCGAAGCCGTTAGCAGATACATTCCGAGGCCGGTCAGCGTGTTGATCACAAATGCCAGCGTCGAAGCGATCACCGCTCCCCACAGAAACGTGCTCACGAGCAACCATTTCGGCTCTTTCTCATAGCGATCCAACCAGTTAACGTAAACCGCAAACAGGAGCATGGGGATCAGGCCAAGACAGGCGGAAAGGAGAAGGGGCATCTGGCACCTCCAGGGAACAGGGACAGGAGAGGGGGGATGTGTCCTATTTTACCTGAACATTCTGCCCTCATGCAGGCAATCCGTGGTCTTTTGCGCTTTGACATGCTCCCGCTTCATGCTATAATACTCCCTGCCACGCCCCTGTAGCTCAAAAAGGATAGAGCAGGGCACTCCTAAGGCCTTGGTTGGGGGTTCGAGTCCCTCCAGGGGCATTTTGTTTACCCGTCATCCGTAAACAGAGCAGCACACGAATTCACACCGATACCAGACACGGGGTGCCAACCCGAAAATGCCCGCCTCATCCCTCGAACACCGATAGACACGGATACATCCCGTCCTGCTCCGTGAAATCCGCGTATCTCCGTGTCCTGTCGGATGCCAGAGTTCGTAGCAAAAGCAAGCGGCGAGCCTTTCAGGAACCTCCTCCCCAATCACCCAGCCCTTCTCACCCGGAGCTTCCATGAGCCTTGACCTTTCCCTTGTTCGCTCCCATTTCCCCTCCCTGCAGCGCCCGTTAATCTTCCTGGATAATCCCGGAGGAACGCAGATCGCGGACACCGCGCTGCAGCGCATCCAGCAGTACCTTCTGCAGTGTAATGCCAACCACGGCGGCGCCTTCCCGACCAGCGTGGAATCAGACGCCATCCTGGAAGAGGCGCATCAGGCAATGGCCGATTTCTACTCCGCCGCATCCGCGCAGGAGATCGTCTTCGGCCCCAACATGACCAGCCTCACCCTCCACATCAGCCGCTCCATCGCCCGCACCTGGAAGCCCGGCGATTGCATCGTCGTCACCCGTCTCGATCACGATGCAAACGTCACCCCCTGGGTGTTAGCAGCAGAAGATCGCGGCTGCCGCGTCTTATGGGTGGACTTCCATCCCGAAGACGGCACCCTCGACCTGGACTCCTATCGCGCCGCGCTGGAACACTCGCCGCGCCTGGTGGCGATTGGCTATGCCTCCAACGCCCTGGGGACGATCAACCCGGTGCGCAAACTGATCCGTTGGGCGCATGAAGCCGGCGCCTGGGTCTATGTGGATGCGGTCCAGTATGCCCCCCACGGCCTGATTGATGTCCAGGACCTGGATTGTGATTTCCTGGTCGCCTCCTCCTACAAGTTCTTTGGCCCTCACCAGGGCATCCTCTACGGAAAATACGAACTGCTCGACCGGCTCTTCCCCTACAAAGTACGTCCGGCGCCTTCTGAGCCGCCGGGCAAATTTGAGACCGGCACCCAAAACCATGAGGCCATCGCCGGCGTGCTCGGCGCGCTGGAATACCTGATCTGGCTGGGGCGCGAATTCGGCGCCGAACGGGAGGAAGACCTGCGCGACCGGGGCTATCAGGGACGCGCCCTGGAGCTGAAAAAGGGAATGCAGGTCATCCGCGGCTATGAGTACGAACTCAGTCGCGCCCTGCTGGAAAGCCTGCAAGAAATCCCCGGCCTGCGCCTCTATGGCCTGACCGATCCCCTTCGCCTCGAAGAGCGCGTCCCCACCTTCGCCTTCCGCCTCGGCGACCTGCACCCGCGCTACGTTGCCGAACAACTGGCAGCGCGTGGCATCGCGGTCTGGGATGGCAACTACTACGCCATCAACGTCACCGAACGGCTTGGCCTGGAAAACTCCGGCGGCATGGTGCGCGTCGGCGCCGTGCACTACAACACCCTCGAAGAGATTGACCGCCTGCGGGACGCCTTGCTGGAGATCAGCGCGTTGTGAGCGATTCGCTGACAAAACACTTTGTGAGGAAGATGAATCAAGCCCCATCCCCCCAGTCAACGCCCCCCTTTGCTTCCCGCTCTGCCTCTGCGGAGCGCCTCCGTCTGCGCCTGCAACGCGACCTGGAGCGACTTCGCCGCGCCTGGAAGCATCCGCGCACCCCGTGGCATGTTCGCCTGCTCTGCGGGCTACTCCTGGCTTACGCCCTCAGCCCGATTGACCTGATCCCCGATTTCATCCCCATCCTGGGCCACCTGGACGATCTCGTGATCCTCCCCCTGGGCCTGGCCCTGTGCCTCTACCTCCTCCCCAAAGAGCTGAAAGAGGATGAAAGCGCATAAAAGACACCTCTGGGCGATCCTCGGCCTGGGATTGAGCGGCCTCGGCCTGTTCTTCCTGCCTCGCGCCGTGACGACGGCCCTGGCGCGCCCTCATCTCTTCCCGGTGAACGAGGCCCCGCCGCGCCGCGTGGCGATTGTCTTCGGCGCCGGCCTGCGCCGCGATGGCAGCCCGACCCTCATCCTGCGCGATCGCGTGCAGACTGCGGCGGAACTCTACTTCGCCGGCAAAGTGCAGGTGCTGCTGCTGAGCGGCGATAACCGCTTCGTACACTACAACGAACCGGCGGCCATGCGCGCCTATGCCCTTTCCCTGGGCGTGCCGCCGCAGGCCATCGTCCTGGATGATGCCGGGCGTCGCACCTACGATACCTGCTACCGCGCCAGAGCCATCTTCGGCGTGCGGGAGGCGTTGCTCGTCACGCAGGAATTTCACCTGCCGCGCGCCCTGTTCCTCTGTCGCCATCTTGGCATCCAGGCCGAAGGCGTCCCTGCGGATCGAAGCGAATACCGCCGCGCCTCGCGCCTGATCTGGAACCTGCGGGAAAACCTGGCCACCCTCGGCGCCTTCTGGGACCTCTATATCCGCAAACCGCTCCCTGTGCTGGGAAAACCAGAGCCGATCTTCACCGATTGAGATGCCAGAATTCACGTATAATAACGCCAACCGCTCCACTCGGTAACCGTTCAGCCCTGCCTCAAAACCGTTTGGGATGTCATTGCGAGGAGCGTTCTTTGCGACGAAGCAATCCCCAGGCGGTCAAGCTGGCCTGAGAAACGGGAGATTGCTTCGCCAGAAAACGGCTCGCAATGACATGGCTGGGTGGTTACCTTCACTCGATTTTCACCTCATAAAAACTGGAGGAGGTACCTGTGAGGCTCTCTGCTTTCCCTCTTCACCCCTGGTTACGCACCGTCCACGTCGCCTTTGTCCCCTCCGCGCCCCTGAGCGGGTTGCTGGAGGAGAGCCTGCCCCAACTCTTAGAGGCATTCCGAAGGCAGGGGCATATCGTTCAGGAGCAGCCGGATGAAAAGACCGATCTGGTGCTGACCAACGCGCCCTTCGCCGAACCGCTGAACTGGCGTCACGCCGTCCTGTTCACCGTGCGCCGGCGCTTTGGCCTGAAGCACACCCCCACCATTCTGACCCTGATCCACGCCTCCACCGAAGCCTTCCGCCGCTGGATCGCCCATTTTGAGCAGGCGCTGCGTAAATCGCCGCCCGAACCCGCTGATTTTACCTTCCCCGGCCTGGCCGAAGATGCCTGGAAGACACTGTTAGAGCAGGGACAGCGTGGGGGGCCGTTGCTCGCCCTGCAGCGCATGTTACAGGCCCAGGCCAAGAGCATTCGCATCCTGCTCCTGGTCGGCGATGACAAACCACTGGAGGCCTATCACTTTGACCTGGTCGGCGGCTATCCCCGTAGCGATGGCGCTTCGCCGGAGGAGTTCTACCGGGATATTGTGCTGCGCCAGGTGACCGCCCTGAGCACCCACGAGATCACGCAGCATCAGGTCATTGATCCGCCGATTCCCGCCTCCACCTGGCGCGCCCTTTCCACGCCCCAGGCGATGATCCAGGCGGCGCGCGAGCTGGGCAAGCGCAATTTCTTCACGCCTACGGTATCCATCAACCGCCTGGTGCACGTGCCGGCCATTTCGGAGGTGGTCGCCGAGCAATACAGCGAGGGGTGCTTCGCCACCTGGGAGCCGCGCCTCCAGGCCCTGATCTCCACCATCACCGGCAGCGCCCGCCCGGTGGATAAGGATAGCATCACCGAAGACGAGCTGGCGGTGATCGTCGGCATCCGCCCGGATGGACAGGGGGCACTCGTGCGCCATGTGGAAGGCAAGCGCAACGATCCGCCCTCCTCCGAAGCCGTGGAACTGATGCTCATGGACCGCGATCTGCCGCGGGTCCAGGTGGAAGGCGCAGTCGAAGTGCCGGTCATTCGTTCCAAGCTCCATGGCCACCGCGGCGTGCGCGCCTACGATCCGCGCTTCGTCGAATTCGTCCCCTTAGACGCTCCCTATTACCATTACCCCGTCACCTGCGCCACCGAGGCCCAGGCCCAGGGCATCCACAACGCCTTCTCGCGCTCGGAGGCGCTGCGCAATCCCGATGACCCGCGCCAGGTCGTCTTCACCATCCTGCCGGGGCATGGGGTGGTGATGGCCGAAAAATGGCAGCCGCACAAGCAACCGTTCCAGTTGTTCTGGGAGTATATGGACGCCGGCTACCTGCAGATCGATCCGCGCGTCCCGCAGGGCCCCCACCACTTCGACGAGGATGGTCGGCTGGTGGATGAGTTCTCACCCCGCTGAAAATGCCGATCCGCCTCCTGCCCCCTGACGTTGTCTCGCAGATCGCTGCCGGGGAGGTGATCGAACGCCCGGCCTCGGTGGTCAAGGAGCTGGTGGAAAACGCGCTCGATGCCGGCGCCCGTCAGATTCGCGTGCGCATCCTCCAGGCCGGCCGACGCCTGATCGAGGTCGCCGACGATGGCTGTGGCATTGAAGCGGCGGAACTTCCCCTGGCAGTGCAACGCCATGCGACCTCCAAGATCGGGCGCGCCGAAGACCTCTATCAACTGCACACGCTGGGCTTTCGGGGCGAGGCGCTGGCCTCGATTGCAGCCGTTTCCCATCTGACCATCCTCTCGCGCCCGGCCCATGCCCCTGCCGGGGCGCGCCTGCGAGCAGAAGGGGGGAAAATTCTGGCGGTGGAGCCCAGCGGCGCACCGCCGGGGACGCTGGTGCGCGTCGAGCACCTCTTCTACAACCTGCCGGCGCGCCTGAAATTCCTCAAGACCGATCTCACCGAACGCCGCGCCATGGACCTGCTGATCTCGCGCTACGCCCTGGCCTATCCCCAGGTGCGCTTCACGTTCCAGGAAGAAGAGCAGGTGTTGCTGCAGACGGCCGGCGATGGCGACCGTCGGGCGATCCTGGCGGCGCTCTACGGGGTGGAGGTCGCCCGGCCGCTGATCGAGATCGAAGCGGAGGAGGGCGGCTGGCGCCTGAGCGGTTTCGTCAGCCCGCCGGGCCTGACGCGCTCCAACCGCCGCGAGATCACCTTCTTCGTCAACGGGCGCTGGATACAGGATGCCTCGCTGGGGGCGGCGCTGCTCCAGGCCTATCACACGTTGCTCATGGTCGGGCGCTATCCGCTGGCGGTGCTGTTCCTGGAGCTACCGCCGCAGGAGGTGGATGTCAACGTGCACCCGGCCAAGACCGAGGTGCGCTTCCGGGATGCGGATCGCGTCTTTCGCTTCGTCCAACGGGCGGTTCGCCGGGGCCTGTTAGCCGGCGCTTCTTTGCCGCAGCTGGATGCGGAGATGGAATCCCTGAGGCCGCCCGCCCCGGCCGCGACGTCCCTGGAATGGGGAATTGCGCATTCAGAAGTCTTCCCTGCGCCTGCTGAAACAGGACCCGAGGCGGAGGTGCCGCTCCCTGGAGCTTCTGCTCCCGTGGAGCGTTCTGCGGCGCCGCAGCCCTCGCCGGCCCTGCCGCTGCTACGCCTGATTGGCCAGGTGGCCCAGACCTACCTGGTGGCGGAGGGGCCGGATGGCCTCTACCTGATCGATCAACATGCGGCGCATGAGCGCGTCCTGTTCGAGAAACTGCTCACCCAGCTCCGCGAACAACGTCTGGTCTCGCAGGCGTTACTGGAGCCGGTGCTGGTCACCCTGCCCCCCCATCAGGCGCGATTGTTAGAGGCGCAACTGCCCTCGCTGGAGCGCTTCGGCTTCGAGGTGGCGCCCTTTGGGCCGCACACCTACCAGGTGCGCGCCATCCCTGCGCTCTTCTCCGGCGCCGATCCCGGTCAGGCGCTGCGCGCCCTGGTCGAAGACTTTGAAGAGGACGAATCCCCGCTGCAGCAGGAACAGGAGGCGCGACTGGCGGCGCGCGTCTGTAAACGGCTGGCGATCAAAGCCGGGCAGACGCTCTCCCCTGCCGAGCAACGCGTCCTGTTGGAAGACCTGGAACGCTGCGAATCGCCGCGCACCTGTCCCCACGGCCGCCCGACGATGATCCACCTCTCGGTAAGCCTGCTGGAGCGCCAATTCGGGCGCAAAGGGGCAAGATGATACAGACCGCAGACCGCGGACGGCAGACCGCCGCAGGGGGCAAACCGTCAACGAATCGGGGAACGAATAAACGAATGGAGGTTGCAGACGGCAACGAGGTATGAGTCTACTGCAAAAACTCACCACGGAGCACACAGAGTACACAGAGGGTGTGAGGTTTATGAATAAAAGGATAATTTTTGGCCACCAGGCGCATGTAAGAAAAATTTTCACAGCCCTATTTCTGATGAAAGATAAAATTATCTTTAGTCTATGTGATCTCCGTGGTCTCTGTGGTGAAAAGATCACCTTTTTGCAGGGAAGTCGTAATTACCTACCAACTGCCCACCAACTATCCCTCTTTGTCATTGCGAGCCGCCGCAGGCGGCGAAGCAATCCCCCTATCGGCCAGGAGATTGCTTCGCTACGCTCGCAATGACAGGAGTCAGGGAGTTCTTCATCGCTTAGGGTAGGCAGTTACGGGAAGTCAGGTATAATTTCATCAACTCTTTTCTTTCCGGCGACGGGCATGGGCGAAATTCACATTGGCGCGGCAAAAGGAACTGACCGAACGCTACCTGCGCAGCCTGACAGAAGAGTGGCAGTTCCTGACCGTCAGCGTGCATGGTGAAGACCGTTGCCTGCCGCTGGAGCGCGTCTTCTTCATGCTCCAGGCGCGGGAGCGCCCCGAAGCAAAACCCACCGAACCGCCGCGCCCCGACCTCGAGCCGGACGCGGCGCGCTTTCAGGATGCGGGCGCGCCCCCGGCCCCCAAGCCGCCTCCGCCGCCCGTCCCGCTGGAGACGGTGTTGGGGAAGGGGGAAAACCTGATTCTGTTAGGCGAGCCGGGCGCGGGGAAGTCTACCGCATTGCAATTCATCGGGCTGTGCTTCGCCCGCGCCGCCGAAAACTGGCATGTGGAACGGCTGAAGGTCAACCGCGCGTACATCCCCATCCGCCTGGACCTGCAAACGAGCGCCGCCAGCATCGCCACCAGCGAGGCACTGATAGACGTGCTGCGCGCCGAAGTGCGCGGCCGCCTGCAATGCTCGCCCGCTGAAGCCGAGGCTTTGCTGGAGGCCTGGAAAGCCAGCCCCGGCCTGCTCGTCCTGTTAGACGGGCTGGACGAAGTGCCGGCAGACCTGCGCTCCAGTGTGCGCCAGCGCATTCAGGACTTTGCCCACAGCGGCGCCGCCTGGGTGATTTTGACCTCGCGCCCGGCCGGCTTCACCTCCCTGGGCAGGCTGAGCGAGTACACCCTCAAGCCGTTCGAGGATCCCAAAACCGAAGTAACTACCTACCCATTTTACCCTGAATGGTGTTAAACTATACCCATGCCTGAACAACCATGGATGGCAACCTCTCTGCTCGGACGGCTTGAGAATTTGGAAGCAGAAATAGAACGGCTGCAAGCCG
>Ga0209162_1001692_pt1 | contig 20945 bp, 33 predicted proteins | sample YNPNPMetaG_FD_187121 | JGI IMG/M metagenome (GOLD analysis project Ga0209162, IMG submission 187121) | Anoxygenic and chlorotrophic microbial mat microbial communities from Yellowstone National Park, USA - YNP NP MetaG (SPAdes) (version 2) ... | reverse complement strand
GAACGGGGGGTTCATCGGTGGCGGTCCCAGGTCGGGTTCGCCCGGGGCCACCACGACATGGTCGAAGGCGCTCTCGTGGACCTGGACGTGGAAGCGGGCGCGCGCGTCGACCACGTAGCGGTCGCGGAGCGCCTCGCGGCGCTCGTTGAGCAGATCGACGCGGATGCGGGGCGCGACCTCCTCGAGCGTCCGATCCACGGCGGCGGTGCGGCTGATCAGGAAGACGACCGCCGGGCCGCGGGCCGACTCGACGACCTGAGGATAGACGTCGAACGGCGTGGTGAGGGTGAATGCGGCGGCGACGATGGCGGGGTCGATTCGGGCCGGCTCGGGCTGGCCCTCGGCGACGATGCGGTTCGGCTTGCCGTCGCGGTCAAAGTATCCGATCGATCCGCCGCGGCGCTTGGTCTCGTCGTCGATCGAGAGCTCGCGCACCGCGCGCGTCAGCTCCGCCCGGTTGCCCCTGGCGGCCACGGCGCGCTCCAGCGCCGCCTCGGCGGCGGCGCGGTCGGCGAGCAGAATCATCCCGGCGTTGACCGTCTCGGGGCGGTGGTACGACTCGGGGTGCGCCTCGTAGTACGCCTGCACCTCGGCGTCGGTGATCGAGGACTCGTCGGTGGCCTGGTGGACCTGCCGATAGAGCGTGATGCCGCGGTAGAGCTTGCGGATCTCGCGCAGCACGTCGGGACGGCGGTCGATGCCCTGGCGGACGGCCCAGGCGGCCAGCGTCATCCGTTCGACCCGCTGGTCGAACTCGGCCCGGACGCGCTCCGGGTTGTCGAACGAGGCCCGGACCGGCAGCGGGACGGACGGGCTGGAGATCTGGTCCTCGAACTCGCCGACGGTCAGGGTGCGATCACCGACGCGAGCCAGCGGTTTCGCGCGACGAGCGGGTTCGGCCGGGTCGGGGGCCGCGGGGGTTTCCCCGGACAGGTCGGTCGCGTCCGGGGGGGCGGGAGCCGTTCCGGCCTGTGCGGGGGCGGCTTCGGGGGCGGGGGGGGGTGCGGTCGCCGGTTCCGGCGAAGATTCGTCGGCCTGGCCGGCGAGCGCCAGGGCGGCCGGGGCGGCAACGAGCAAGGCGGCGAGGATCTTGCGCATGGTCGGCGTCTCCTCCGGGCGTAGGTTCATACCACGACGGTCGGGCGCGTCAAGCGCGGGACGGGCCTGGGGCGGTGCGCGATGGGCGCTGGTCCGCGACGCGTTCCCCCGGCGGCGGGGGTATCCGCCGCGACGGCGTGGGGCGTCGGGGGGCGACGGGCCCGATGGCTCGACCGCGCGGACCGGCTCGGACCGAAAATCCCTTGACAGTCGGTCATCGGCGGATAGCATACGCTTCCCGTTCCGCGAGGCCGGGCCGCCGGGAGTCCGGATGCCGGGTGTCGCGCGGGGGCTTGGGAGAGGGAAGCGACCGATGCCGACGATGAACCAGCTGGTGTCCCGGCGGCGGCGACCGCAGAGGAGCCGGAACAAGGTGCCGGCGCTCAAGGCGTGTCCGCAGAAGCGCGGCGTCTGCTTCCGGGTGTACACGTGCACGCCGAAGAAGCCGAACTCGGCGTTGCGCAAGGTGGCGCGCGTGCGTCTGTCGAACGGGATGGAGGTGACGGCCTACATTCCGGGCGAGGGGCACAACCTGCAGGAACACTCGGTGGTGTTGATCCGCGGGGGTCGGGTGAAGGACCTTCCGGGGGTGCGCTATCACATCATCCGGGGCACGCTGGGGACGGAGGGGGTGGCGAACCGACGCCGGGGGCGAAGCAAGTACGGGGCCAAGCGGCCGAAGACGGCGCAGGGCTGAGGAGCGAGGCGGGTCATGCCCAGGCGCAGGGTGGTCCAGAAGCGCGAGGTGATGCCGGACACGCGTTACGGCGACGTGATGGTGGCGAAGTTCATCAACACGTTGATGTTGCGGGGCAAGAAATCGACGGCGGAGCGCGTGGTGTACGACGCGTTCGACATCATCCAGAATCGGTTCAAGGAGAACCCGCTCGAGGTGTTCCGCCGGGCGATAGGCAACGTCCAGCCGAAGGTCGAGGTTCGGTCGCGGCGGGTGGGGGGTGCGACGTACCAGGTACCGGTCGAGGTTCGTCCGGAGCGGGCGCTGGCGCTGGCGATGCGTTGGATCAAGACCTACTCCAAGGAGCGGGGGGAGAAGACGATGCGCGAGAAGCTGGCGGCGGAGCTGGTGGATGCGGCGGCCGGCCGCGGCAACTCGGTGAAGAAGTGCGAGGACACGCACCGGATGGCGGAGGCCAACAAGGCCTTTGCGCACTACCGGTGGTAGAGGAGTCGGGAAAGGGATCCCGTGGAGCGAGCCGGCCCGGGGCCGGCGCCGGGGCGCGGGGACGCTCCGGCTCGTTCTCTCTCAGGCTCGGGTGTGTGTGGGACGATGGCTCGGGAGACGCCACTTTCGCGCGTGCGCAACATCGGCATCGCCGCGCACATCGACGCCGGCAAGACCACCACCACCGAGCGCATCCTGTACTACACGGGTCTCATCCACCGGATGGGCGACGTCGACGACGGCACGACCCAGATGGACTGGATGGACCAAGAACAGGAACGCGGGATCACGATCACCTCCGCCGCCACGACCTGTTTCTGGCGGGACCATCGGATCAGCATCATCGACACGCCGGGGCATGTCGACTTCACGATCGAGGTCGAGCGGTGCTTGCGGGTGCTGGACGGGATGGTGGCGCTGTTCTGTGCCGTGGGCGGCGTGGAGCCGCAGAGCGAGACGGTCTGGCGGCAGGCCGACCGGTACGGCGTGCCGCGGATCGTGTTCATCAACAAGATGGACCGGCTGGGGGCAAGTTTTCCCGATACCGTGCGATCGATTCGCGAGCGGCTCGGGGCGCGCCCCGTCCTGTTGCAGCTCCCGTGCGGATCGGCCGAGGAGTTCCGCGGGGTGTACGACCTGCTGCACCGGCGACGGATCGTCTGGCACGACGAGACGCAGGGGGCCGAGTTCCACGTCGAGGAGGTGCCGGAGGCGGACCGGGCGGCGGTGGAGCAGGCGAGGCAGGAGCTGGTGGAGGCGTGCGGCGAGGTCGACGACGAGGTGATGGCGGCCTACGTCGAGGGCCGGGCGCCGGAGGAGGCGGCGCTGTTGCGCGCGCTGCGCCAGCTGACGATCACCGGCCGCGGCGTACCGGTCCTGTGCGGTGCGGCCTTGCGCAACAAGGGGGTCCAGCCTCTCCTCGACGCCATCGTCGACTTCCTCCCCTCCCCGCTGGACATGCCGCCGGTCGAGGGCGCCCATCCCGATCGCGACCGGGCCCGTCGGGAGCGGCGCGAGGCGAGGGTCGACGGGCCGTTGGCGGCGCTGGCCTTCAAGGTCACGACCGACCCGTTCGCCGGCACCCTGACCTGGCTGCGCCTCTATTCCGGCTCGTTCCGGACCGGCCAGAACGTCTACAACGCCACGAAGGGGAAGCACGAGCGGCTGGGCAAGCTCGTGCGGCTGCACGCGAACAAGCGCGAGGAGGTCCGGGAGGCCTCCGCCGGGGAGATCGTGGCCGCGGTCGGTTTGCGCTTCACCGGCACCGGCGACACGCTGACCGACGACAAGCACCCGCTGCTGCTCGACCCGATCCCGTTCCCCGAGCCGGTGATCTCCATCGCGGTGGAGCCGAAGACCAAGGAGGACGAGGAGCGGTTGGGCGGAGCGCTGGGCAAGCTCGAACTGGAGGACCCCTCGTTCCGGGTGCGCGTCGACGGGGAAACCGGCCAGACGCTCCTGTGGGGGATGGGGGAGCTGCACCTCGAGGTGCTGGTCGAGCGGCTCCGGCGGGAGTTCCGGGTGCAGGTGAACACGGGCCGCCCGCAGGTGGCCTACAAGGAAACGGTGACGGCGGCGGTGGAGTCCGAAGGACGCTTCGTGCGGCAGGCGGCGGGCAAGGGGCAGTACGGCCACGTGCGGCTGCGGCTGGAGCCGAACGGAACCGGCCGGGGCATCGTGTTCCGCAACCGGGCGTCTCCGTCGGAGGTTCCGTCGGCGTTCCTGACGGCGGTGGAGCGGGGGGTGCGGGACGCCTTGGGGGCGGGGCCCCTGGCGGGCTACCCGATGGTCGATGTCGCCGTCACGTTGCTCGGAGGCTCCTGCCACGAGACCGACTCCACGGAGATGGCGTTTCACGCCGCGGCGAGCATCGCGGTGCGGGACGGGGCGCCGCGGGCCCAGCCCGTGTTGCTCGAACCGGTGATGTCGGTCGAGGTGGTGACGCCGGAAGGGGCGCTCGGGGACGTCCTGGCGGACCTCCAGGCGCGGCGTGGACGGGTGGTGGGAATGCGGCCGCGGGGCGATCTGCGCCTGGTCGACGCGCTGGTGCCGCTGTCGGGGATGTTCGGGTACGCGACCGACCTGCGCGGCCGCTCGCAGGGCCGGGCGACCTACACGATGCAGTTCGCGCAGTACGAACCCGTGCCGGCCAGCGTGTCGAGCCGGGTCGTCGCGCAGGTGCGGGGCGGTCTGTGAGGCCCGGCCGTCGGGAGGACGGCGGGCGCGAGGAATGGTCGAGGGAGAGGGAGAACCCATGGCGAACAAGATCCGGATCCGGCTCAAGGCCTACGACCACCGGCTGCTCGACAACTCCGCCAAGGAGATCGTCGAGACCGCGTTGCAGAGCGGGGCGCGGGTGGCGGGGCCCATCCCCCTACCCACGCAGATCAACCGCTTCACGGTGCTGCGCGGGCCGCACGTGGACAAGAAGTCGCGCGAGCAGTTCGAGATCCGCACCCACAAACGGCTGATCGACATCCTCGAACCGACGGGCCAGACGATCGATGCCCTGATGAAGCTCGATCTCTCCGCCGGGGTGGACGTCGAGATCAAGTAGCGAGGTGGACCATGCCGAAGGTGGACGTCTACGACATCGAGCGGAACAAGGTCGGGGAGATCGACCTGGACGACGCGGTGTTCGCCGCGGAGGTCAAGCCGCACCTGTTGCACGAGGTGGTGCGGGCGCAACGGGCGGGGCGGCGGGCCGGCACGCACTACGCCAAGGAGCGCGCCGCCGTCCGCGGCTCGACGCGCAAGCTGTACCGGCAGAAGGGCACCGGCCGGGCGCGGCACGGGGCGCGCCGGGCCCCGATTGCCCGCGGAGGCGGGCGGACCAAGGGGCCGGTGCCCCGCGACTATTCGTTCCGGCCCCCCCGCCGCGTGCGCCGCGCCGCCCTGCGCTCGGCGCTCTCGCTCTTCCACCGGGAAGGTCGCCTGTTCGTGCTCGACCGGTTCGAACTCCCGGAGGCGAAGACGCGGCGGGTGGCGGAGGTGCTGAAGCGGTTCGAGGTGGACCGCGGGGTGATCTGCGACTCCGCCGCCAACGTCCCCTTGCGTCGCGCTACGCGCAATCTGGCGCGCACGATGTTCCTGCCCCCCGAGGGGCTGAACGTGTACGACCTGCTCAAGGCCGACCGGCTGCTGGTGACCCGCGACGGCGTCTCGGCGCTCGCCGCGGCCCTGCGGCCCACGGCCCGGCCGGGCAAGTCCCTGCCGGCCCCGTCGAGGACGCCGGCGGCGGGAGAGGGAGGCTGAACCGATGAAGGCGCTGGAGAAGGTGCTGGTCCGGCCGCTGATCCTCACGGAGAAGGGGAACCGGATGCGCGAGGAGATGAACAAGTACCTGTTCGAGGTGGCGCCCGACGCGTCGAAGATCGAGATCCGGACGGCGGTGGAGAAGCTGTTCGACGTCAAGGTCCGCAGCGTGCGGACCATGATCGTGCGCGGCAAACCCGCCCGCCTCGGTCGAAAGCGCGGGCAGCGGCCCGCCTGGAAAAAGGCGATCGTGACGCTCGCCGAGGGTAGCAAAATCGAGTACTTCGAGTCGGTGTAGCGGGCGAGGGAGGAGACAGCCATGGGGATCAAGACCTACAAGCCGACGTCGCCGGGGCGCCGCCGGATGTCGGGGTTCGACTTCGAGGAGATCACGAAGTCGCGACCGGAGAAGAAGCTCGTCCGGGGCAAGCGCTCCACCGGTGGCCGCAACAACCAGGGGCGGATCACGGTGCGGTTCCGCGGCGGCGGACACCCGCGGCGCTACCGGGAGATCGACTTCCGGCGCGAGAAGGTCGGCATTCCGGCGCGGGTGGCGGCGATCGAGTACGACCCGAACCGGTCGGCGCGGATCGCGCTGCTGCACTACGCCGACGGGGAGAAGCGCTACATCGTGGCGCCGCAGGGCCTGACGGTGGGCGAGGTGGTCGTGACCAGCCGCAACGCCGACATCCAGCCGGGCAACGTCCTGCCGCTCCGCTTCATCCCGCTCGGAACCACGATCCACGGCATCGAGCTGAAGCTCGGCAAGGGCGCCCAGTTGGCGCGCGCCGCGGGGGCCCAGGCGCAGCTCCTGGCCAAGGAGGAGAACTACGCCCAGGTCCGCCTCCCGTCCGGCGAAGTGCGGCGCGTGCATCTGGACTGTCGGGCCACGATCGGCCAGGTGTCGAACCTGGACCACGCCCTGGTCCGGCTGGGCAAGGCGGGCCGCCGCCGCTGGCTTGGCCGGCGCCCGCACAACCGCGGCGTCTCGATGAACCCGGTCGACCACCCGATGGGCGGTGGCGAGGGCCGCTCCAAGGGGGGCCGGCACCCGTGCTCGCCGTGGGGCCAGAAAGCCAAGGGGCTCAAGACGCGGAGGCGCAAGGTCTCGGACGCGTTCATTCTCAAGCGTCGGCGCTAGGGTACGCGGAAGACGGAGGGTAGCAACGTGGCCAGGTCGATCAAGAAGGGGCCGTTCATCGACGACCACCTCCAGGCGAAGGTGCTGGAGGCGCAGAAGTCGAAGACCAAGCGGATCATTCGCACGTGGTCGAGACGCTCGACGATCACCCCCGAATGCGTCGGGCTCACGTTCGCCGTGCACAACGGCAGGAAGTTCGTGCCGGTGTTCGTCGAGGAGAACATGGTCGGGCACAAGTTTGGCGAGTTCGCGCCGACGCGCACGTTCCACGGGCACTCGGGCGACCGCAAGGTGGCCAAGGGGGCGGGGGTGCGGGCCGGTGCTGTGCCGGCGGCCTCGGGTGCGGCGCCCCCGGCGCCCTCGGCACCCGCGGCGGCGCCCGCGGCGCCCCCGGCGACGCCGGCGAAGAAATAAGGGGCGAGCCCCCTTGACGAGGTAGGTGGACTCTGATAATAACCCGCGCCCCTGTCGGGAGTTGTGTCGGCAGGGGCGGTGGAACCTCGCCGCGGAGGCACCACGTCGCCGGCTGCGGAGGCCGGCGCGGTTTCCCGGGGTTGCGGGGCGCCGGGCGGCTCGCGGAGGCGCGAGCGGTGGGGTGGAGGGGTTCCGCGGGAGAAGGAGAGCGGGCATCATGGTGAAGCGAGCGGTGAGCCGGTTCGTTCGGGTGACGCCCCGGAAGGCCCGCACGGTGGTGGGGGCGATTCGCGGACGGACGGTCCGCGAGGCGATCCAGATTCTGCGTTTCGTGCAGAAGGACGCGGCCGCTCCGGTCCTGCGGTGTCTGGAGAGCGCGGTCGCGAATTCGCGGACGGCGGACGCGACGGTCGATATTGACAAACTCGTGGTCTCGCGTGCGGTGGTGCAGGAGGGGCCGAAGTTCCTCCGGCGCTGGCGGATGCGGGCGCACGGGCGGGCCACGCGGATCGTCCGGCGCATGAGTCACATCGAGATCGTGCTCGGAGAGGAAGGGTAGTCGCCGTGGGGCAGAAGGTCCATCCGTTCGGCTTGCGTCTCGGGATCACCCGCACGTGGTCTTCGATCTGGTTCAGCGAGCGGCAGTATGCGCGCTGGCTGCACGAGGACCTGCATCTCAAGCGGCGGATCAAGCAGGAGCTGTTCAACGCCGGGGTGGCGGCGGTGGAGATCAAGCGGACCCCGTCCCGCATTGACGTCGTCGTGCACACCTCGCGGCCCGGCTTCGCGATCGGCAAGAAGGGGGAGCGGATCGACGAGCTGAAGAAGCAGCTCCGGGCGTTCACGGACAAGGAGGTCTACATCGACATCCAGGAGGTGCGGAAGGCCGAGACGAACGCGCAGCTGGTGGCGGAGAACGTGGCGACGCAGCTCGAGCGGCGGGTGGCGTTCCGGCGGGCGATGAAGAAAGCGCTGTTCACCTCGATGCGCTTCGGCGCGCTCGGGTTCCGCATCGTCGTTTCGGGCCGGCTGGGCGGCGCCGAGATGTCGCGGCAGGAGAAATACCGGGAGGGCCGGGTGCCGCTCCACACGCTGCGCGCCAACATCGACTACGGTTTTGCGCAGGCCCGCATGACGTACGGCGTCATCGGGGTCAAGGTCTGGATCTATCTCGGCGACGTGGTTCCCCGGAAGGTCCGCCGCGCGCCGCGCTAGCGAAGGAGACGGGCCGTGCTGAGTCCGGCGAAGGTCAAGTTCCGCAAGCAGCAGAAGGGCAGGACGAAGGGGCTGTCCAAGGGAGGTTGCCGGGTCGATTTCGGCGACTACGGGTTGCAGCTCCTGGGCTGCGGCTGGGTGACGGCTCGGCAGATCGAGGCCGGGCGGGTGGCGATCATGCGGCACGTGCGTCGCGCCGGCAAGTTGTGGATCCGGGTCTTCCCCGACAAGCCGATCGGCAAGAAGCCGGCCGAGACGCGGATGGGGAAGGGGAAGAGCGTGCCGGAGGAGTGGGTGGCGGTGGTGCGGCCGGGGCGGGTGCTGTACGAGCTGGGCGGGGTGCCGGAGAACGTGGCGCGCCGGGCGTTCGCGCTGGCGGCACACAAGCTCCCGGTCCCGAGCCGGTTCGTGCGGCGGGAGGTGTTGTGATGCGGGCCAGGGAGATCCGGGAACGATCGGACCAGGAGCTGGCGAATCTCGAGTCGCAGCTGACGCGCGAGCTGTTCCAGCTTCGGTTCCGTAACTTCACGAATCGACTGGACGACACGAGTCAGCTGGGCAAGCTGCGGCGCGACCTGGCCCGCGTCAAGACCATCCGCCGCGAACGCGCCCTCGGGGGAACGGCCGCGAGGAAGAAGGAGTCGTGAGATGGGCGAGGAGCGCAAGAAGGGCGGTCGCCGGCGCCTGGTGGGCGTCGTGGCCAGCGACAAGATGATGAAGACGGTGACGGTGGTCGTCACGCGTCGCGTGCAGGACCCCCTGTATCGCAAGTACGTGAACCGGGTGGTGAAGTTCAAGGCGCACGATGCGCGCGGCGAGGCGCACGCGGGGGACACGGTGGAGATCGAGGAGCACCGGCCGCTCTCGGCGACGAAGCGCTGGAAGGTGATCCGGGTGCTGCGGCGGTCGGAGGCGTAGCGGGAAGCGGGGTCGCGCGCGGGGGGCGGTACCGGGCCGGGGCGGGGGCGCGGACCGCAACGGGAAGGGAAGGGACCGGGCGATGATCCAGCAGGAAACGATCCTCGACGTGGCCGACAACTCGGGCGCGCGCAAGGTCAAGTGCATCAAGGTGCTCGGCGGGACCCGCCGCCGCTACGCCTCGGTGGGCGACGTGATCGTGGTCGCCGTGCGCGAGGCGCTGCCCAACTCCAAGGTCAAGAAGGGCTCCGTGATGCGCGCGGTCGTGGTTCGCACCCGGAAGGAGGTGGCCCGTCCCGACGGCTCGTACCTCCGCTTCGACAACAACTCGGCGGTCCTCGTCACCGGCAAGAACGAGCCGGTGGGGACGCGCATCTTCGGACCGGTGGCGCGCGAACTGCGCGCCCGCGGTTTCCTGAAGATCGTCTCGCTGGCCCCCGAGGTCCTGTAGGAGTTGCGCGATGCACGTCAAGAAGGGCGACCTGGTGGTGGTGATTTCCGGCAAGAGCCGCGGCAAGACCGGCCGGATCAAGCGCGTGCTCCCGGCGGAGAACCGCGTCATCGTGGAAGGCGTCAACCTCGTCAAGAAGCACCAGCGCCCCACCCGCCGGAACCCCTCGGGGGGCATCGTCGAAATGGAGGCTCCGATCCACGCCTCGAACGTGCTGCTCCTCGACGGCAAGACGAACCGGCCGACGCGCACGAGGCACGAGCGGAACAAGGACGGCAAGAAGGTCCGGGTGGCGGTCAAGACCGGCACGGTCTTCGACTGATTCTCCGGGCGGAAGCGGAGTGCGGTGATGACGGCGCAGGACAGCGACACCCGGGACGTGGCTTCGAAGGCGGAGAAGCCGGCGAAGGCGCCCCCGGAGAAGCGGCCGCCGGAGGCGGCGACCGCGGAGGGCGGCAAGGGGAAGCCGGCGAAGGGGGCGGCGGCCGGGAAGCCGGTCCGGCAGCCCAAGGCCAAGGTCAACCCCCGGTTGCGGGAGCTGTACCATCGCGAGGTCGTTCCGGCCCTCGTCAAGGAGTTCGGCTACCGGAACGCGATGCAGGTGCCCCGCCTGCGGAAGATCGTCCTGAACATGGGGCTCGGGGAGGCGACGCAGAACGTGAAGGTCGTGGATTCGGCGTTCGCCGAACTGACCGCGATTGCGGGTCAGCGGCCGGTGATCACGCGGGCCCGCAAGTCGATCTCAACGTTCAAGCTGCGTGTCGGTCATCCGATCGGTGTGATGGTGACGCTGCGGCGCGAGCGGATGTGGGAGTTTCTCGACCGATTCCTGACCCTGGCCCTGCCCCGCACCCGCGATTTCAAGGGGATTTCGGCCCGGCAGTTCGATGGCAAGGGCAACTTCACGATGGGGGTCCGCGAGCAGATCATCTTCCCGGAAATCGACTACGACAAGATCGACAAGGTGAAGGGTCTGAACGTGACGATTTGCACGACGGCCCGGACGGACCGCGAGGGTCGCGCGCTCCTGGCGCGGCTCGGGTTTCCGTTCCGTGCCGAAGGAGGCAGGTAAGCCGTGGCCCGCACGCAAGCCTTCGCCAAACTGGTCCGCCCGCCGAAATTCAAGGTGCGCCATCGCAACCGGTGTCCCATCTGCGGGCGCCCGCGGGGGTTCTACCGGAAGTTCAACTTGTGCCGGATCTGCCTGCGCGTGCTGGCCTCGCGCGGCGACCTCCCCGGCGTGATCAAGGCGAGCTGGTGACGTCATGACGACCGACCCGATTGCCGACCTGTTGACTCGCGTGATGAACGCCCATCGCGCCCGCCACGCCAGCGTCCGCGCCCCGTACTCGCGGATCAAGGAGGCGATCTGCGCGGTGTTGCGTCGCGAGGGCTACATTCGCGATTTCGAGAGGACGACGGTTTCGGGCCATCCGGAGCTGCGGGTGACGCTGGCCTACGATGCCGCCCGAAAGCCGGCGATCCTCGGTGTTCGTCGCGTTTCGCGCCCGGGCCGGAGGGTGTATGTGGGGGCCGACGAGCTGCCCAAGGTGCGCAACGGACTGGGCGTGGCGGTCTTGACCACCCCCAAGGGGGTGATGTCCGACGCGGAGGCTCGCCGGCAGCGCCTCGGCGGCGAGGTGTTGTGCGAGGTCTGGTAGGCCGCTCGCGAGGCGATCGGCGGCGGGACGGAGAGTCGAGTCATGGCGCAGTCGAGAATCGGTCGGCGGCCCGTGGATCTCCCCGACAAGGTCACGGTGACCTGGCAGGAGGGGCAGCTCACGGTGAAGGGGCCGAAGGGCGAGCTTCACCAGTCGATCCCCGCGGGAGTCACGGTGTCGGTGGAAGGCGGGCGGGCCCGGGTGACCGCCTCGGAGACGCTGGGTCGCTCCGCCAAGGCCTACCACGGCCTGGTGCGCGCGCTGCTGGCCAACATGGTGCGGGGCGTGACCGAGGGATACGAGAAGAAGCTGCAGATCCAGGGCGTCGGCTACGCCTTTCGCCTCGCGGAGAACAACTCCATCGGCTTCAAGGGGGTGTTCTCGTTCGACCGCCCCTTCCCGTTGCCGGCCTCGGTCAAGGCGGAGCTGAGCGAGAAGGACACGGTCCTGACGTTGCGGTCGATAGACAAGCAGGTGCTGGGGCGTGTGGCCCGCGACATCCGCGGCCTGGTCCCGCCCGATCGGTACAAGGGCCGGGGGGTGCGCTTCCTCGGCGAGCAGATCCCGCTCAAGGCGCGCAAGGGGGCGAAGTAGCGGCGACTCCCGCGGCGCCTTCCCCGTGCGGGGCGCCGGGGGACGGAGGAGGAACGGAGATGCTGGGACGGCGCGAAGCGCGGAAGCGGCGACACGCGCGCATCCGCAAGCACCTTGTGGGCACGGCCGAGCGGCCGCGGCTGGCGGTGTTCCGCAGCGCGAAGCACATCTACGCGCAGGTGGTGGACGACCGCGCCGGCCGCACGCTCGCGCACGCCTCGAGCTGCGAGAAGGACCTGCGGGCGTTGCGGGCGGCGGCGACGACGAAGTGCGGCGTCGCCGAGGTGGTCGGCCGGCGGGTCGCCCAGCGGTGTCTGGAGAAGGGCATCCGGCAGGTCGCCTTCGACCGGGGCGGGTTCCTGTACCACGGGCGGGTGGCCGCGCTGGCCCAGGGGGCGCGGGAAGGCGGGCTTTCGTTCTAGGCGCGAGGGCGCGGTGCGAGGTGGGTCGTGGCTTTTTCCGATGCTCGGGATGTGCAGGTGGCGGACGTCCAGGCCGAGGAGCTGCCGAGCCGCGTGGTGTCGGTGAACCGCGTGGCCAAGGTGGTCAAGGGCGGGCGGCGCTTCTCGTTCTCGGCGATCGTCGTCGTGGGCGACGGCAACGGGTCCGTCGGGGTCGCGTTGGGCAAGGCCCGCGAGGTGCCGGAGGCAATCCGCAAGGGGACGGAACATGCCCGCAAGAACCTGCTCAAGGTGCCGCTGGCCGGGACGACGATCCCGCACGAGGTGACCGGCGTGTTCGGCGCGGCCCGCGTGCTGCTGCGACCCGCCGGGCCGGGCACCGGCGTCATCGCCGGCGGCGCGGTGCGGGCGATCGTCGAGTCGTGCGGCATCAAGGACGTGCTGACCAAGTCGCTCGGGTCGTCCAATCCGCACAACGTCGTGCGCGCGACGCTGGCCGCCCTCCGCGGGCTCGAGGATCCCGAGACGGTGCGGCGGCGTCGCGGCCGCCCGCCTGCACCGGAGGCTTCGGCGCCCGCCGCCGACGAGGAGGCGTCGTCATGATCGCTCCGAAGCTGCGCGTGACCCAGGTCCATTCGACAATCGGGCGGGACAAGCGCCAGGCGCTGGTCCTGCGCGGGCTCGGGCTGCGGCACCTGCACCACACGGTGGTGGTGCCCAACACGCCTGTGTTCCGCGGGATGATTCGCAAGGTGCTGCACCTGGTGAAAGTCGAGGAGTGCGATGGCTGATCGGTTGAGCCGGTTGCGGCCGCCGGCGGGGTCGCGGGCCAGCGGCCGCAAGCGTCGGGGCCGGGGAATCGGAAGCGGCCTGGGCAAGACCTGTGGGCGCGGCACGAAGGGCGACCGGGCGCGCGGCGCGTCGCCGCGGATCGGTTTCGAGGGCGGTCAGATGCCGCTCCACCGGCGCTCGCCGAAGCGCGGCTTCCGTGCCCCCCGCACCATCCGCTACAACATCGTCCACCTGCGCGACCTCGCGCGGTTCGACGCCGGCGCCACCGTCGACCCCGACGTCCTGCGGGTCGCCCGTCTCGTTCGGCGTTCCGGTCCCGTGAAGATTCTCGCCCGGGGGACGCTGGACCGGGCGTTGACGGTCAAGGCCCACGCCTTCTCGGCGGCGGCGCGCGAGGCGATCGCGAGGGCGGGAGGGACGGTCGAGCGCCTGATGGGACCGCGGAAGCCGCGCGAGGAAGCGCCGGCCGGCCCGCCGACGGAGGAAGGGAAGCCCGGCGGCTGACGGCCTCGGCCGACCGGTCGCAGGTTCCGGCGAAGCGCTCGGAGCGAGGAGCCCAAGGTGAGCGGATTCGCGAACATCGGCAAGATTCCCGAGCTGCGGCGGCGACTGCTGTTCACCCTCCTGCTGCTCGCCGTGTACCGCATCGGCATCTTCGTCTCGGTGCCCGGCGCGGACCACACCGTGATGAAGGAGTACCTGAGCCAGAGCACCGGCATGTTCCTGGGCATGTTCAACATGTTCACCGGCGGCGCCCTGGAACAGCTCTCGATCTTCGCTCTCGGCATCATGCCCTACGTCTCCGCCTCGATCATCCTGTCGATCCTCGCGGTGATCGTCCCCTCCCTGCGCGCCCTGCAGAAGGAGGGGGAGATGGGCCAGCGCAAGATCAACCAGTACACCCGCTACGGCACGGTCCTCCTGTCGGCGATCCAGGGCCTGGCGATGGCCTACGCCTTCGAGGGGATGGTGTCCAACACGGGGGTGCGGGTGGTGACCGAGCCGGGGTGGGGCTTCCGGCTGATGTCGGTGGTGTGCCTGACGACCGGAACGGCGTTCATCATGTGGCTCGGCGAGCAGATCACCGAGCGGGGGATCGGGAACGGGATTTCGCTGATCATCTTCGCCGGCATCGTCGCCCGGCTTCCGGCCGCCGTCGGGTTGACCTGGCAGCAGGTGAGGGTGGGGGAAATCGCCCCCTTGCTGCTGCTCGGGTTGGCCGTGCTGATCGTGGTCACGGTGGCGGTGATCATCTTCTTCGAGCGGGCGCAGCGACGCATCACGGTGCAGTACCCGCGGCGCACGGTGGGACGGCGGGTGTTCGGCGGGCAGAGCACGCACCTGCCGCTGCGGGTGAACCAGTCGGGCGTCATCCCGCCGATCTTCGCCTCCTCGATCCTGATGTTCCCGGGCACCCTGGCCAACCTCGGCATCCCCCTGATGGACGACCTCGCCGCGGCGCTCAACCGCGGCCACTGGTTCTACAACACGCTGTACGTCGGGGGGATCATCTTCTTCTGCTTCTTTTACACGGCGGTCACCTTCCGTCCGGACGACGTGGCCGACAACTTGAAGAAGCAGGGGGCGTTCATTCCGGGCATCCGGCCGGGGCGCAAGACGGCGGAGTACATCGACCGGGTGATGAGCCGGATCACGTTCGGCGGAGCGCTGTACGTGTCGGCGGTCTGTCTGCTGCCGACGTTCCTGATCCGCGAGTACAACGTCCCGTTCTACTTCGGGGGGACGAGCCTGATGATCGTCGTTGGGGTGGCGCTGGACACGGTGCAGCAGATCGAGTCGCACATGATCACGCGCCACTACGACGGGTTCACCGGTCCGCGCGGTCCGCGCATTCGCGGCCGCAGCGCGCGCGGCTGAGGGGGAAGGGGCGGGACGATGGCGACGATCACGCACGACCTGGTTCTCCTCGGGCCGCCCGGCGCCGGCAAGGGCACGCAGGCGCGCTGGGTGGTCGAGGCGCTGGGGATCCCGCAGATCTCGACGGGCGACATGCTGCGAGCCGCCCGTCAGGCCGGCACGCCGCTCGGCCGGCAGGCCGACGTCTACATGAGTGCGGGCCGGCTGGTGCCGGACGAGGTGGTGGTGGGGCTGGTGTCGGAGCGGTTGCGCGAGGCGGACTGTGCCCGCGGCTTCCTGCTCGACGGCTTCCCCCGCACGATCCCCCAGGCCGAAGCGCTGGATGCCGAGCTGGCCCGCCACGGCCGCAAGCTGCGGACCGTCGTGGCGCTCGAGGTCGACGACGAGACGCTGGTGCGGCGGTTGTCGGGGCGGCGAACCTGCGCCGCCTGCAACCGCATCTGGCATCTCGAATTCGATCCGCCGCCCGCCGTCGACGCATGCACCTGCGGCGGGACGCTGCAGCAGCGCGACGACGACAAGGAGGCGACGATCCGGAATCGGCTCCGGGTGTACCACGAGCAGACCGCGCCGCTGCTCGCGTACTACGAGCGCCAGGGGGTGTTGCGGCGCGTGGATGGTTCGGGGACGGCGGACGAGGTCCGGCGTCGGGTGGCGGAGGCGGTGGGAGGCCGGTGAGTTCCGGGGAGGCCGGCCGGGTGGTGCAGGGACGGGTCGCCGCGGTGCTTCCCCGGGGGCTGTTCGCGGTCCGGACGGAGGCGGGGCGGCTGGTGGCGGGGCTGGGCCGGGAAGCGGCCCACGTGGTGCGGGTGAAGCCGGGAGACGCCGTTCTGGTCCGGCTGTCTCCCCGGGACCCGACGCGCGGGCGGATCGTGGACTTGGCGGGGGCGGACGAGCCTCCCCGGAAGGAGGGCGCGCGATGAAGGTGAAGCCGAGCGTCCGACGGATTTGCGACAAGTGCAAGTGCATCCGGCGCCGCGGCGTGGTGCGGATCATCTGCAAGAACCCGCGCCACAAGCAGCGCCAGGGATAGGAGAGGGACGATGGCACGCATTGCCGGAGTGGACCTGCCTCGGCGCAAGCAGATCGCGATCTCGCTGCGGTACATCTACGGGATCGGCCCGACGCTGGCGAAGCGGATCTGCGACCGCGCGGGGGTGCCCCAGAACAAGAAGACGGAGGACCTCAACGAGAACGAGGTCAAGCGGATCCGCGAGATCATCGATGCGGAGTACAAGGTGGAGGGCGACCTGCGGCGCGAGGTGGCCATGAACATCAAGCGCCTCATGGACCTGGGGTGCTATCGGGGATTGCGGCACCGGCGCGGGCTGCCCGTCCGGGGACAGCGGACGCACACCAACGCGCGCACGCGCAAGGGGCCGCGGCGCGGGATCATGAAGCGGAAGTAGTTCCGCGGGGAGGACCAACGGGATGGCTCATCGAGCAGCGAAGGCCAAGGGCGGGGTCAAGGCACCGGCGCACGGTATCGCGCACATCCACGCCTCGTTCAACAACACGATGATCACGATCACCGACGTCGACGGCAATACCATCACCTGGTGCTCGGCCGGCAGCCGCGGATTCAAGGGCTCCCGCAAGTCGACGCCGTTCGCGGCCCAGGTCGCGGCGGGCGACGCGGCCAAGCGGGCCGTCACGCTGGGCATGCGGAGCTGCGCGGTGATGATCGCTGGCCCCGGCGCCGGACGGGAATCCGCCCTCCGGGCGATCCAGGGGGCGGGACTCCGCATCACGCTGATCCGGGACGTGACGCCAATTCCCCACAACGGCTGCCGGCCGCCCAAGCGCAGGAGGGTCTGACGCCATGGCGAGGATGATGGGGCCGGTTTGTCGGCTGTGCCGTCGGGAGGGTGCCAAGCTGTATCTGAAGGGGGAACGATGCTACGCGAGCGAGAAGTGCGCCTTTGACCGCCGTCCATACCCCCCGGGCCAGCATGGCAAGGGGCGCATCAAGGTGTCGGAGTATGCCAAGCGGCTGCGGGAGAAGCAGAAGGTTCGCCGCCTCTACGGCGTCCTCGAAGCGCAGTTCCGGCGCTACTTCGACGAAGCGGCGCGCCGGAAGGGCGTGACCGGCGAGAACCTGCTGCAAATCCTCGAGTCCCGCCTGGACAACGTGGTTTACCGGATGGGATTCGCCGTCACCCGCGCCGACGCCCGGCAGCTCGTCCGCCACAACCACATCCTCGTCAACGGGCGTCGCGTGAACATCCCGTCGTACAGCGTCCGCCCCGGTTCCACCGTGGCGCTCTGTGCCCGGTCCGCCGAGTCCCCGCGTGTCCAGAAGGCGATGGAGGCCGCCCGGTCGCGCGATCGCGCCCCGTGGATCGAAATGGCACCCGACGGCCGCTCGGGCGTATACAAGGCCGCACCCGCGCGCAGCGAACTGGAGGCGATCCAACCGGTGGAGATCGACGAGCAGCTGGTCGTCGAGTTCTACTCGCGGTAGCAGGGGAGAAACGATGTCGAACGTGGACTCCTTGAACTGGCGCGACCTCATCCGGCCCAAGCGGCTCGAAGTGGAGGAAGAGTCGCTGTCGAGCACCTACGGCAAGTTCGTCTGCGAACCGCTCGAACGCGGCTACGGCCTCACGATCGGCAACGCCCTGCGCCGCATCTTGCTCTCTTCCTTGCGGGGCGCCGCCATTACCGCCGTCAAGATCGACAACGTGCACCACGAGTTCACCTCGATTCCCGAGGTGGCCGAGGACGTCACCGACATCGTCCTCAACCTCAAGGGCGTCGTCGTCCGATCGACCCTCAACCGTCCCCAGGTCGTCCGCGTCGACAAGAAGGGTCCCGGCAAGCTCGTTGCCGGCGACATCCCCCAGAGCGAGACGCTCAAGGTGCTGAACCCCGACCACCACATTGCGACGATCGCCAGGGGCGGGCGGATCGCGATGGACATCACGGTCGGCTGCGGCCGCGGGTACCAGGCCGCCGACCGCGCCCGGGCCGGCGGCGATTCGATCGGCGTCATCCCGATCGACGCCCTGTTCAGTCCCGTCCGCAAGGTCAACTACCTCGTCACCAACGCCCGCGTCGGCCAGATCACCGACTACGACCGGCTCACGCTCGAGATCTGGACCAATGGCACCGTCTCCCCCTCCGACGCGCTCGCCTACGCCGCGAAGATCCTCAAGGAGCACATGGCGATCTTCATCACCTTCGAAGAGGGCGAGGAGGCGCTTGCCGTCGAGGAAGAGGCGGCGGTGCCGGTCAACGAGAACCTGTTCCGCCCCGTCTCCGAACTCGAACTCTCTGTCCGTGCCTCGAACTGCCTCCAGAACGCCTCGATCACCTACATCGGCGAGCTGGTGCAGAAGACCGAGGCCGAGATGCTGCGCACCAAGAACTTCGGCCGCAAGAGCCTCAAGGAGATCAAAGAAATCCTGGCCGGGATGGGGCTCCAGCTCGGCATGCGCATCGACAACTGGCCCCAGCTCCTTGCCCGCTGGCAGCAGCAGCAGCAGGGTAAGTAGGCGGCCGCCCCGGAGGACTCCGCCATGCGCCACCGCAAATTCGGTCGCAAGCTCGGCAGGAACACCGCCCATCTGCGCGCCCTGTTCCGCAACATGGCCGCCTCGCTCGTCCTGCACGGCCGCATCGAAACCACTCTCGCGAAGGCCAAAGAGCTGCGCACGTTCGTCGAGCCGCTCATCACCAAGGCGATCCACCTGCGCCGCACCCTCCCGACCGGATCGCGGAAGCCGACGGCCGAGCAGCAGACGCGGGCCGTGCACCTGCGACGGCAGATCGCCGCGCGGCTTCCCCAGGGGGCCACAAGGAAGGCCGAGGACGGCGACCGGCGGCTCAATCGCCGTGAACTCGTGGCCTACCTCGCCGACGAAATCGCCCCGCGCTACCTCCAGCGCCCCGGCGGCTACACCCGCATCCGCCGCATCGGCTTCCGCAAGGGCGACAACGCTCCCCTGGCGATCCTCGAGCTGGTCCCCGGCGAGGCCGCCGCCGCCGAAACGTCCAAGGTCGAGGCGCCCGCGAAGAAGAAGAGGGCCAGCTTCTTCCGGCGAGGCAAGGCCGAGGCCGCGGCGGAGGATGAGAAGCGCGACACCGGTCGCACGGGCCCGTCCGCCGGCAAGGCGGAGACGAAGACCGGGCAGAAGCCGGAATAGACGGCGGGAGCGGGTGGCCGAGCTCCGACGGGTCGGGAAAGGCGGCCAACGGTCGAGAGGCTCTTCGCCGTTCCGACTGCCGAACGCCTCCCCGCGCCTCGCGTCCGCACCTCGGAACCGCGCGCGAGAGAAAAGATGCAGGTGCGTCCCGGGGCAAGGTGCGTCCCGGGGCAAGGAGAACGGGTCGTCCCGCCGTCGCCCGCGAGGAGGGACCGGGTCGGCGATGTGTCCCGCGCCGCCCGCCTGTGCTTGACCCCGGTTCGCAGGAGGGAACGATGGACGATCAGCAGGTGACCGTGGTGTACTTTGCCGAGCCGGGTCCGCAGAACACGGAGGCGGTCCTGGCCGCCGCGCGACGGCGCGCGGAGGATCTGGGTCTACGCCGCGTGGTGGTGGCGACCGACACGGGCCGGACGGCACGCGCGGCGCGGGCGGCGTTCGGTCCGCCGTTCCGGGTCGCGGCGGTGACCAATCCCGCCGGCGCAGCCCTGCCGGTCGCGAAGCTGCACGACTACCTGCCGCGGTTTCGCGAACACCGGCAGACGCTGGAGCGGCGGGGGGTGACGAAGGTTCCGTGCAGCCTCACGGCGAGGCAGGCGGCCGAGCTGGAGCGGGTGGGGGTGACGGTGGTCCGCGTCGATTGGAAGTCGATCCAGGCCTTCTGCCGCATGGACCTGCGGGCCATGGAGAAGATCGGGGTCGGCGTGCGGGTGGCGGTCTGCTGCGTCGTGGCGGCGCAGTTGGCCGGCGTGGTGACGGCGGGCGAGGAGGTGATCGCGCTGGCCGGCACCGGGTTCGGGGGCGGAGGCGCCGACACGGCCGTCGTCGTCCGCGCCGCGGCGACATGGCGGGACTGGCGGGTGCTCGAGACCATCGCACGGCCGCGCGAGAGCCCGCCATCGGAGGCAGGGTGACCGCCGGACCCGTGTCCGTCGCGCTCCGCCCGATTTCGCTTGGCTGCGGGGGAGGTCCCGGGATCGGCGGCGGGAATACGACCGCGCGACCGGCCGGGTCGCGCCCGTCGGGGGGTTCGAGGCGCCGACCGCGCGCGGCGAGGGCGCCGCGGCAGGGGCCACCGGAAGGGATGCGCGCCTGCGCCTCAGGATGTCCGTCGGGCGGGAACGATGCGCTGGAAGATCCAGGCGAGGACGAAGGCTGCGAGGGAGCCACCGAGGCCGAAGATCGCGGCGCCGAGCACCCCCATCAGGAGCTGGCCGGGGTTGATGACCATCAGCAGGTAGATCACCGCGGCGGTCATGCCGCCGACCAGCATCGTCACCCGGCTGCGCTCCTTGCGCTGCCGGTCCTCGAAGGCTTCGACGAAGGCCGTCAGCAGCACCAGCCCCCCGGTGACCAGGCCGAGCTGTGTTCTCGTGACGGGGACCTCTTCCAGGCGCACGTGGACCGGTCCGGTCAGCTCGGCCTCCTTCCGTTCCGACTCGCTGAGCCGGGTGCCGCCGGGGATGCGGACGAGGCTGGCCAGGCGGAGCTTGTCCTTTCGCGGATCGAGTGCCACGCGGAGGCGGTGATATTCCCGCGGACGCGCGCGCAGTTTCTCTCCGGTCAGGCGGTTGCGGATCCGCTCCCGTCCGAAATGCCCGCGGACGTCGGCCGTGCCGACGCGCAGCGTCCACGGGAAAGACATCTCCTTCTCCAGAGGGGGCAGCCGCGCGACGGAGACTTCCAGGCGGAAGTCGGTGGGTTCGCCGGGCGTGGTCGGCGACGGTCGGATCGCATCGTCGGTCGTCGAGAGGTCGCCTTCGGCCACGACGACCCCGGGGACGGCCCAGCACCAG
>Ga0209162_1001691_pt1 | contig 20953 bp, 27 predicted proteins | sample YNPNPMetaG_FD_187121 | JGI IMG/M metagenome (GOLD analysis project Ga0209162, IMG submission 187121) | Anoxygenic and chlorotrophic microbial mat microbial communities from Yellowstone National Park, USA - YNP NP MetaG (SPAdes) (version 2) ... | reverse complement strand
AAAGAGGATGAAGGCGATTAGGTATCATTTGATCAGATTGCCTGGGCGGGTGTTGGAGCGTTCTCGCCGGCTGATCATTCGGTTGGGGAGGGGGCATCCTTGCTTTGGATTGCTTGTGGATGCCAGAACGAGGATCAATGAGCTGGCCTTGGAGCCGTCCGGTTAGAGGCAATCCGCACTGGGAAGCTAAGGAGCTATTCGGATGGAGGGAGAGGTGCGTCTTTTTAGGGGCCCGTTTGGGAGGTAAGGGGTAACAAAGGCGGCCAGCCCACCCAGCCAGCGGCCACCAGGGAGCAAAATCCACCTCCACACCCCCTCGCACTCCTTCCTCTGCAAGCTAGGCGGTGGATTTGGGTGGCCTGCGTGGGTTGACGTTTCCAGGGGAAATGAGTACACTCAAATGTTCGTGCTGGATGAGCCCGCATTGGGAAGCAAATCCAGCATTGGTTCGCAAAAACGCTTCGAATTCAGCCACTTCGTGCTTTTGGGGCGCGGGGTTAACGGGCGGAGCCTGGGCTTTTCTCAGACCCCTCGCGCAGCTTCTTCATTCTCATAGCTGGCTTCCATCTCCGGTCTTTTGTCTCCTGCCCGAGCTCCAAGCTAGTTTCACGAGGGGCTGGGTGTAATGGTGTCTTGATCGTCCACATTTTTGAGGCCAAAAGGCCCGCTGTGGGCAAAGTTCTCCTGGGGGGAGGGTTGGCTTCCGGGCAACTGAGGCTTTGGATGGATCAGAGTTTTCTGGAACAAGTTTCAACTGAAACCATAACTTAGGTTTCCCCATAGAGAAAGGCTTTCTGATTAGGAACAGAGGGGGTAGGGTCCATCAAAGGGCGAAGCAGGAGGAGAGCCGTAAGGCTTATGGAACAACTGGGGAAGAGGTTTCCTTTATCGCCTCCTCAATAGACGCGTAAGGGCCCTTCAGCTTTCGGAGCTGGAGCTAGCCGCTCGATGAAAGACAAGTTTGCCCAAAGTGGGTGTGGATCTGGGAGGATTTGGAGGTTAGATAAGGTCTTTGTCGTTGGCAGGCACGGTGGTGGGGAAGAGCGTGGTGGATATTGAAGAACTTAAGCGCGAGATTGTGGAGCGGCTCCGGCCGGTTGACCCGGAGCGGGTGATCCTCTTCGGCAGTTACGCCCACGGGAATCCCACGGAAGATAGCGACATAGACCTGTATGTAGTTACCAAGGATGAATTTGTTCCCAGGAGTTTTCGGGAGAAAGCCGATCTGAGGCTGAAAGTGTCCGAACTTCTGCTGGACCTTCGCTTGAAGTGCCCCGTAGACCTCATCGTCCATACCAGGCCGATGTATCGGGAATTGAGAAACGTGGGCAGCTTTTTCTCCGAAAGGATTTTCCAGCGAGGGGTTATTTTACTGTGAGACGCATCAGCCGGGATTGGCTTCTTTCACCGGAAATGGACCTGAGAAGCATAGAGCGGATGCTGGATGAGGAATTTCTGGCACCGGTTGCCTGCTTCCATGCCCAGCAATGTGTGGAGAAATCGTTGAAGGCAATTCTGGAGGAGAAAGGGGTGCGGCCTCCGAAAACCCATGATGTCCTGCGATTGTACGGATTGGTCTCAGAGACAGTGGGTCTGGAATTGGATTTGGGAACATTGCAGGTGCTGAACGATTTGTATGTAGATGCCAGCTATCCGGGGAACTGGGCCTGTTGCCCTACGGCAGGCCCTCACCGGACGATGCCCGGCAGTTTTACGAGTTCGCCGCTGAGGTATACCGGAGGGCCTGGGAGTTGGTTACTGGGGAACCGCCAGAAGGGGGGCGCAGGTAACAGGCCGGAATGAGGCAGTTATAGTAGTTGCAGATGGAGATCCAATACAATTTGGGCAGGGATTTGCCGTACATCTGCTCCGGTTTTCCGGGGAGAGAGCGGCCAAGACCGAGATCATAGGATCCGGGGTTTATGCTGATTTCGATAGAGAGGAGCGGGCGATAGGGATTGAAGTTCTGGATGCCTCAGAAGTGTTGCGGCATGAGGTCCAGCTCGAAGTAGAGCAGGAGCCTCCCTCTGCCGAAAAGGCTCCTGCTCAACGTGATAAATCGCCATCGTGGCACCCTATGGTAAAAGTGCTCTGCGATTTCGGCGCCTGTCGGAAGGTGATGGATAGTCCCTTTAATCCAGGAACCGGAGGAGACTCTGATCGGATGATGGGCAAAGCGTTGCACTATAAGATCGATATGCCGGCCGCGCTGGAGATGAACCCCGGTAAAATCGGCGGAAAGAGGCCGCCTCCTGGCTGCGGACCGTCATGGTCTTCTAGGGGGACCAGCATAGGACTGCGCCGGCCAGTTGGGGGACTGGCTGGCCGAATCCGGGGACCGAGAGGGTGCCTTGGCGGCCTAGTGGCATACCCCTGGAGTTGAAGCCGGGGGATAAGGGAATAGCGGCGAAGATAAAACCACTGGAGCAGTGAAGTAATGGAACGACGATGACAAGGAAGCTTTAAGGAACCGATTGATCAGCTACTCCCTGAGCTTCAATAACAAGTGCAAGACTTTGTTGAATTTCTGTTGGAGAAGCGAGCGAACAAGGTAAAACAGAAGCCTAAGTTTGATTGGCAGAGGCCCTCAAAGATCTTGCCGAGCATTACGGCTCTGTAGAGCTCCAGCATAAAATCGAGGAGCAAAAGATTGGTGGACAATGACAGTTCTGCTCGACACTAACGTCATCAAAGAGGCGGTTCGGATGATTCAGATTTTTGCCCCTTCGGAAGTTTAGGGAGGCAGAAAGAGGAAAGTGTTCAATTTAAAGAGAATTAATATGGAAAGTGGCCACCCACGAGTGAGTTTGCTTGGCTTGAGGAACAAATTACGCGTGAGTTTGAAGGGGACGAAATGATGTTTGAACTTCATTTGATTCGTACCATTAAGGCTATTGAACAAGGTTGGGGTACTTTAGAAGAAGAGTTATTAAAGGTGTAGAAGTTACATGAAAGTGAAAGCAAAGGGCAGTGGCGAAAATATAAAAGGACTAAAGCGAAAACACCTTATTCTTCTCAAGACCTGGCGGTCAGGGTTGAAGAAGAGGGTGGATGTCATCGAACTGCTGGAAGATGTTGGCGCAGAGGAAGAGGCCTAGGACACGGAATTATACCAGCCTGTGTGGAGATGATAGGCGAAACGTGAAACGTAATTACGTTCATGAGTTGCATTTTACGAGGAGTTAGAGTGTGGCTTACCTTGTACGTCTCACGGATGCCAACTTTGAAAGAGAAGTGTTCCAGTCAGAAATCCCATTGCTGGTGCACCTTTGGGCATCCTGGTGCCCACCATACAAGATGGTGGAGCCGACTGTCAGGGAGTTGGCCGAAGAGCACGATGGAAAGACCAAGGTAGGCAAGTTGCATGTGGACCAGAATTCAAAAACGGCTTCCAGCTATCACATCATGGGGGTTCCTACATTTGTGCTCGCCAATTCGGGCAAAGAGGTTGAGCGGGGGGTAGGTGCGCAACCGAAGCGGCAACTAAACCAAATGGTGAGCGAGGCACTTGGACGAGGGAGCAGAGGTACGGAGGAATGACGCCTTTACGCACCTGGGTCGTCATCCCGGCTTAGAATGAGGAAGATTGCATTGGCAATGTGGTGAGGTCGGCCGCCAGGTATGCAGATGAGGTGGTGGTCGTTGGTGATGGAAGCAGCGACAAGAGGGCGGAGGCGGCCCCGGCAGCCGGGGCACGGGTGGTGCGGCAGCCAGCCAACCGGGGCTACATGGCCGCCATCAATCGGGGGTCGCTGAGGCCGAGGGCGAGGTGGTGGTGACCAGTGATGCCGATGGGGAGTTCCCGGCCGAGGCGCCACCAGCACTGGTGGGGCCCATTGAGCGGGGCGAAGTCGATATGGTGCAGGGTGCGGGCAATGTAATTCCACGCCTCTCCGAGCGATTTCTCAACTGGCTGGCCAACCGGGCCGAACCGGTAGGCAACTCGGGCAGGGGGGTGCGGGCACTCAGGAGAGAGCTTGCCCAGCAACTCGAGATACGAGGCGTATGCATCTGTGGAGTCTTATCGCGGGAAGCACGGACTCGCGGTGGTCGCATCGCTGAGGTGCTGGTAAGTGTGGAGCACATCACTAAGCATCGCCGCATTGTTTGGTATCACCTGCGACAGGTCTTCCATCTCCTGCCTTGGCTGGTGAAGCGACCAACGACGAATGACCAACGACCAACGACCAACACGTTCGTCCTTCGTCCTTCGTCGGTAAGCACAAGGTAAAAGAGCAACATCACCATTCGTATCTTCATTGCAGAAATGGACGGTTATTTAGGTTGGTCCCTGGCCCAGTACCTGAGGGCTCGGGGACAGGAGGTGGCGGGGGCGGACTGCTTCTTCCGCCGCCAGGGGGTGGAGGAGATGGGGTCGTGAAACGCCACGCCCATCAGCCTCATGAAAGAGCGGCTGCAGGCCTTTAAAGGAGCGCTTCGGCAAGGAACTCCGCTTCTGGGAGGGCGACCTGCGGGAGTATGGCCTGGTGGAGCAGATCTTCCGCGAGTTCCAGCCGAAGGTTATAGTGCACTTCGGCGAGTGTCCCTCGGCGCCATACTCCATGATTGACGTCCACTACGCCGTCTTCGTGCAGACCAACAACATCACCACTACCTTCAACCTGCTCTTCGCCATGCGGACATCCGACCCCAGGCCCGCCTGATCAAACTGCGGACCAGGGGCGAGTACGGCACTCCCAAAGTCGACATCCCTGAGGGGTTCTTCAAGATTGAATACCGGGTGGGGCGCAACGGCTGCCCTTCCCCCACCAGGCGGGCTCCTGGTACCACTAGTCCAAGGTGGAAGGAACGTCATGTTCGCCTGTAAGATCTGGAACCTGCGGGCGGGGACGTCGTGCAGGCCGTGGTCTTCGGAACGCGCATTGACGAGATGGGGGACGACGAGCGGCTGCTGACCCGGTTGGACTTTGACCAGGCCTTCGGCACGGCGGTGAACCCCTATTGTTGCCAGGCGGTCACCGGCCACCTGCTGATTCCCTCCGGTAAGGGGCACCAAAAGCGGGGCTTCCTGCCCCTGCGGGACTCCATGCAGTGCCTGACCCTGGCGCTGGAGAACCCGCCTAGGGCCGGCGAGTACCGGGTTCTCAATCAGTTCGAGGAAGTGTACGACGTCACGGAACCGGCGCTGAAGGTGCAGAAGGTGGCCGGCGAACTGGGGCTGGAGGGGGAGGCGCGCAGCCTGGAGAACCCGCGCCAGGAGTTGGAGGAGCACTACTACAACCCTGATCACCAACACTTCTCCGACCTGGGGTATAAGCTGATCAACGAGGCGGAGGCCGAGATGCACATCATGCTCCAGGACCTGCTGAAGTACCGTGACCGCATTTAAGCGAAACGGGAGGTACTGATCCCGGATGTGCGTTGGGATGGGCGGCGGGAGAATGTGTGGTTCCTGCGGTGAGTCGTACGTTAAGACGTTGAACGTTCGATCGTTCCACTGATGGCGACGACAAGCAGACGCGGGAATTCATCTATGTGGACGACCTGTGCCGGGTCATCCTTCTGGCGCTGGAGAGCAAGGTGAGCGGTGAAGTGTTTCAGATTGCCACGGGGGTAGAGACAAGCGTCCTGGAACTCGCGGCGTTGGTGTAGGAAGTTGTGGGACAGGATGTAGGCGGGCAATATGGGCCACCGCCCCAGGGGAATATTCGAAAGAACTCTTCCGCGATTGCCAAGGTGTCGCGAATGCTCGGCCGGCAACCCTGCGTTGACTTGCCGGACGGGCTGTCATTAACCTGGCGCTGGTTTCAAAGATGAGAAGTGGGGATTCCGATATGAGCCAGGGGCAGCTGCGGCTCACGACCTCCTTTTGGATCAGCGGAGTCACGCTCGCGGGCGTGTGCCTCGAAGTGGTCAAGAACTCGGCCATCGCTTTCCGTTATGGTGCAGGTGCCGAGACGGATGTTTTCTTTACAGCCTTCTTGATCCCCAATGCGTACACAAGCTTTTGGGTTTCGGCCTGTTCAGTCGGGCTGGTGCCGCTGTTATCGGCGTGGTTAGGCGGTAAGCACGATGGGGCGTCCACAGTGATCTCGCAGGCCTGGTTATTCTCAGGTCTGCTGGCCTTGTTGATGGCGGGGCTCAATTACATTTTCGCGTCTTACCTGCCCGCTCTCATTGCGCCGGGCTTTACCGAAGTTCAGAGGCAGCAGGCCACGGACTTATTGCGGGAGTTCTCCTTGCTGTACGTCGTTATGGGCGTGACCGGGGTGGCAACGGCTCTGTTAAGTACGCGGTACGATTATGTAATGTCCGCCGCCAACAAACTCGTCATGAATGCCGTGATCGTCGTCGGATTGTTGTTTGTCTTCTTGCCTGTGGGGATCCGTTGGCTGGCGCACTTGGTAATCGTAGGCGCGGCGCTTCATGCCATAATATTGCTGTGGAGGACATGGCAGGTCGGATTGCGCCCGAGGTTCCCATTTGCAGTGGAGGTGCCGCGTGTGCGCACCATGATGGTGGCTGTTCTCTTTCCGTTTGTGGCGCTGTTGATCCGGCAAGCAAGCTTCGTGGTAGAACGGTTCCTTGGGTCGTTGTTACCCGCTGGTAGCATCTCTGTTCAGGCCTACAGCTTTGGGGTGGTGATCGGCCTGGGCGGGGTACCGGCTCTGGGGATCACGACCCAACTATTGCCCGCGCTGAGTCAGAAGCAAACCAGCGCGAAGAAGGTGGATTTAATCTGGCGAGCTGTGTACCTCGTGTGTGTTTTCCTTTTGCCCGTGGCGAGCGGATTCTGGTTTCTCTCTGAACCCTTGGTGGGCGCACTGTTTCACTACGGAGCGTTTAGCGAGGCCGTCGCCCTAGAAATGACGGGCGCGTTCAGGGCGTACGCGCCCGGCCTGGTATTTAGTTCCCTTGTGCAGTGCTTCCAGTCGATCTACTGGGCGGAGCGGCGTTACGCGTTGATAGTGGTACAGCACTTCCTGATGGTGGCGGCGAATATCGTGCTGGATATTGCCCTCGTTCGCCTGATGGGCGTCGCCGGGCTCGCCGTCGGTTACACGGTGACTGCTTTCGTTAGCGCCGGCGTCATTTTCTGGTGCGTGTGCAAGGATTACGGGTCGCTATTCGGCAAATTACCAGAACTGATCGGCCCATGCGCAGCGACTCTAGTGGTGATTGTCGTGATTTCTACGGTACGTTTTGTGCTGTCGGGGTGGGGCCTGTTTGCCGATTGCGCCCTTTGCGAAGACGTCTTTCAGACGCTCCTGTTATCGGGGAGCGGAGCAGTGACTTATTGGCTTGGTGCCGCGTTGCTTCGGGTCGAGCCGTTTCACGGTGCACTGTGGGCGGCGGTAAGAGCATTCCGCCTCGCTGGTAGGTTCTAGGCTCGAGTTCATGACTCATAAGCTGCTACTGGCGACGAGCGGTGGTGAGGAGCCCGCAATGCGGCGGAAGTTTACAAACGGGGAGTTTGTCTCAGCGATTAGTTCACTGGTTTTATGTGAGGGTTTCTATTTGGCGATGCCGGCGCTGGCCTGCAGAGAGGTCGGAAACTATGGGGAGGCGGGCCGATGCCGTGAGTGGGCGGTGCACAGGGACGCGGTGGAGCAATTTTCCCGCCTATACGCAACTGGACCAGTGCGTTGAGATTGAGCGAATCGACCGGGATGGTCTTCTGGCACACGCGGACATTGTCCAGTTTCCGACGAAAGAGTGAGTATGGTGAGATACAGTGCGATTCCTGAAGGGCGCGCCCATAACGCTCAGAGATCACTGACGGTGCTCATCTTTCTGAGTGCCTTTGCCCTCGGTGGCGGTGTCTCATTCGTCTATTTGTGGCTGAGTCCGCGGGTCGCGCTTGGTGTCCTGATATGCGTGGGTGCTCTGGGTGCGGTGGGGTATGCCTTAATGAGAGGCCGTTCCGTGTTCGACAGTCCGACCTATTTGACCCTGGTCAGCTACGCGGTTTTTTTCGGCCTCGGAGCTCTCTCAGTCCCCTTCATGCCGCGGCTGTTGAAACCGGTTGAGGACTTAAGTCCGCTTCTTGTGGCTTTGGCAGGCCTCGCGGCGCTGCTCATCGGAGCCTATCTGTCGCGAGTTTTGTTTCCGCACCGTATCTTTGCGATAAAAGTACGTGGCGGCCAAAGTATCTCATTCCGACGGTTGCGGCTGCTAGGATTGCTGTTCTGCGCGGTCGGGATGATGGGGGTTTTGCTGTATCTCAGCAGTGTGGGTGGCATCCAATTCCTGCTAGAGTCGATCTATGGCATCAGGGAAGATCTCGGTCTCTATTACTTTTTGATAGTTTTGCTTCGTAGCGGATTCTACATCCTGCTGGCGTGGATGATAGCGATGCGTCCGAGGTCTAGAATGTGGGCGTTCTTCATGCTGTTTGTTGGGGTATTCAACTTGTTTTGGTTCGGCCCACTGCGCGGTTCGCGCCATCAAGTGCTCACCTTTTTACTGGCGACCATCATCCTGACGCGGAGGCTCGGACTGGGTGGGCGGTTAGGCTTCGGCATAAAGGCTATGCTTATTGTTGGACTTGCAGCAGTTTTTTTGACCATCAGTGTGTGGGGGAACCTTCGGCAATATTCTCTGCAGGAGATCGCTTCGCTGGATAGGGCCACCATCTTCGATGTGAGCGGTATGCAAGGAGCCGTCGTTCAAGCTATCTACGAGCCGTACGACACGTACAGCAGAATTGTCACTGGGGTGCCTTTAGTGATGCCGGAGCTCCGGGGGTATACCTTCTGGGAGTCGTTGGTGATAGTCGTGCCCAGAGCTCTGTGGCCTTCCAAACCTTTATCGCGAGGAGATTGGTTGGAGTGGACTATTTATGGCGAAATGGGAGGCAATACTGTACCAACGTGGCCAGGTGAACTCTATCTAAATTTCGGCCTGAGCGGCGTAGTCGTAGGGATGTGGTTTACCGGCATATTCTGTTGGCTTATCTCGAATTTGGGAAGAGTCCCGGGCGCTACCAAGCAGATCTCGGTCGCACGGGTCCTCATGTATTCCGTGACCTACCCCTCGTTTCTGGAGCTTATTTGGGGCGGTAGCAACGCACTTATGTGGTACCTCTACGGGGACGTTCTGCCAGTATACGTGGCATTGTGGCTCTGCCGCAAGAGAGGTGCGGCTTTCGTCTCTGGAGCGTAACGAGCGATAGTCGGTTGCGGTTCGTGAGGACTACTCGCCCAGAGAAATTCTTCCGCAGCGATGATTCAGAGTTGCTTGGTTTTGCGGCTTAGTCACAGTAAGAGGTAGTGATTCAGGGCATGTAACTGCAATAGACGTAGGTCTGGAAGTCCATGTTTAGACATAGGATGAGTTCTTGTTGGTCAGGTACTATCAGCACCCGAGGGCGTGATTACCTTTTGCGGCGTATAGGAGGGAAAAAAGTTTTCTGAGGGGCGCAAAGATGAGAAAGGGCTAGCTTCTGGTTTCTGCCGGTCTTAGCAGGTTGCTACAAACGTTTCTGGTGCGAGAGGTCCAGAAGCACAAGAGGGAAGAGATCTCCTGGTTGAAGACGCGCGAGAATCTTTTGCACAGCAGATCGGACATCTCGCCATAAATGTGGACCCTGGAAATCGCTTAGGAACAGCCGCCCGTCGTTTTGTTCAAGGTAGACACGATTGAAGAAAGATAGGGCAGATAATGGAAGGGCTCTACGAGGCCGTAGGTAAAGGTGGTTAACTTGTAAGTGTGTGAATAAGGCCGTATTGTCGAAAGAACTAATAAACATTTTCGTCTCTATTGCTCAACTTTACAAACACGAGTATACGCGAAGGGTTATTATGGCCAACGTAGAACGGTACGCTTTTGAGTATTCTCTCGTCTATAGGTGTGGGGGCGTTCTTGTGGATGTAGGTGCAGGAAATGGGGCACTCGCTTTGGCATGCAAGGTGACAGGCATGGAGCATGTGACAGTAATAGAGGACTTTGGTGACCCATGGCATGACGATGCTGTAAAAACGGATATCGTGAGTGTTCTTAGGTCGTCGGGAGTGCACGTCATCTTACGCAACGCGTTGACTCTTGATCTACCATTCCCTGACAATTCTGTAGACTGCGTATCCAGTATTGATTGTCTTGAGCATTGGCCCCATTCACCGGCCCATCTTTTTTCTGAGATTAAGCGGGTTCTTAAACCGGGGGGGAGATTTGTACTCGGGGCGCCGAATGCTGTCAGTGTGATCAAACGCATGCGAGTACTCATAGGGAAGACGAATTATCCGCCGTGGAAGGATTTTTATGAGCAGGTGCGATGGCGCGGTCATGTGCGTGAGCCGACGCTTGGTGAACTTTTCGAGATAATGGGGACGCTCGGGCTTGAAGTGGTATACACGGTAGGTCGCAACTGGATGGCGCTGCGCAAGGGATATAGAGGATTAACCCTTAAGGTAGTTCGCATGGCAATTCCATTGCTGAATCTCTTTCCAACCCTATGTAGCGATTTGTATGTCGTGGGGAGAAAGCCCATCTAATTGGTGAAGTGCAACAGAATGCCGCGAATTCTCAATGTACTTTATGAAGAACGCTTCGGTGGACCACAATCTCGCGTGTTTCAGGTCGCCACACGGCTACAAGCAAAGGGTTTTGAAACGTTAGTTGTCATCCCCAAAGGTGACCCCACCTTTGCATCTCGTCTCAAGGCTGCCCAGATTCCATTCCATGAATTCGATCTCGTTCGCCTCCGCGATTCTCGGAACCCGGCGGTCCACGCTAGATTTATTGCGCGCTTCTGGCCCAATGTCATGACGCTGCGACGACTCATTCGAGATTATAAAATAGAGCTCGTCCACACAAATGGGCTGATCCATTTGCAAGCGCCAATTGCGGCTGGTTTAGAGGGTGTTCCCTTGGTCTGGCATCTTAACGATGTCAACACGCCCCGGCTCTTGCGTCTCTTGTTGCTGCCTCTAGTTCGACGCTGGGCCGACCAGATTGTTGTCGCGGCGCAGGCCGTTGGCTACTACTATTTTCCCAACAACGCGTCGTCCGTCAGAAAGCGCCTTCATGTTCTGTATGCTCCCGTTGATACGGAAAAGTTCAGAACAGGGGTGGATGGCACCTCCGTCAGGGCGACGCTTGGAATCGATGATGATTCCCCCATTGTGGGTACAGTAAAAAACCTGAGCCCTGGCGCAGGTGTTGAATTCCTTATTGATGCAGCATCCGATATCAAGCGTCACTTTCCCAAGGCCAAATTTCTTATTGTGGGTGAGAAACTGCGCAATCGTCAGGGCTATTGGTCATCACTGATGCGCCGAACGGAGGAGTTGGGACTGGCAAACGATGTCATATTTGTTGGACGCCGTGATGATATCCCAGAGGTCATGAGGGCCATGACGGTGTATGTCCACCCTTCGGAAGCGGAAGCGTGCCCGATGGCTGTCCTCGAGGCCAGCGCCAGTGGTCTGCCTGTAATAGCGACGGATGTGGGTGGGACCCGAGAATTGGTGGAAGACGGGGTTACCGGAATATTGGTAGAACCAAGGTCTCCCGCACAAATTGCCGATGCCGTGGTTCACCTGTTGGAATCCCCAGAAACTGCCCAGGCGATGGGCATGCGCGGCGTTCAGCGTATGCGGGAACTTTTTTCGCTGGATGCCTGTGTGAGAGAACACATTCGGGTTTACACCGCTGCTTTGCAGCAGGCGAGTGCTTCGAGAAGGTTCGATTCATAATCAAACAGACCGTTAGGAGGAAACTGGGCCATGTATATCCTTGGCATCAACGCCTACCATGCAGGCGCTTCAGCCTGCCTGATCAAGGATGGCCAGCTGATCGCGGCTGTTGAGGAAGAGCGCTTCCGTCGTGTTAAGTATTGGGCGGGGTTTCCGTCTGAGGCCATCAGATATTGCCTCCAAAAGGCGGAGATCACTCCCTACGACCTGGATCACATCGGCATTTCCCGGGACCCCAGCGCCAACCTCTATAAGAAAATCCTCTTCGCTCTGCGTCGTAAGCCCAGCCTAAGCCTGATCAAACAACGGCTGGCCAACTGGGCTGAGGTGCGCGATGTGAAAAAGGACTTCTGCCGAAACCTTGGGGTGGAGCCGGATGCTCTCAGGGCAGAGTTCCACAACGTGGAGCACCACCGTGCCCATATGGCCAGCGCCTTTTTCGTCTCCCCTTTCCAGGAAGCAGCCGTCCTCTCGGTGGACGGTTTCGGCGACTTTGTGAGCACCATGATCGGCCGGGGGTCTGGCAACAAGATCGAGGTGTTGGATACCGTCAATTACCCTCACTCATTGGGTATCTTCTACACTGCCGGTACTCAGTGGTTAGGGTTCCCAAAGTTCGGCGACGAGGGTAAGGTGCAGGGACTGGCCGGCTATGGTGATCCAGTTTATCTCGACGACATGCGCAAGATTGTTCGCTTGCAGCCCGGTGGGCGTTTCGAGTTGGACCTGGACTACTTTAACCACTGGGCTGAGGGGGTGGACATGACTTGGGAGGAGGGCACCCCGGTGTTGGGGACCATTTACTCCCAGAAGTTCGTGGATAAGTTCGGTCCGCCCAGGCAGCCACGCACCGAGATCACGCCTCATTATACGAATATGGCCGCTTCGCTCCAGGCCATGCTGGAAGAGGCCGAGTTTCACATCGTTCGCCACCTGCAGCGAGTCACCGGCCTGAAGGCTCTCTGTATGGCGGGCGGCGTGGCGCTCAACAGCACCTTCAACGGCAAGGTACTGCCCGATACGCCCTTTGAGGACATCTATATCCAACCTGCCGCCAACGACGCCGGCACCGCTCTAGGCGTGGCCTACTACATCTATCACCAGATCCTTGGTCAGCCTCGCTGCTTCGTCATGAATCACGCCTACACCGGCCCAAGGTTCACCAACGGCACCATCGAGCAGGTGCTCCGGCAGTACAACCTGGCGTACACAACCCACGACGATGAGGAACTGGTTCACATCGGGGTTCAACTGGTGGCCGAGGGCAACGTTTTGGGCTGGTTCCAGGGCGAGATGGAGTGGGGTCCTCGTGCGCTGGGCAATCGCAGCATCATCGCCGATCCTCGCCGGGAGGAGATGAAGGACATCCTCAATGCGCGCATCAAACATCGGGAGAAGTTTCGCCCCTTTGCCCCGTCCATCCTCATGGAGGCGGTCGGCGACTATTTTGACCAGACCTACCCCGACCCCTTCATGATCAAGGTCTACAACGTCCTGGAGCACAAGCGCAAGGAAATTCCTGCTGTGACCCACGTGGATGGCACGGGTCGTTTGCAGACCGTGGAACGAGAAGTGAACCCGCTTTACTGGCAACTCATAAAAGAGTTTGCAAACCTGACGGGCGTTCCCGTGGTGCTCAACACCTCTTTCAACGAGAACGAGCCCATCGTCTGTCGGCCAGAGGAAGCCATTGAGTGCTTCCTGCGGACGAAGATGGACGCCCTGGTGATCGGCAATTATTTCATCCGCAAGGAGTAGCCCTTTGGAGAAAGACCCAATCATACCTCTACGTCCTGAAGAGCTGGACAGTGCCGTGGATCTGCACATACGTCACCTGAGGGAACGATTTTCGGGAGAGCCAGGGCGGAGGCTGCTGCGGCTCTATTATGCGGCCCTCTGTCAGGGCTCGAAGGGCGTATGCCTGGTGTGCCGGGACGAAAGCGGGAACAATCTGGATGGCATGGTGGTCCTGCGTTGGAACGGGCAGAGATCGTTGTGGGACCTGTTGCGGCATCACCCGGTAGAGATCGGATTCTGGCTCGCCTGCCACATTCTACAACATCCGCTGAGCCTTTACCATCTTGCACGCCAGTTGTGGGAAAGGCGGCCGGTCAAGGATCTGTTGCAACGCTTCGGTGATCATCCCCGCTGGTGCATATTGCACGCCCTGGTCGTGGTTCCAGATAGGCGGGGGGGTAGGTACCAGACTGATTCAGACGGCATTCTCCGCAGCCCTGGCCCACGGCTTTGGGTACATGTTCACCTCCACCTACGAAACAAACCAGGCGGCCAACCATCTCTACGAAAAGGCGGGCTTCACGTTGTTGCTCACCACCTCTGAGGGGCGGCGAAGGGTGAACTGGTATGGTCGCCGTCTTTAGCAACCCACTTCTCACCACAGGAGGAGGAACAGTTCATGGAATGGCAGGATTGTAAGGTACTGGTAACCGGGGGAGCATCCTTCATCGGCTCCCACCTGGTAGATGCGCTGATTGAACGGGGGGCCAGGGTTCGGGTTGTGGATGACCTCTCTAGCGGCAAACTGGAGAACATCCAGCAGCATCTGGCCAATGGCACGGTGGAGTTCATCCAGGCCGATCTACGGGAACCTGGCGTCGCTCGCATGGCGATGCGGGATATCCAAGTCGTCTTCCACCTAGCTGCTGACTATGGAGGAGGCTTGAGATGAAAGTCCTTGTTACAGGAAGCAGTGGGTTGATTGGGTCCGAGGCTGTAGAGTACTATGACCATCTAGGGCACACTGTCATTGGCGTAGACAACAACATGCGAGCCGTCTTCTTTGGTCCACAAGGCGATACCTGTTGGAATCTGGAGCGGCTTAAGCGAGTGACATCCCACTTTACTTCCTTCGACATAGATATTCGAGATCGCGAGCGGATTTTTGATCTGTTTCGAGAGCACCGATTTGATCTAGTCATTCACTGTGCAGCCCAACCATCACATGATAAGGCGCGTGAGATTCCACTCCTTGATTTCGAGGTCAACGCCCTGGGGACGCTTAACTTGCTCGAGGCCACCCGTCAATTCAGTCCAGGTGCTGTATTCATCCACATGAGCACAAACAAGGTCTATGGTGACGCACCGAATGAATTGCCCTTGGTTGAGTTGAAGACCCGTTATGACTATGCCCGACCGGAAGATCGCGAAGGCATTACGGAGGAGTGCCGGATTGATCGCTCTCTGCACTCAATCTTTGGTGCTTCAAAAGTCGCGGCCGACATCATGGCCCAAGAATATGGCCGTTACTTCGGATTGAAGGTTGGGATCTTCCGAGGGGGTTGTCTGACTGGACCAGCGCATTCTGGAGTGGAACTCCACGGCTTCCTATCCTACTTGGTTAAGATTGCTTTGACCGGTGGCGTTTATACTGTATACGGCTACAAGGGCAAACAAGTCCGCGATCAAATTCATAGTTATGACGTCATCCAGGCATTTGACGCTTTTGCCGCCAATCCGAGGCCAGGAGAAGTATATAATCTTGGTGGAGGAAGGGCAAACAGTATTTCGGTGCTTGAAGCGATTGCAGCTGTCGAGGAACTGACTGGACGCAAGCTGAATTGGACATATTCAGAGTCCAACCGAATCGGTGATCACATCTGCTACATCAGCAATATGGCAAAGTTCAGATCCCATTATCCCCAGTGGCAAATCACGCGCAGCCTCTCCCAAATTCTTGAAGAGATGGTTCGAGCACAGTATGAGTTGCTTATCCGAGGAAGGTGATCATGCACGCGTTGATTGTAAGTGCTGTTTTTCCACCTGAGCCAGTTACGTCAGCTATTACGAGCGAGGATCTGGCCATGGGACTTGTTAATGCTGGGCATGAAGTTACAGTTGTCACATCCTCTCCGAATAGGCCCGAGGGCAAACTATATCCTGGCTACAGTCGAGCTTTGCGGAGAGTGGAAGTAACTAAAACTGGATATAGACTCATCCGTACTTTCTCGTTGCTTTCTCCTAAACCCACAGTGTTAGGGCGATTCTTGGAAAATTTATCTTTTGGTTTAACCTCTATGCTGAATTCACTGGCAGTCAAACCAGATGTGGTATACGTGAATAGTTGGCCGATTGTTGCAATGGGGATGATTACTTTTCTGTTCTCGATTCGTAATGTGCCGGTAGTTCTCAACATACAGGACATCTATCCAGAGGCAGCTATTCAACTTGGCAAGTTGCCTCGTCACGGCCCAGTGCCTTGGATTCTGAAATACATTGACGGTTTGATAGCCCGTCACTCAGCTGCATTGATCACGCTGTCAGAGAGCTTTGCTGAGTTCTACCACACGGTTCGGAAGGTGCCGCGGGATAGAATCCATGTAGTATATAACTGGATGGATGATGATGAGATCAAACCCGGCCCAAGGATGGGCATTTTCAGGGAGGCATACGGACTTTCGCAGGATACATTTGTACTCATGTATGCTGGGAGTGTTGGATCGGTAGCAGATTTGCAGACAGTAATCAAGGCTGTCGCACAATTAAAGGAGTTTGATAATATCCTTCTCATGATTGTGGGTGATGGTAGCAATCGCATAGCTTGCGAGTCTTTTGCTGAACGCCTAAAAGTGTCTAACGTGCGATTCTTGTACCCCCTGCGCCGAGATCAAGTACCTCAAGTTCACGCCGCTGCTGATCTGCTGGTATTGCCTGCACATAGGTCAGGAGCGCTTACGTCAGTGCCATCCAAGCTCATCGCATACATGCTATCTGGCCGGCCTGTACTTGCAGCGGTTGATGAGGTTTCAGATACGGCGAAGATCATTCGCGACGCACGATGTGGCGTTATCGTTCCACCGGAAGACCCACAGACAATGGCAATGCAGATTCGCAATCTGTTGAAGATGCCTGCAGAGCTTGCGCAGATGGGGGTGAGAGCACGTTATTATGCGCAGCAGAACTTCTCTCGCAGGGTTTGTGTCCCGAAGCTCATCAAAATCTTAGAGTCGGTTGCCAATCCGCATGATAACAAAGCTGCCCATCCTGGCCAGCGGCCGTCCGGTCATCGCTTCTGTTGACCGGGGCAGCGATACCTGGAACTTAATTCAGCGGGCCAACTGCGGCCTATGGGTAGAACCAGAGAACCCACAGGCCCTTGCCGAAGCCATTCTGCGCTTGTACCAAGCCGGAAGCTATAGAGCCCAGTTAGGCGCCAATGGTAGGGCGTATGTGGTCCAGTACCATTCCCGAGAGGCCGCTGCCCGAGAGTTCCACCGACTGTTGTGCGCCCTCGTGCCGGAGGAAAAGGTTTCTTCGAAGGAGACGACAGCTCATGGATGATCAGTTTGAGTATGTGAATTGCCTCATCTGCGGCAAGGACGATACGGAAGTGTTCGTCCGAGGCAACGGTCCAGCCCGGATCGTCAGATGTCGGAACGACGGTTTTCTCTTTTTGAATCCTCGGCCAAAATCTTCTCGTCTCAGAGAATCATTTAGGGAGTACGTCCCCAACATCAGCATGTTTACTGATTTTAGAAGAGATGTGCTAAGAAGAGAAGCTCGTGTCATTAAGAAGGTAAAACCTGGTGGCAATTTGCTCGATATTGGCTGCTCGATTGGCACTTTCTTTGAGAATTTCGATATACGGAATTGGCACCTTTACGGTATAGAACCCTCCTTGTTTAATGCTCGCGAAGCTCAGTCGAGATATCCAGCGGAAGTATTCTGTGGCGTTCTTCAGGAGGCCAAATACCCAACTGCTTTTTTTGATGTCATCACGGTGCTGGATACAATCTATTACTTCCCGGATTTAAAATCAGATTTGCTGGAAATCCGCCGCTGCCTGAAAGATGACGGTCTTCTCGCTATCGAAATACAAGGAATCAATTATTGGCTCCTTAGAGACAAAGGGCCTATCTGTTGGCTTCTTGAGAGAAAGTGGTCGAGAATGAGCACCCATTCCTCACGTCTGTACTATTTCTCACCTCTGACCCTCAGGTTGCTACTTGAGGCGACCGGATTCCGTGTGGTAGGGGTCGTTCCTGAACAAGCCTCTCTAAGCAAGGGGGGATTAGTGCACGTGGCAAACAATGTACACTTTGCATTGGCCAAGCTATTGTTCAAAGCAACGGCTGGCAGATTTTCGATTGCGGGCAGAGAACTTTACCTGGCTATGAAGATGAAATGAGGGACCAGGCTGATGAACGCAGCCCAGTTTGCGGAGTTCTGGCAAATTCAGGGCCATAAGGTTATCGAAACCAAGAGTTGTTACTGGTATAATCCTCAGCCTCTCTTCTTCATGAGCCTGCCCTATCACCGTCTGGTGACCCCTTCTCCCTGGGAACTGACCCGTGTGCTATTGGGAGGGCCGTCCGTTGCAGTTCGCTTTCCCACCGTTCCTGACGGCACCGGCAAGGAGGGTGGCCTGTTCATCTGCTCAGACCGGAACTACGATTTGTCCTCACTTCACCAAAAAGCGCGCAACCAGACACGGCGAGGGTTGGAGAATTGCACTGTTGAGCAGGTTGATTTCGGGTATTTGGCAGAGCACGGCCATACATTGAACGAAGAGACGTTCCAACGCCAAGGGAGAGATCCGCAAACGATCACTAAGCAACATTGGTATCGGTATTGCGAAGCAGCAAGTCAGATCCCCGATTTCGAAGCCTGGGGTGCGTTTGTTAACGGTCATCTCGCGGCCTTCATGGTAACCGCCCTTGTGGAGGATTGTTTTAGTATCCTGCACCAAAGTTCGTCGCCAGATTACTTGGGATACTATCCGAACAATGCCCTCATTTTCACTGTGACGAAGCTGAAGCTATCATGTCCTGAGGTCGGCTATGTCTCCTACGGTCTGAAATCGCTGGATGACACTCCTGGTCTCGACCATTTCAAGCTGCGCATGGGGTTTGAACTCAAACCCTTTAAGGACTGCGTTGTTTTCAACCCTGTATTAAGGCCATTTCTCACCCTTGGAGGCCGCAGGATCATCGAATGGATGGCTTACCAGCGCCCGGAGAGAGACCTGTGGCGCAAGGCGTCCAGAGCACTTGACATAGCAAAAGGCAAGCCAAATGCGTGACACCTTTCTGCCCTTCTCACCACCCCTCATTGGCGAAGAAGAAATCGCCGAAGTCATTGACACCCTTCGGTCTGATTGGATAACAACGGGGCCAAAGGTCCGGCGCTTTGAGGAGGAGTTTGCAGCCTTCATGGGCGCGCCGGCGGCCCTGGCCCTCAACTCCTGCACCGCCGCCCTCCACGTGGCCCTGGCCACGCTGGGCATCGGCCCCGGCGACGCCGTCATCACCACCCCCATGACCTTCTGTTCCAGCGTCCACGTCATTGAGCACGTCGGCGCCCGGCCTATCCTGGTGGATGTGGAGCCGGATACGTTGAATATTGACCCGAATGAAATCGTTAAAACGTTAGAACGTTCAACGTTAAACGTTCGGGCGATCCTGCCGGTTCACCTTTATGGGCATCCGTGCGATATGGACGCGCTGATCCAGATCGCCCGGGAATACAAACTGGCCATCATCGAAGACGCCGCCCACGCTCTACCCGCGCGATACAAAGGCCGCCTCATCGGCTCGTCAACGTTAAACGTTGGAACGTTGGAACGTGCAACGTTCAACGTGCTAACGTGCTTTTCGTTCTACGCCACCAAGAACTTGACCACCGCTGAGGGGGGCATGCTGACCGGCTCCCCCGACTTCATAGACGAAGCACGGATTTGGAGTCTGCACGGGATGAGCCGCGATGCCTGGAAGCGTTACTCGTCCGAGGGCTCGTGGTACTATGAGGTTATTCGCCCTGGCTTTAAGTACAATATGACCGACATCCAAGCAGCCATCGGCCGGCACCAATTGCGCAAACTCCCTCAGTTCCAAGCTCGCCGCCGCGAGATCGTCAACCGCTACAACGAAGCCTTCTCCCAATTTGAAGAGCTCCAGATCCCCACCGAGCGTCCCGAAATTGAGCACGCCTGGCACTTGTACGTTCTGCGTTTGAACGTTGAACGTTTGAACGTTTCACGCAACCAGTTCATTGAAGAATTGAAGGCCCGCAATATCGGCACCAGCGTCCACTTTATACCAATTCACCTGCACCCTTATTATCGGGACAAGTACGGCTACAAGCCTGACGACTTCCCTGTGGCCTATCGTGAATACCAGTGCATCATATCACTACCGCTTTATCCCAGGATGAGTGACCGGGATGTGGAGGACGTGATTGAGGCAGTTATTGATGTGGTCAAGCGATACCGGAGGTGAGGCCTCTCAGTGCTCAAACGAGTCTTTGATGTCCTGGTTTCTTCCATAGTTATCTTTATCGCGCTGCCCCTTTGGGCATTTATCGCGATTGCCATCAAGTTTGATTCTTCTGGGCCGGTATTCTACCGGGGTATTCGGGTTGGAAAGGATGGCAAGCTATTTACCATCTACAAGTTTCGCACCATGGTGGCAGACGCGCCCAACAAGGGGCCGGGTATCACCAGCAGCAAGGACCTTCGCATCACCCGGGTAGGGCGTTTGTTGCGCAAGTCCAAGATTGACGAGATGCCCCAGTTAATCAACGTTCTAAAGGGCGAGATGAGCATCGTGGGGCCGAGGCCAGAGGACCCCCGCTACGTAGCCTATTACACCGCAGAGCAGCGCCGCGTGTTTAGCGTTCGTCCCGGAATGGCAAGCCCTGCATTCATTAAATATCGTCATGAGGAAGAACTCCTAGCTGCCGCTGGTGATGATTTGGAACATGTGTACTTGACCCAGATTTTGCCTGAAAAATTGCGTTTGGACATACAATACATTGAGCAACGATCATTTCTGCTCGACCTCAAAGTTCTGGCTCACGCAGCTCTTTCCCTTTTTCGGGCGGAACCCACGTGACAGGATAATCGGGTAGAAAACGTGAAAAGATATGGTTCCGTGCTTTTTCAAACATGGCGACTTTTTCCAGAGGTAACAGGATTAATTATTGCCCCGCTTAGTTACGTCCCTCGGAACACGCAGGAATGGACGTGGAGGCGTTGGCATCTCTTATGATATTGCGATTTTTGCGGAGTGCGACAGGGGGTTTGGTCTTTATCTCTTTGTCCGCACCTTGGCAATGGTCTCGACTTGTCGAGGAGCGTTCTCCGTTTGGCCGGCTATATTCCATAACCTCTCAACTCCTGGGGCCGCGCCGCCTACGAGCCTAGACGCAATTAGAGACTGTAGCATTTTGTGTTGAAATTCGGTTTTAGGTGAGAATAGGGGGTATCTCCCGGTGGGGAGTCTTTGGAAAGGAGGAGATACCCCATGGCTGGAATTGGTGATAGGAAGGCTAGCATAGGT
>Ga0209162_1001690_pt1 | contig 20956 bp, 19 predicted proteins | sample YNPNPMetaG_FD_187121 | JGI IMG/M metagenome (GOLD analysis project Ga0209162, IMG submission 187121) | Anoxygenic and chlorotrophic microbial mat microbial communities from Yellowstone National Park, USA - YNP NP MetaG (SPAdes) (version 2) ... | reverse complement strand
CCACCTGCGTGGGTGCGGGCATGCATACACGCGTCGGCGCCAGGCCGACGCCCGGCCACCGGCCCCTTAGCCGCGACCTCGGTCGCCCCACCGTTCAATCGCCCCGCCATTCGGTCGCCCGCCGCGACACCCACCTGCGTGGGTGCGGGCATGCATACACGCGTCGGCGCAGGCCGACGCCCGGCCACCGGCCCCTTCGCCGCGACCTCGGTCGCCCCACCGTTCAATCGCCCCGCCATTCGATCGCCCCGGCGTTCGGCAGAGCCGCAATCAGGCCGAGCGCCAGCCAGAAGGCGACGCCCGGCTTGGCGCCGAGGGCGATCGTATCGGCCAGGCCATAGATGTGCAGGGCCAGCAACCCGGCCAGCAATCCGAGCGCCAGGCCACGCACTGCGGCCGGGCCGCGTTTCGCCGCCTGCCACGCCCCGATCAGGGCAAGCCACAGGACGGCCAGATAAGCCACCAGGCCCGGCAAGCCCACGTCGAGCGCGACCTGGAGAAAGAGATTGTGCGCATGGGCAATATCCATATCGGGGCTGATGGTGAAAAGCGGATAGAGGAGATGCACCACGCGGCGAAACGTGCCCAGGCCCGTGCCGGTGAACGGGAAGTCCTGAATGGCGTACAAGGCGCGCGACCAGATCTCGGGCCGGCCCGAAAGCGAGATCTCGCTTTCGGATTGGCGCGAGGCGTTGATGAAGCGGGCCGCGATCTCCGGTCGCGCGATGATGACGGCCGCGACGGTCGCGACGAGCGCCAACGGCAACACGATCGCCAGTGCTCGCGCCGGCCGGCGTCCCGTAGTCCAGGCGGCCAGCGCCATCAGTACAATGAGCCCGACGATGGCGCCGAGCCACCCGCTGCGCGATTGGGTCAAAATCAGGGTGGCGCCGGCAACCCCCGCCAGAACAAGGGCCAACAAGCCCGGTCCCCATCTGCGTTCGCGCCACCAGCCGCCGGCCAGGCCGAGCGCAACGGGCACATAGAGCATCAGCGCGCCGGCCAGTTGATTGGCATTGATCCCGGCGTCGGGCGCGCCGGGCAGCGCGGTGAGGCCGCGGGGCAACCGCCGCACCAGGGGCGCGAACCAGGCAAACTTGGCCGACCACCCCGTGCCCAGAAAGCCCACCGCCCAGATGCCCAGCCCGATCAGCGCGAACGCCGCCACGCCCCACCACAGCGTCCGCCGATCGCGCACGAAGAACGCCATCGCCCGAAACGCTGCCAGTCCCAGGATCAGGCCCGTGAGCTTGGGCAACGTCAGGTCGGGCAGCGCCGAGGCCCACACGGCCACGGGGATCATCAATGCCAGGAGCAGGAGCGCGGCATTGAACGGCGTGACCGGCCACGGCTCGCGGCGGACGATCAGGCGCAGCAAGACGCACAGGACGAACACCAACAGCGTCCCGGCCGTCCACCAGGGCCGCGCGGTCGGAAACAGCAGGAACGGGGCCGCGACGGCCAGCGCCAACAGCTCAAGCCAGGGCAACGCGGCGACAACCAGTTGCCGCCAGCGCGATCGGTTTGCTTTCACGGATCCTCTCAAGCGACATGATCGGCAGAAATTCTATCACGGTTGCGGGCGGGGGCCAAACGGGCCAAGGGACGGAGCAACGGATGAGAAACGGTTCCTATCCGTTCCCCTGTTGCTTCGCGGCCAGGATCACCAACGCGCTCAGCGCCATGAGCGCGCTGAGCAGGAAGAGCACGGTGTAGGGGTCGAGCGGCCGGCCCGCAAGCTGAAGCGGAAGGGTTTGCAAGCGCTGCAAGACGCGGCCCGACGCGATCGCGCTGACGGCGCCCGTGATGCCGATCCAGGCGTAGAAGGCCGCCATGTACTGGGGCGTGCGGTCGCGCGGCACGACATCCATGAAGAGAAAACGGCTGGATCCGATGTTCCACGCCGGCTGGACCGCGCCGGTGAGAAACGCCGCGGCCACGGCTGCTCCGAAGGTCCATGGGTGGTGCACCGGGGTCGCCAGCCACAGGAGCGGCAAGGCCGCGGCTGCGCCGGCGCCTGCCAGCATCACCGGCCGGCTGCCGATGCGATCGGCGGTCCATCCCCAAACGTAGCTCAGCAGAAGCCCGCCGATCAGCCCGCCGGCCTGCAAAAAGATCACGTTGGCTTGCGACAGTCCCAGATGCTCGTGGGCGAAGAGCGCCAGAAACGAGTTCAGGGGGACGACTGCCAGGGTCATCAGGCCCAGGCCGATCAGGAAGCGCAGGAACCGTCGATCATGCACTGTAGCCCACGTGGCGCGCAGATCCGGCTTCACCGTTCGGTTGGCGCGTTGCGGCGCGCCGCCCGGCACGAAGGCGATGGCGATCACCGCCAGCATCCCGAAGAAAACTCCGATGGCGATCAGGGCCATGTAGCCGTCGAGCCCCGGCCGGCGGCCGATCACATAGCCGGCAAAGCTGACCGCCAGGAAGCCGAAGAACGTGACCAGGATGTTGTCCAGGGCGGCAAAGCGGCCGCGCACCCGGTCGGGCACGAACTCGCGCATCCAGGGATACATGCCCGTCTCGGCGATGGCCCGACAAAGCGCAAACGCCGCCAGGTCGGCCGCGACGAAGCGGAGCACGCCCGCCGACCCATAGCGCGCCGCGATGATGGGGGTCAACAGCAGGCACGCAACGACGAGCTTGCGCAGTCCCCACAAAGCCACGAACACCCGCTTGTAACCCAGGCGGCCGACCAGCGGCGCGACCAGGGGCGCGATGATCCCCGCCAGCGGAAAGAACGCCAGCAGCAGGCCGATCTGCGCCTTGTCCAGCCCGAGCTCCGTCAGGAACAGGATGAACACCGATCCGAACACGGTCAACTGGCAGAAGATCGCGTTCGTGGCAATGTGCGCGAAGGCCCAGGGCAGTCGGCGAAGCTTTTCGTTGTCGGTCAGGTCACGAGTTGCTTGGGGAAATGACATATTCTTTGAGAGGATACGACGATTCAAACAAAGAGGGGAGACAACGCGTCTCCCCTCTTGCCTCCGCAGAGAGCGGCCGGCGTTCCGGTCGAAACCCGGCCTCTCCCCGAAGCCTTACTTCATCTCGGCCATGCCCGCCGGCAGGCTGCCGGTCAGGTCCTTGATCGAGGCCTGGAGCAACGCCACCGAGCGCTTGAAGTTGTGCACGGCCGCGGCCTTGCCTTCGTTGCCCGGGCCGGCCGGACCCCACATCACGCCGTAGACGGTGCGGAAGTTATACCAGGCGTTGTCTATCTTGTCGTCGGTCTGGCCGTCGGCGCCCTTGGGCAGGGTCGCATACGGATAGCCGGTGTCCACCTTCTTGACGCCCTTGGCCTCCAGCGCCTTCCAGAGCACGTTCAACAGGCCCTTGACCTCGTCCTGCACGCCCTCGACCTTGCCGTTGCCGTCGTAGTCGGCCTTGGCCTTCAGGTTGAAGTCGGTCACGTCGCCGTGGCACGACTTGCAGGAAGCGCCGTAATCGAACTTGCCGTCGGGGCTGACGGTGTTGAACGAATGGCCGCCGACCTTCATGTAGTTCGGGTCTTTGGCATCGCCGATGGGCGCCGTCATATGGCACGCGACGCACGGGCCGGGGATGTTGCCCTTGGCATCGCCGGGCGCGCTGAAGAGGAACTGCGGCACGCCCGGATTTTTCTCCTTGTCATACGCCGGGTTCGGGATCGGCGCCGCGCCCACCATCATGCCGTGCGGCGAGTTGGGGAGCGTCTGGCCGTAGGTCACGCCGCCCGTGTCGCTCAGCAGCTCGGCCACCGAGCTATAGTGCGGGAAGGACGACTTGATCGCATCGGCCGGGTTGGTGCGCGCGTTATGGCAGGTGAAGCAAATGGCCGACAGGCCGACGTCCTTCTTCACCTCGAAGGGGATCTCCAGCGGCTTGCTCATGATCCGCAACTGGAACGGGTTGGCGTCCGAGTGCGGGTCGTGGCACACCGCGCAGGTGATCGGCCCTTCCTCGAAGCTCCAGGCCGACTGGTTCTTGGGGTTCGCCACAAAGGTGATGAAGCCCTCGCCGCCGTGGCAGCGCATGCAGGCCTGCCGCGCCGGGCCGTTGATCTCCTCGAAGCTGGTGCCGGTGGTGTGCTTGGAGTTGGCCAGTTGCCAGCCGCGCGAATGGTTGGCCGCCGCGCCGTGGCACTGGTCGCACACGCCGTCGGACAGCGAGGTTTGCATCACCTTGGCGCCGTTCTTGACGTGCTCACCGGCCGGGCCGTGGCACACTTCGCAGCCGATGGTGCCCATGTTCTTGACGGCCGCCGGCGCCGTTTCCCAATTGCTGGGGCCGGTCTTCAAGAAGGCCGCATCTATTTGCTTCCAGGTGGGGAAGACCCAATTGGAAGCAGCCTTGGCGTCCCAGTAACCGCCCGCGCCGTTGAACGGCGGCGGATACCAGCCGGTGGTATGGCAACGCGTGCAGGCCTCGGAGTAGTGGGTAATATAGCCCGCCGGGCCGGGCTTGACGCCCAACGGCCCATCTACCTTGTTGTCCAGCTCCTCCGAGAAGAGCACCGCATGGCCGGTCTTGGCCCACTCGGCCACCTTCTGCGCATGGCAGGTCTCGCACTTGCCTTCCTTCACGCCGATGTAGGTGCCGGCATGGAGATAGACGTACTGCGCCTGGCTGGTGAGGCCGGCCGCATCCTTCAGGGACACGCTCACGCCGTACATGCCGACCACATCGGGGGTGAAGGTGGCCACCGTAATGAATTTGGTCGTGGTGATGACCGCCTTCGAGCCGACCGGCTTGGCGCTCAGCGCCCAGGTGGGCGTCACCTTGTCCCCGCCGCCGACGGCCGTCACCTGCAGCTTGACCGGCACGTTGATCGGCACATTGGCCAGGCCGCTGGTGTAGAGCGCCACCGTGGACTTCGCTTCGCCGATCGCAGTGTCGGTGACGTACTTCACGGTCGCAGTGATCGCGTTCGGGTCGGCGATGTAGCCCGGGATCGCCAGGATTTCGAGCCTGGCGACCGGAGCCTTGGGCGCCGGGGTCGGGGTGACGACCTTCTCGACGACCTTCTCCACCACTTTTTCGACCGGCTTTTCGACGATCTTCTCGACCGGTTTCTCGACGATCTTCTCGACCGGCTTTTCCACGACCACCGTCTCCTTGACGGTGACCGGCGTCGGGGTCGCGCAGGATGCCAGGAGCAGGGCAATCAGCAACACCGCCACAACCCCAACCGCAACACTGAGGTTCTTGGGCAGGTTTCTCATAGATGAAATTCCTCCATCATGGTTCGATCTTGAGCAAGATCAAATGGGAACACAGAGAGAAGACACAAGATTCTTTTGCTTTGACACCTCCTTATCTGAGAAATTCCAGGGTGGCGCGGCGATGGCATCCGGACGCCACCAAAGGCCGATTTGCGCTCCGGTGGGCGCAACACATTGTTTATTTTAGCACATATTCCGCGGCGAAAGCACGACAAAGATCATATTGTAATCCGGATTCCTATTCAAAAAGCTATGCTCAGTGGACCCGGCGATAGGCCGTCGGGTCGGCCGGACCGTGGGGCGTGTCCCAGTGGATCGTGGCGTCTATCCCCATCTTCGCGGTGCGGCTCTTTTGGCCGGGGACATGGTGCGCCGACGGATCGAGCGAGCTGGAGGGCTGGTCGGTCAACACCACGAGGCCGCGATCGGCCTGGAAACGCGTGGCCACCGCCCATTCCACGTCGTGTGGATCGAAGATATTGATGTCATCGTCCACGATCCACACGTGCTTGAGGGAGCTGTGGCCGCGGAACGCGGCTTCGATGGCCTTCTTGCCGTCGTCGGCCGCCTGTTTGGCGATCTGGACGACCGCGTGGAGCCAGGATGCGCCGCCGGGAGTGATGTGGACGTTCAGGCAGCGCACCACCTTGTTGACCTCCGCGTAGATGGTCGGCTCGCGCGGCATGCCCATCAGCAGGCGGTGCTCCAGCCGGCCCGGCAAGAGCGCCTGGTACCAGGCATCGCGGCGGTGAGTGATGCGGGTGATCTCGATCACCGGTTGGGGCCGCATGAAGTCGTAGGTGCCGGTGAGATCTACGAACGGCCCTTCGGGCGCCAGCTCGTGGGTGATGCGGCCTTCGAGGACGAATTCGGCTTCGGCCGGCACGCGAACGCCGTTGGCGCAGGTGGCCATCGGCGTCGCCGCGAGCGCCTGGGCGATCCGCATCTCGTCCACCCCGGCCGGCGGCGACATGGAGGCGGCGAGCAACACGTGGGCCGGCAGGCCGATGCAAATGGCGACCGGCAGGCCCGCGGGCCCGCTCTTGCGCCAGGCGGTCTCCGTCCCCCGACGTTCCACCAGCCGGGCCGCCACCCGCGTCCGGTCCAGCCGCAGCAGGCGATGATAGGACGCGTTCGGCCCGGTCTCGGGATCGTTGATGAACGCCACGGCCGCGGAGGCATACGGCCCGGCGTCGGCCGCGTAGTGCGTCAGGAAGGGCAGGGCCTCCAGGTTCACCTCCGGTTCCACCACCTCCTGGCACGCCGCCCCCCCTCGCCCGCTGTCGGGAGAGGGGCCGGGGGTGAGGGCCGTTCCCCCTCGCCCGCTGTCGGGAGAGGGGCCGGGGGTGAGGGCCCGCTCCAACGCCTCGGCCAGGCGGAACATGACCCGTTCCGCCGGCACGCCGAGCGCCAGCCCGAAGTAACGCCGGTCCGAGCAGATGCCGACGATCACCGGAAACGCGCTGCCCTTGACATGGCGAAACAGGACCGGCCGGCCGTCATGCTCGGCCGCGATCGCCGCGGCCTCCAGATACGGATCCACCTCGCGATCTATCGTGACCAGGTAGCCGGCCGCTTCGGTCAAAGCGGCCCATTCATGAAGGTCCATCGTGATGATCTCCGCGCTAACGGGCGACTTCACTGCGCGCGTCCGCCCCCAACCCCCGTTCCCCCAACAGTTGAGGGAACGGGGGGCCGGCCGGCGGGCTGATCTCGGTGACGATCACGCGCGCCGCGCCGGCCGCGGCCAACGCGGCCGCCACATCGGCCGCGGCCTCCTCCGCGACCAGCGCGATCATGTTTCCCCCGCGGCCCGCGCCCGAGAGCTTGGCGCCCCGCGCGCCGGCCGTCCGCGCCGCGGCGACCAGCGCATCCAGCTCGGGGCACGAGACGCCCATCTCCTGGAGCAAGGCATGGTTCTCATCCATCAGCGGGCCGAGCTGCTCCGGCCGGCCCGCCGCGATCGCCGCGCGCGCCGCCTCCACGATCCGCGCGATCCGGTCGAACAGCGCCTCAAAGTGCGCCGGCTCCTGCGCCCACCGCCGGCGCACATCCTCTACGACGATCCGGGTGGCGCTGCGGATGCCGGTATCGGCGATGACCAGCGTGAAGGGCCGGCCGATGGCGAACGGCTCCGGCGGCCGGCCCTTCACGAAGTAGACCGGTTGGCCGTAGGCGATCACCGTGTTGTCTATCCCGCTCGGCGTGCCGTGATACAGCCGCTCCACCTGGTAGACCAGCTCGGAGAGGACGGCCGGGGAAAGGCGGGAAGAGGCGGCATCGGCTACATATGGATCAAGGGTTGGCGCGGCGGGAATAGCGGCGATGGCCCGCATGATGGCCGCGCTCACCGCGGCGCCGCTGCCCATGCCGCTGGCGATGGGAATGGTCGAGCGGACGGTGATGCGCCAGTCGGGCTCGGGGATCGGCCGAAAGCTGGCATCTGGAAGCGAGTTGCTCTCTGCTCTCTGTTCTCTGATCGCCGCCAGCGCCAGCCGGACCGCCGCGGCCAGGGGGTGATCGGCCGCCGCGGTGCGCAGGGCAATCTCTTCGTCCAGGTCGGCCGCGCAGATCACCACCCCCGAACCGGGTGCGCCGGCTTCCACGCGAGCCTCGGCCCATACCTGCGTCACCGGCACGGCCAGCGCCGGCCGGCCGTAGACCACCGCGTGCTCGCCGAAGAGGATCACCTTGCCCGCCGCGCGGCCGACGCCCAGGATCATGGCTTCAACCACTCCTTGAAGAAGCGCACGATCTCGTTATAGCAGCGTATCTTGTTCTCCAGCCGCGTCACGTCGTGGCCTTCGTCCTCGAAGATCAACAGCTCGACCTGTTTGCCCTGGCCGCGCAGCGTGTTCACCAGGTCCTCGGATTCCGCCGCGCGCACGCGCGCGTCGTTGCGGCCCTGGATCACCAGCAGCGGACAGGCCAGGTTGTGCAGGTAGGTGCTGGGCGAGCGCTCGATCAGGAAATCGCGGTCGCGTTCCGGATGCCCCACCGCCAGGTAGAAGTAGGTCTTCCACGCCTCCGGGATGCGTTCCATAAAGGTCAACAGGTTGTACGGGCCGAACATGTCCACCGCGGCCCGCCACAGTTCTGGATGTCGGCCGACCAGGGTCAGGGTCATGTAGCCGCCATACGAACGGCCCATCACGCCCACGCGGCTCATGTCGAGGCGGGGGTCGGCCTTCAGATGCTCGAATGCGGCCACATGGTCCAGCCGATCCAGGCCGCCCCAGTCGTGATCGACGCGCTTGGTGTAGTCCAGGCCATAGCCGTGGCTTCCCCGCACGTTGGGCACGAAGACCGCGAAGCCGTTCAGGGTGAAAAACTGGATGAGCGGCATGGAGAACCAGGTGAAATCGGGCCGCTCCTGGCTTTGCGGGCCGCCGTGAATGTAGAAGACCACCGGCCGCGGCCCCACGAAGCCCAGTTCGGCCGCAGGCAGGTAGAGCCGGGCCGAGATGCGCAGGCCGTCGTGGCTGATGTACGAAGCATCTTCGCCGGCCGAGAGGAGGGACGGTGCGATCCCCAACGGCCGCTCGCGAGTGAGCTGGCGCACGCCGGCGCCGTCCGGCTCCACGATGTAGAGCTGGGCCGGCGAGGTGGCCGTAGAGAACGCGAGCGCATAGCGGCCGCCGGCCTTCTCGTAACGGATGGATTGCAACACACCGTTGCTCAACGTCCCCTGGCCGCAGATCACGCGGTCGAGGGTCATGCGCAGATCGGCCTCATCGAAGACGCCCTCGTAGGCCCAGGAACAACCGTCTATGTTATAGCCGACCAGGTAGCGGTTGCCGGCCAGATGCTCCAGGTGATCCAGCTCGCCGACACCGGTGTGCACCGCGCCGAGGATTTCCACCGGCCGCGCCGCATCCGGATCGGCGAGCGGGAAATAGCCCAGGCCGTAACGGTCGTCGAAGAGGGAAGTGACGAACAGGAGGCCATTCCCCGGCGTGAAGTGGACATGGCTGATGGAGTTGAGCGGCACGACCTGGCCGGGGGTCCGCTCGTCGAGCGGCACGCCGAACAGCCGCCGCCGCGTCGGCGCGGCGCGCGTCCACAGATAGAGGACATGATCGCCCTGGGTATAACCATCGCCGAGCGCGATCCGGCCATAATCCTCGTCCGCGCCCAGGTAGAAGTTGCCGTACAGGCTGGAACCCAGATCGGTGATCTCCAGCGTGGCCAGGTCGGCCAGGAAGGTGTGCTGGAGCGGATCGGTGCGCGGGTCCACGTTGAAGACGGCGATGTTGCGCTCCGGGTCGCAACGCTGGCACGTGAGCTGTTGGCCCGCGAAACGCTCGCCGAACAGCGGCTGGGGGATCCCGCCATCCACAGGCACGAGATAGGGCTGATAGTTTTCGTCGCCGTTGCGGTCTATCATCACCAGCACCTGGCCCAGCTTCGGGAAGGCGCAAAACGGCTCGCCTCCGAGCAGCTCGGGCGTCATCAGCGCGATGTCGGCCGGCAACAACGGCTCGGGCACGCTGCCGGTGCGGTCCATCGCGTAGAGGCTCAGCCGGCCCGACAGGTTACTGAGGAAGAAGAGGCGGTCGCCGACGAGCTGCGGGCTGAGAAAGAGGCGAGCCGAAAGCAACGATTCGATCCTGGCCGATAATGACATGGGTCACGCTCCACGATACGGTGGGTTATGTGTGTTGTGGGCTTCACTTCGGCGATAGTATAGCACGTCGGCCGCGAGCGGACAACATGGCCCGTCGGACGTGCAGCAATGCCAAATGCCGTCACGTGCCGGGCACTTTGCAAGATGCCTGGCACGTGAGCGGCGCTCATTTTCATCGCGCGTTGTGAGCCGACCGGCGCATGGATAACTAAAACGGAGTTGCACGCCCTTCCGACTGGAAGTATAATAACATCCGCCTGGAAAGAGAAGTGCGTAAGTCCTGTCATCTGAGCGGAAGGAGTCCGTAGACCGTTGGAGCGCAGTCAAATCGTGGCCTATACCCGATACGAAAACGGAGACGCGCACGACGTGGAGGGTCCGGTCGTGCGCGAGGCCATGGTACGGCTCCACATCAACGGCCGTGAGTTCACCCGGCTGATGTGCACGCCGCAACATCTGGATTGGCTGGCGCTGGGCTTTCTGCGCAGCGAAGGCATCATCGCCGGCATGGAGGATGTGCGGCTGGTCAAGGTCTGTCCGAGCGAGACCTGCGTCGAAGTGTGGCTGCGCCGCGGCGACTTCGAGTTGCCCACCCGCTGGACGATTACCAGCGGCTGCGGCGGCGGCATCACCTTTGCCGATCTGACCGCCGCGGCGCAGCCATTGGAGTCCGATCTGCGAGTGACGGCGGGCCAGCTCGGCCGGCTGATCGTGGCGCTGCAACGGACGCAGGCCACACGCGGGATCCACGCGTCGGCGCTGGCCGAAGGAGAAGAGCTGATTGCGGTTGTCGAGGATGTAGGACGGCACAATACGATTGACAAGCTGTTGGGATGTTGTTTGATGCAAGGCATCTCCACCCGGGATCGCATCCTGCTCAGCACGGGCCGGATCAGTTCGGAGATGCTGCACAAGGCCGCCCGCGCAGGAATACCGGTGGTCGTCAGCCGCACCTCGCCGACGAGTCTGTCGGTGGCGCTGGCGGCCGCCTGGAACGTCACCCTGGTGGGCTATGTCCGGCGCGATAGCCTGAATGTGTATCACGGCCAGGAGCGCGTCGTCATGAAGGAGGCAACCCTCGATGCATACGTATGATGAAACATGGGCCGCCCTGGACAACGGATTCAAGGAGTTCATGGATTGCCTGGGGCAACTGACGGAGGAGGAGATTACGTCGGCGCCGGTCGCCGGCAAATGGACCGTAAAGGATGTGATCGCCCACGTGTGGAGCTGGCTGGAAGAGGCCAATCAAACGGTGCGGGCATGGCACGGGCCGCGGCCCTGGCAAAACGGCGTCACGTATGACGATGCCTGGAACGAGGCGCAGGTGGCCGGCCGCGCATCGCTCCCTCTGATCACCGTGGTGGACGGCATCACCGGCGCCCATCGGCGGCTGATGCATCAGCTCGAACTGGCCGACGAACAAGCCCTGGCGCAGGTGGCCAGGGCGCCGTGGGGCGAGGAAATGCCCCTCATAGATTTCTTCTATGCCATGGCCGAGCACTACGGCGAGCACACCCGCGACCTGCGCACGTATCAAGAGCGCTGCTTGCGGGGATGCGATTAGCCTCGAACGGTGACCGAGGCCGACGCACCAAAAAACGCCTTGCAGAGATCAGCCCGCTGCAAGGCGTTTTTCATTCCAACAAAAAAAGGCCGGCGCATGGCCGGCCCCTTCATGGCGACGCTCAGACTTGAACTGAGGACCCAGCGATTATGAGCCGCTTGCTCTGCCACTGAGCTACGTCGCCGTCTATTCAAAAGACCTGACAGAGGCAAGCCACATGTCAGGTCTTCAGGTAGCGGGGGCAGGATTCGAACCTGCGGCCTTTGGGTTATGAGCCCAACGAGCTGCCACTGCTCCACCCCGCAGCACGTTTTCTATTATACTCGTTTCCCGAACTTTGTCAAGGTTGTAACCGTTGCCACCACGTCCACCAGTACGGCGGAGCATCGGGTGCTTCTTTCGCCTCGACCGCGCCATCCGGCGCCGTGGGCCTGATCAGCACCGTGGTGACGCCGGCGGGCGTGAGCGAGAAGTAATCATACGCCTTCGGCAACACTTGCTCGCCCCGCTGCGCCGCCTCAAGCGCCCGCACGAGCGCTTCGCGTTGCTGCTGCGCTTCCGCGTAACGGGCATGTGCGGCGCGATTGGCCACGACTGCCGCGTTATGCGCCACGCTCAGATTGAGAAAGCTCACGCCGGCGATCAGCCCGATCGCAATCGTCGCTAACCCGATGAGGCGCGCGCGCTCGAGCACCAATCGCCGCCATCCCCGCCGCATCATGCGTCACGCTCCCGCGGCAACTATGTAGGGCGAACTGAAGTTCGCCCTACAGTTCCACTGCGATAACCGGCGCCTGAGGCACAGAATCCCACGGCGCAACCACCATGGGATCCTGTATGAAATGGTGCCGAAGGAGGGAGTTGAACCCTCACGAGGTCTACCCTCACCAAGTCCTGAACCTGGCGCGTCTGCCATTCCGCCACTTCGGCATCGGCTATTCGATTTCGTCTTTTTTATACCACTATTGCGCCGGGCTGTCAAGTTGGCGCAGAAGGCGTTTTCAGGTCGCGCGGCCCGCGCCGGCGAGTTGCGCGGCCAGGTCGGCCGGCTCGACCACCGGCAGGTTGCAAACGCGATTCCGGCAAACGTAGGCCGTGGCCCGGCCGCCGATCTGCCCGCGACCGGCCAGAAGCGGAATGAGCGCCTGGGCCGCTACATCGTCGGCTGCGGCGCACGCCAGCACGCTGTGGGGCAGGTAGCGACGCCACACTTCGGCCAGCAAGCGACGCGTGTCGGCCGCGGCCCGATCGCCGACGATGACAATCTCCTGGCCGGGGTCCAGATAGAGGTCGAGCGTGGCAAGGAGCCGGCCGAACGCGAGCGGATGCTGGCCCATCGCCTCGGCCATCGGCTGCAAGACGGCGGCCGCACGCGCGATGAAATCTGCGCGGTCGAGCAGCCGGCCCAGGCGCAAGAGCAGCTCGGCGGCCAGCGCATTGCCCGACGGCACGGCGTTGTCCACGAACTCCTTGCGCCGGACGATCAACTGCTCGTGGTCGCCGGAGGTCTGGAAGAAGCCGCCTCCGGCATCGTCGGCGAAATGGGCGATCACGGTCTCGGCCAGCGCGAGCGCCGCCTCCAGCCAGTGCAGGGCGAACGTCGCCTGATACAACGCCACCAGCCCCACCCCCACCGCCGCGTAGTCCTCCAGATACGCGTTCAGGTGGGCCCGGCCGTCCTTCCACGTGCGGAACAGTCGAATCCCTGTCCGCCATCCGGTCTCGTCACCGCCCTGCCCATCCGTCGCCCCGCCGATCGGCGGCTCTGTCCGTTCGGCCATCTGCTCCAACACGAACCGCGCGGCCCGGCCGGCCGCGGCGATATAGTCCGGCCGGTCCAGGGCCGCGCCGGCCTCGGCAAAGGCGTGGATCATCAGGCCGTTCCATTCGGCCAGGATCTTATCGTCGCGGCCGGGACGAACGCGCTGCTCGCGCGCGGCGAACAGCCGCGCGCGTCCCCGCGCCACGGCCTCGGCCAACCGCTCGGGAGCCACGCCCAGCTCGCGCGCGATCGCCTCCGGCTGCCGGCCGACGTGCAGGATGTTGGCTCCGGGGCCGCCTTCCCGAAAATTGCCGCGCTCCGTCACGCCGTAACAGACGCAAAACAGACGGCCATCCTCCGGGCCCAACAGTGCGTTGATCTCGGAGGGCGTCCACAAGAAGAATTTGCCCTCCTGGCCCTCGCTGTCGGCGTCCTGCGTGCTATAGAAGCCGCCCTCCGGCGCGGTCATCTCGCGCAACACATAATCCAGGGTCTCCTCCACGATGCGTCGAAACGTCGCGTCGCCGGTGATCTGCCAGGCGTGCAGATAGGCCCGGGCGAGCTGGGCATTGTCGTAGAGCATCTTCTCGAAGTGCGGCACCAGCCAGTGGTCGTCGGTGCTGTAGCGATGGAAGCCGCCGCCGAGCTGATCGTAGATGCCGCCCGCGGCCATCTTGCGCAAGGTGAGCAGCGCGGCTTGCAGCGCGGCCCGATCCCCGGTATGCGCGTGGCGTTGGAGCAGGAAATCCAGGTTCATCGGCTGGGGAAACTTGGGCGCGGAGCCGAAGCCGCCCTCGACGGGATCGTGGCTTCTCAGGAACCCCTGCGTCGCCCGCTCGAGCAGCGCCGGCGTCAGCGCGGCATCGGATGCCCCGGCCGCGACGCTGCGGCCGAGCAGCTCGGCGATGCGTTCGCCGGCCAGTTCCAGCTCGCGGCGGCGATTGCGCCACGCGTCGGCCACCGCCAGCAGCACCTGGCGAAAGCCGGGCATGCCGTAGCGAGGTTCGGGCGGGAAATAGGTGCCGCCGAAGAACGGCTTGCCGTCGGGCGTGAGGAAGACGGTCATGGGCCAGCCGCCATGTTGCGTCATCGCCTGGACGGCCTCCATGTAGATCGCATCTATGTCGGGCCGCTCTTCGCGATCCACCTTGATGTTGACGAACAGCTCGTTCATCAGCGCGGCGGTCTCGGGATCTTCGAACGATTCGTGGGCCATCACGTGGCACCAGTGACACGCCGAGTAGCCGACGCTGAGCAGGATCGGCTTGTCTTCGGCCCGCGCCCGCGCCAGCGCTTCAGGGCCCCACGGGTACCAGTCCACCGGATTGTGCGCATGTTGCAACAAGTAGGGGCTGGTCTCGTGGATCAGGCGATTGGTGTGAGAAGGAGTGGAAGTCATGGGAGTCTCGTGAAACGTGAAACGTAAAACGTGAAACGTAAAGGGTAAGGGTGAAAGCTGGCATGGGTTATGCGTAATGGATTACGGCTTGTGTTATTCGCCGTGGCCGTTGCGCCGGGCGTGGGCTTCGGCCTGCAAGGCGACCTGTTCGGGCGAACGTCCCTGGCTGATCACGATGCGGGCATAGGCGCTCATCATCTGCATCTGGCCGCGCGTGGCGAAGAAGCGCACTTCGCGCGGGTCGTATCCGGCGTCTTCCGGCACCAGCTCCTGGGCCACCAGCAGGATGCGATCGCGATTGGCGTCGTACCCCAGCCCCATGGCGCCGATGCGAAACAGCGGATCCACCGGCTCCTTGATGCGCATCTGCGCCTCGTCAACGGCCACCTCGGCCGGCCGGGCCAGGCCGAACTGATCTTCCAGGTTGCTCAGCAGTTCGTCGATCGCATCGGCCAGAGCCTGTACCTGCTCCTTTTCGCAGACCAGCTCGATGCGATCCATTCCCTGTTCGGCCTGAATGAAAAACGTGCGATGCCCCGGCACGCCGATCGCGTCGGCCGTGATGCGGGATACCTCATCCATCTCGTAGACTAAGTTCGCCATGTTTCCTCCACAAGTCTGTCGAACATAGCATAAGCGACGAAAGGGGCTTTGTCAAATGAGTCGTGGATTCCGCCTTTGACAGGGGAACGCGGCGGGGCTATAATCGGTTCGTTCATAGCATTCTGGATGGAGCCTGCCTGCTCGCCAAAGCAAGGGGGCATACATGAGGTGATGAAGCATGGCACGTAGAAAGTCCCGGCGTCGAGATTGGCGCGTGATCCTCTTTCTGGCGATCTCGCTCCTGATCGTTGTCAGCATGATCCTGTTTACGATCCTGCCGGCGTTGCCCAGCTATTGAGCCGTGGCCGAACCGCAATCGCCGAGCCGGGCCGAGGAACGCGCCACGCGCGGCGGGGTGCTGTTGGCGCTGCTCGCGGTCCTGGCCTTTTCCACCAGTCCGGTCTTCATCCTGGCCGCGGCGCCGCTAAGCCCGTTCGTGATCACCTTCGGCCGGCTGGCCGTGGCAGCCGGCTGCATCGCCGTGCTGGGGCGCCTTTCTCGCCAGCCGCTTCTGCCGGCCCGCCGCGATCTGCCCCTGTTCGTCGGCTTCGGCTTCGTGACCGCACTGCACTTTCTATCGTACATCGCCTCGCTGAACTTTACGACCGTGGCCCAATCGCTGGCCATTGTCTACACTGCGCCCATCTTCGTCACCCTCTTCTCGGCCATCTTTCTGAAGGAGCCGGTTTCCCTGCGCAGATGGCTGGGGGTGATCGTCACGGTCACCGGCATCGGCCTACTGGTCGGCTTTGAGCCGCGCATGGACGGCCGAATGGCGCTCGGCGACCTGCTGGCGCTCGCCTCGGCGGTCACGTTCGGCCTCTATTCCGTCGCGGGGCGGTCGCAACGGGCGCGCTATGGCCTCTTCACCTACGCGGGGACGGTCTATGCCGCGGCTGGCCTGTGGGCCTTGCCGGCGGCCGGCCTGACGTTCACGTCCGATGGGGTGGGCGTCAAGGCGCTGCTCGCGCTGCTGGCGGCGGGTCTGATCCCGTTGGGCGCCGGCCATACGCTCTACAACGCGGCGCTCCGGCGCACCCATGCCACCGTCGTCAACCTGATCGCCTCGCAAGAGGTGACCGGCGGGGTGCTGTTGGCCGCGCTCCTGTTGAATCAGATGCCGCAGCCGAACGAGCTCGTGGGCGCGGGGATCGCCCTGGTGGGGATTGCGCTGGTGTTGATCTGAACCGGCCAAAGGAGCCTTATCGTATGAGCAAACCGGTCAATTGTCCCTATTTCTATGCCGATTATCACCGCGGCCGGGAGATCGAAAGGTGCCGGCTGATCGAGCGCAACCGCGAAAACCGCCGGCCGTGGAAGCGCAGCCTGTGCGATTCCTGTCCCGTGCCCGGCATCCTGCGCGAGAGCACGTGCCGGCATCTGGCGCTGGAGGCATCGGTCGAGCGCAAGTTCGGCCTGTTCGAGCGGGTGGCGGTCTATGCGGTGTGCACCGAGCACCTGATCGAGCTCAAAAACCCCAAACACTGCCCGGCCTGTGAGTCGCAACCCACTTCCGGGCCGGAGCATTCTCAAGACGGCCGCTGATCGTCCGCCTCGTAGCTCTCCAGCGCGGCCAACGCCTCGTCGAAGTTGCTGCGCCCCAGCCCCACGCGGAAATGATTCCTCGGACAGTCGAACACGTCCCCCGGCAGGATGAGCAGGTCGCGCTTCGCCAGCGCGTCGCGACAGAATTCGGCGACCGGCGTGGTCGAGAGCAGTTGCGGGAAGGCCACCGACCCGGCTCGCGGGGGAAGCCAGCGGAAACGATCCCGGCGCCCGGCAAAAAAACGGCCCGCGAGCGCCAGGTTCTTCTGGATGATCCTCAGATTGCGCGCGAGGATCTCGTCGCGTGCGGCCAGGGCGACGACGCCCAGGATCTCGGCCGGCGCGCTGTTGCAGATGGTGGTGTAGTCCTTGAAGGCGGCCGCCCGGGCCAGAAACGCCCGGTCGTGCGTGACCAGCCAGCCGATGCGCAGGCCGGGCAAGCCGAAGGACTTGGAAAGGCCGGAAAGCGCGATGCCGCGCTCGTAGAGGTCGGCGACCGACGGCAAGCGGTCGCCGGCGTCATACTCCAGCAGACGATACATCTCGTCCGAGAAGACATACAGGTGGCGTCGCCGCGCCACGTCGAGGATCGCCTCCAGCTCCGGCCGGGTCGGCAGGAAGCCGGTCGGGTTGTGCGGGAAATTGATCACGAGCAGCCGGGTGTGCGGGGTAATGCTGCGCTCCAGTGCATCCAGGTCGAGCTGCCAGCCGTCGGCCGCGGGGCGGAGCGTCCAACGTGTCACGCCGGCGCCGAGCGCGTGCGCCACCTCGTAGAGAGACTGATAGCCGGGGAAGGTGACGATCGCGTGATCGCCGGCCGCCAACAGCACGTTCATGGCGATGAAGATCAGCTCTTCGGGCGCGGCGATCAAGACATCGTCCGCGGCAATCTCATCGTAAAGCAGCGCCACGGCCGCGCGCAGCTGCGGATGGCCGGCCGATTCGGTATAGCCGAGCCTGAGATCGCGCCACAGCGCCAACGTCGACGCGTTGGCCAGCGCGAGCAATTCCGCTTGCGCCAGCGTCTCGCAATCCGACGCGCTGAGCAGGTAACGCGCCCGGAACTCGTGCGCGGCAAAGAAACGTTCCAGCTTGAATTCGTTGATCTGCATCGGTGAGCCACGATCTCCGGCGTTCTGGGCACCCCAGCGGCGAGTTTCCTGCACGCCGGAAGGAAACTCGCCGGCGAGACACTACTGGGCCAACAGCGCCTTGAGCGTCTGATCGAACTGTGCGAAAGGCAACGCGCCGGAGATATTCCTGGTGGCCATCGTTTTCCCCTGCGCATCTACCCGATAAAGAAAGAACGCCGGCGTGCCGCGCACCCCCAGTGTCGTGCCTTCTTGCATATCGCGCTGGATCCGTGCATCCGTCCCGGCGTCTTTGAGGCACGCATCGTACTTCCCGGCATCCGCGCCGAGCGCCAGCGCCTGTTGGCGGAACTGAGCCGCCGCATTGGCCGCGCCGGCCCAGGCGTTCTGGTTGGCGAACAACCAGTCGTGCATGGCCCAGAACCACCTGGGCGACTGCTGGCCGACACACCAGGCTGCTTTGGCCGCCGGCAGCGCGTTGGGATGAATGTTGGTCAGCGGGAAATTGCGAAAGATCACGACCAACTTGCCGCTTGCCGTGTACGCTTCATCCAGAAGCGGGCTCGTCTGCTGTTCGTGACGAGCACAGAAGGGTCACTGAAAGTCCGAGAAGTCCACCAGCCGGATCGGCGCCTTCGGATCGCCCCGGTAGAAATTGCCGTCGGCATCCACGCCCACGGGCAGGTCGGGCCGCTTGATCGCGGCGACCGGCGCCGGCGTGGGCGAGTTGCTCGCCGTCGGCGCGGCCGATTGCGGCTTCTGGACGGCCCGGATCAGTTGCTCGAACTGGTCGAGCGGCACCAGATTGGGCACCCGTTGGCCGACCTGGCCGGCCGGATTCAGCACCAGGAAATAGGGCGCCTGGCCGATCTGCAACTGGGCCGCCAGCTCCATGTCCGCGTCGATCTGCGCCTGGCCGGCCCCGTCGGCCACGCATTTGTCGAACCGGCCGACGTCCAGCCCCAGGTCTCTGGCATAGCCGGACATGCTCGCGACGTCCCCTTCCTGCCATTTGCCCTGCTCGGCCGCCAGCCGGTCGGAGAACTCCCAGAACTTGCCCTGATCCGCAGCGCAGAACGCAGCCAACGCGGTCTGGGGCGCGTTGATCGGGAGAAACTTGAAGATGAGCCGCACCTGGCCCGTCTTCACGTACTTCTCGCGCAAGGGAAGTTCGACGTTGCGGGAGAACTCCACGCATGCCGGACAGCCGAAATCGCTGAAGACGAAGAGGAGCACCGGCGCCTGCTCCGCGCCCAACGATGGGCTGCCGTCATACGTAAAGCCCGGCCGGCCCGGATTCACATCGTAGGGTTGGACGTTGGCCGGCAACGGCGTAGGGGTGGGCGGCGGGTGAAGGCCGCGCGCGGCCTTCGCGATGACCTTCTCGAACTCCGCAAAGGGATAGGCGCCGACCAGGAGCCAGTCATTGATGAGGAAGGCCGGCGTGCCCTCCACGCCGAGCCCGGCGCCGTCCTGGATGTCGCGCTGGATGCGCGCCTCGGTCTTCGAATCCTTCAGACACGCGTCGTAGCGCCCCCCATCCACGCCCAGCGCGAGCGCCTGCTTGCGGAACTGGGCGGCCGCATCGGCCGCGTTGGACCAGAGGCTTTGATTGGCGAAGAGCCAGTCGTGCATCCCCCAGAAGTAGGCCGGCGCCTGTTGGCCGGCGCAATAGGCCGCCTGCGCGGCCGGCATGGCGTTCGGATGAATGCTCGTCAACGGGAAGTGGCGGAAGAACGCCACAACCTTGCCGGTGGCGACGTACTTTTCACTCAAGAGCGGCTCCGTCTGCTGCACGTGACGGCCGCAGTAGGGGCATTGGAAATCGGAAAACTCGACCAGGCGGACCGGTGCGTTGATGTCCCCGCGGTAGAAATTGCCGTCGGCATCCACCCCCATCGCCACGTTGCCGGCCTTGCCAGCCGGCGCGGCCGCGGTCGGCATGACCGGGCCGATCATGCCGGCGGCCGGGGTGACGGTTGCCGGAGGCGGCGCGGCCGTCGGCGCAACCGTCGGCGCCGCGGTGGGAGCCGCCGGCCGCGCCACCGCCCCGGGCATGCACGCGGCCACGACCAGCATCAGCGCGGCACCAAAGATCACCCCTAAAAAGCGTGCTTTCATCAATTCAAGACTCTCCTATCTGCGCGTCCACTGTTGCACGAATGTCTCTCCCAGGCCGAAGATGACCGCCAGGGTGATCGCGATCAGCCCGTTCAATATGCCCAACAGCCGCAGGCCGATGCAGATCGCGGCCCACAGGCCGAACCAGAATGCGATGCGCAACGCGATCCCCGGCCGCTCGCCGGCGCCGGGCAGGCGCAAGCGACGGGCCACGATCCACACGGCCGGCGCCGCGGTCATCGTCAGCGCCAGGATCAACATCGGGAGGACGGCCGCCAGCGCGGCTGGCGAAAACGGCAGCGCGGCCGTCAACACGATCACGCCGGCCCAACCCGACACGGCCAGCGCGATGCTCACTAACCAAAATGTCCGCGGTGACATACCGGGCTACTGTTCCCGTCGGGGGATCGGCGCCTGCTGGAGGATGGCCATTTTCTCCACCATGCCGGCCGGCGCCGGCCGGCTCTGTCCGGCCGCATAATCATACCACACCTGCGTGCTACACCCCTCGGCCACCAGCCGGCCCGACCGGCCATCGCGGATGCGATATTCGAAGACGAAGCTCTTGCGGCCCACCTGTGACACCCAAATCGCCACGATCAACCGATCGCGCAACGTGGCCGGCGAACGATAACGACAGGTCACCTCGGCCAGGATGAATTGAAAGTCCGTCGGCAGGTGCGTCTGCGCGTCGATAGTCGCTTCTTCGCCCAGAAGGGCTTGAATATACGCCAGCCGCGCCAATTCGAAGTAGCTGAGATAGACGGCGTTGTTGACATGGCCGAGCGCATCCAGATCGCGCCAGCGAATCTGCACGGGCACTTCGACAGGAACCGGATCGGACATGGGATCGTCTTCGATAGTCGTGATTTGAATCATTGTACTTCCGACCCGATCCCATGTCAAAATGGTGGGGACTGGAAGCTGGAAGGAATTTTGGGGCGATTGAAATCGCATCTAACGGGCGCCACGGCGCCGCCGCACCCACCTCCGTGGGTGCGGGCCGCGTCGGCGCAGGCCGACGCCCGGCCGCCGGC
>Ga0209162_1001688_pt1 | contig 20960 bp, 18 predicted proteins | sample YNPNPMetaG_FD_187121 | JGI IMG/M metagenome (GOLD analysis project Ga0209162, IMG submission 187121) | Anoxygenic and chlorotrophic microbial mat microbial communities from Yellowstone National Park, USA - YNP NP MetaG (SPAdes) (version 2) ... | reverse complement strand
CTGGGTGAGGGGCGGAGGCGCGGGGGTGGGCGAAACGGTCCTGGCGGCGGTGTCTCACCCGCGCTTCCTCGAGGACCCCCAACTGGCCTCGCGCGAGGTATGGGAAAAAGGGGGAAGAGACGCCGCAGCCAACGGGGCGGTGATGCGCTCCTCCATCCTGGGGGTCTGGGAGTTCCGCGACCGGGACGCGGTGGCCCGCAACGCCGCTGAGGTGTGCCGCATCACCCACCACGACCCGCGCTGCGTGGGCTCCTGCGTGGCCCTGTGCCTGGCCATAAGCTCGTTCCTCGGGGGCGAGCGGGACCCGTTTGCCGCGGCCGCAGGGGCCGTGCAGGCCGCCTGCTCCTGGGACCCGCGCGTTGCCGATTACTTCGAGCTGGCCTACTCCTCCGACATCGAGGACCTCGCCTTGGATGAGCCGAACAGCATCGGTTACACCCTCAAGGCCCTGGGCGCTGGGTTCTGGGCCGTGCTGCACGCCGGTTCCTTCGAGGAGGGACTGGCCGCGGTCATCCACCAGGGAGGGGACGCCGACACCAACGGGGCGGTGGCCGGCTCCCTGCTCGGCGCGAGGTTCGGCTTTACCGGCATCCCTTCCCACCTGGTGAAGGGGCTGCACCGCCGAAAAGGGCTTGAGCTCCGCATAGCCGGCCTCCTGCCGCTGCTCGGAGCTGCCCTGCCATATACTCCGAAGCAATCGACAACCTGAAAAAATTGTCCTACCCGTGTGCTATGGTATAAACGCGGGATGTGCTGACCGAGGTCAATGCCGCGGAGGGGATGTCCCTCGGCGAGGTCACTGGACAAGGAGGGCGCATGGAAGAAAAGGAACGCATCGCCGAAAAGATAAGGGAACGCGCCGGGAGTGAGGAGCAGCTGAGCCGCTGCCTGGAGCTTCTCGAGGCGGTCTACGCCGGGGCGCAGCAGGGGCTGACCGGGGGTGCGGCCGGCCAGGCCAAGGCCAGGCTGGATGCAGGGGTGAGAGAGCTCGAGCAGGCCGCCTCCGCCGTCGAGCGTTTGATCAAGGGTTAGGTGATGGGCATGGCCGGAAGAATCATGCTGAGATCGGTGAAGGTCAGCGGCTTCCGCGGCTTCGGCAAGACGGAAGTGCCCTTCGATCTATCCTCTCCCGTGGTCCTCATCGCCGGCAACAACCGCAGCGGCAAGAGCAGCACCCTCAACGCGGTGGAGTGGGCCCTCTACGGCAGCGCGGTGGCCTCGGGGACGGGCATCGAGGAGCGCACCGGCTGGCTGGTGCGCAACCTTGAATGCGATACCGCCTGGGTGGAGTTGGTCCTTCAGACCGAGCGTGGCGAGATCGTGGTGCGCCGCGAACTCGCGGGTGGACGCAGCATGAAGACAACGCTTCGCATAACCGACGAGGCGGGCGTCGTCAGCTCGGACGAGGCCTTTCTGCAGACCCTGCTGGGCATGGATGCCAAGGGCTTCATGAGCTCGGTTTACCTGCACCAGGAGGTGATCAGGGACATCCTCACCACCCGGCCCGCCAACCGTAAGGCCGCGTTGGACCGCCTGCTGGGCGTGGATGAACTGAGGGCCCTTTTCGAGGGGTTGAAGGGCATAAAGAGCAAGGAATACGAGAGCAAGGCGGACGCGGCCTTCGCCCGGCTGGAGGATCTCAAGATGGTGCGGGCCGAGGCCGAGCAGAGGGAGATCGATGCGGCCAAGCAGAAGGGCGGGGAGCTGGGCCTGGAGAACGGCGCCTATACGGAAGCCGGGTTCCGGCGGCTCTGCGCGGAGGCCTCAGACCGGCTGCGGGAGCTGGCGGAACGGGCCGGGATCGATGAGGCGGCGGTGGCGACGCCCGGGGACAGCCGGCGCTTTTCCGATTTCAACCGGCAGATCAACGCCTCGGCGGAGCGGCTCCGCAGCCGCAACCCCGGGGCGGTCTCGCGCGACGAACTGGTGAGAAGGCGGGATGCCCTGCTGAGGGCCAAGGCCGAGCACGCTTCCAAGCTGCGGCGCCGCGGAGAGCTGCTCAACCTCCGGCGGGAGCTGGAGCAGAAAGGCGACCTGGATGCGCTGAGAGCGCAGCTGAAGGGCTTGCAGCAGCAGGAGAGCGATATCAAGCTGGAGCTCAACAACCTGGACGCCCGCACCGGGGTGGTGCGGGAGGCCGTTGATTTCCTCGAGAGGCTGGAGGAAAAGGAGGCGCCAGCGCCCTGCCCCGTCTGCGAGCAGGAGATCCGTCCGGGCGAACTCCTTGGGCGCTTGCGCTCCACCCAGCGGGAGATGGAGAGTTCAACGGCTGAGCTGAGCGGGAAGCTGAAAGAGCTCGCCGATGCCGTGCGTCGCACAACCGGTGAAATAATGGCGCTGGAGAACAACGCACGCGAGCTTGAAGATGCGGAGGAAGCGCTGCGCAAGGCGGAGGCAGCGGTGCGGGAGCTGCTCGCAGGCGAGCCGGCTCCGGATGCCGACCTCGAGGTCATCATGAAACGGGAGTTGGAAGAAATTGAGAAGGATCTGGAGGCGGCAGGCCGGATCCTGGAGGAGTATAGCCGGGGCATCAGTGAGGTCCTGGAGAAGACGGAAAGAGCCGCCGTCGTGGCAGAGGTGCTGGCCAGGGAGGCAAGGAAGTCGGAGATCGACGCCATTGGCTCTACGCCCGAATGGCGAAGGGTCGAGGAGGCCCGCGACGCCTTAATGGGCGAGATCGAGGCGGTCAGCCTGGTGAAGGATGCCGCTATGGAGGTGCTCAAAGAAGTCAGCAGAGACCGCTTGGCCGCGGCTGGGGGCCGAATCGCGGAGTACTACCGCGAGCTGGTGGAGAGGGACGATTTCGACGCCATAGCCGTCGATCCCGACAGCGAATACGATGTCTGCGCCGTCAGCGGCGGCAGGAAGGTCAAAGCGCTCACTTTCTTTAACCAGGGCGACATGAACTGTGCGGCCATGAGCATCTTCCTGGCGCTGGGCGGCGGCGCCCGCGACGGTGGGCCGGCCTTCGTGATGATTGATGATCCCTCCCAGAGCCTGGACTCGGGCCAGAAAGGACGGCTGGCGCGCCTGCTGGACCGGGTTTCCGCGGACAGCCAGATCGTTCTGGCGACCATGGACGAGGAGCTACTGTCCTTGTTGCGCTCTAGCATGACCCGCAACAAGAAGGTCTATCGCCTGGGGCCCTGGAACCCGCAGACCGGCCCCACCGTAAGCGAGGAGTAAAGGTCGAGTGGGGCTGACCGTCCGGGCAAAGGAGATGCTGCAGGAGGTGCACCGGCGGCATTCGATGGAATACGGCAAGGTAGCCCAGAAACTGCTGGCGATGACTTTCGAGCGCATCGGCTTTAAGCTGAACCAGGAGCGCGCCGTTCAAGGCGTGGACATAGACGTCATCGACCTGGAAACGGGGAAAAGAATGTCCATGGAGGTCAAGACCTCGCAGGATGGCTGGTTCAGTATCGGCGAGAAGGACGTAGAAGGCCTGCAGGCCCGCAAGAACGACCACTACGATACATTCTACGCCGTCCTGAGCATGCCGCACTGCCTTGGAGAAGGCTGGGTGGTGGTTCCCGCGGACGGCATCGGGAAAGGGAGGCATTCGCTGGTGCGATTGGCCGGGCGCAAGCTGCCGGAGCTCTGCGAGCGCATCAACAGCGCCTTCCCCGGGGTTCTGGAGGAAGTCTGCCCCGACCTGATGCGCTGCTCAAGGGGCAGCGCCCTGGGGATGCTCAAGGCGAGGCACGGTATCTAGCGGCTGCGGGAGGGGGACGGGATGGCCAGGATGATTCCCGACCTGCCGGTGTCCGGCGGAGCGTTGGGGGAGCTCAAACTCTACGCTTAACTTAAGCAAGGCCTGCCTGACGACTTCCACGTCTTCCATTCCCTGGAAGTCACCGCGGTGGATGAGGGCAAGGGGGTCTTCGACCACGAGATCGATTTCCTGCTGGTCCATCGCGAATTGGGGATGCTCGCCCTGGAGGCCAAGGGGGGGATGGAGATACGTTACCTGCCCGGCCGCAGGCAGTGGGTCTCCGTGTCCCACGCGGGCAGCGAGCACGAGATCAAGGACCCTTTCCGCCAGGCCAGGGCGGCCATCCACCGCCTGGTCAGGGAGATCGGCAAGCGGGGCATCTTCCGCGAAGAGACGGGTTCCCCCGCCCCCTTCCCCTGCCCCCACGGTTACGCGGTCTCCTTCCCGGACACCGAGGCCGGCAGGGGCTCCTACCCGCCCAGCTTCGACCGCCGCCTGCTCATCGACCGCTCCGACCTGGGCGAGATAGGAAAGAGAGTCCCGGAGATAATGCGGCTCTACCGGCGGGAGGAGACCGGGCGCCCCATGACCCCCGACGAGTACAACGACCTCTACAACCGTTTCCTGCTGCCGGAGTTCCACTGCACCCTGTCCATCGCTTCCCGGCTGGAGGACGAGGAGGCGGTCATCCACCGGCTCACCAGGGAGCAGTGCGAGCACCTTAGGCTCCTCAAGAAGCAGAAGCGGGCGCTCATCCAGGGATACGCGGGCACCGGGAAGACCCAGATGGCCATGGAGAAAGCCCGGCAGTTCGCCTCCGAAGGGGCGGAGGTGATCTTCCTCTGCTTCAACTCCCCACTGGCTCGTCACCTGGAGGCCTGCAACCTGGAGTGGCAGGACCGCATCACCGTGGACAACTACCACAACTTCGCGCGCAGGGTCATCGAGCGGGCGGGCCTGCCCTTCGCGGTGCCTCCCCGGCAGGACCGCCGGGCCTCGCAGGCATTCTGGAACGAGGAGGTGCCCCGTAACCTGGAGCTCGCCCTGGACGGGGTGCCCCTGCGCTACGACGCGGTCATCTTAGACGAGGGACAGGACTTCCACCAGGGGTGGTTCCCGGGCATCCTCAAGCTGCTGAAGGATCCCAAAGCCGGCTGCCTTTTCATCTTCTACGACGAGCGGCAGAACATCTACCAGGGGGAGATGCGCTTCCCCATCGCCGCGGAGCCGCTGCTGCTCTACGAGAACTGCCGCAACACCCGCAACATCTGCGAGGCGGCAGCGCGCATCGGCGGGGTGAACGAGGAGGACTACCGGGCGGAGAGGAATCCGGCTGGAGAGAAGGTGCGCTACCAGGCCTACGGCGATCCCGCCAGGCAGCCGGAGATGATCGAGGGAATCGTGAGGCGGCTTTTGGGAAAAGGCATTTTCCCCGCCCAGATAGTCGTTCTCTCCCCCCACACCAAGGAGAACAGCTGCCTGGCCGGAGTGGAGGAGATAGTTGGTTGGCCGCTGACGCTGTACGATCCGCAAACCCGCCCCAGCGGCATATCCTTCTCAACCGTCAAGAGCTTCAAGGGACTGGAGGCTGACGTGGTCATCATCTGCGACATGGACGGCAAGTTCCCCATCCACCAGGCCCAGGACCAGTACGTGGCGGTGTCCAGGGCCAGGCACCTGCTCTACGTCCTCCACCACCACGACTGGAAGCCGCCAAAAACGGGGCCAGGTCTTGAGAATTGACAGGTTGGGGCCTTCCGCGAATCCCGCGTAGCCATGGAAGAATCTGGGAACGAACCTCCGGGGATCGTTCGATATTCAAACGCCTCTTTTGTGAGGCGAGGCCAAGGAGCATAGAAAAGGCGTAAACTCTCAAGCGCATCACCTCCGCCCGTTTCCATGTCGCCTTCTTCTTGGCCCCCCAACCGATCAAGACCTATAAACCTATGGCAGGCCCCGGTCGCGGTTCTTGAAGGAGAAGAACAGCATAAAATAGAATTTGAAAAGCGATTATCTCGCCAGAATATGCGATAACCATCGAATCATATGAATATTTGTGGATAAACGCCGATGGCTGAGGTAAGGGGGGATCATGAAAAGGCCGGCGATTACATCCGCGATAGCGTTCATCACCCTCGCGCTTATTCCGGCTGGTTGCGGGGACGGCGCCCGCGAACAGGCGGATCTGATCATATCGGGCGGCACTGTGGTCACGGTGAACGCGGAGATGCAGGTGATCGAGGACGGCGGGATCGTGGTCAGCGGCGGCGAGATCGTTTTCGTGGGCTCCCGGCAGGAGGCGGAAAAACGCTACAAGGCCGGCGATAAGATAGAAGCTTCCGGCAAGATAGTCATGCCGGGGCTGGTGAACGCCCACACCCACATCCCCATGGTCGCGCTGCGGGGCTACGCGGACGACCTTCCCCTGGAGCAGTGGCTCAAGGATGACATATGGCCGGCGGAGGCCAAGGAGGTCACCGCGGAGCATGTTTACAAGTCCAGCAGGCTGGCGATCGCCGAGATGATCAGCTCCGGGACGACCACCTTCAACGACATGTACTTCTACGAGGAGGAGGTGGCCAGGGCCGCGAAGGAAGCCGGGATGCGGGCGGTGGTCGGAGAGGCGCTCGTGACCCCGAAAAGCCCCGACAGCCAGGACGCGGCGGAGGAGCTGGAGCGGGCCCGAGACCTCATCCTTAAGTACAAGGACGACCCCCTTATCATCCCCGCGGTGACGCCGCACTCCACCTACGCGCTCTCGACCGATCTCCTGAAGGAGGGCATATCCTTGTCGAACGAGTACGGCACGCCCCTTCACATACACCTGTCCGAGTCCGCGGGCGAGGTGGCCACGATCGAGGGCAAGTACGGGATGAGGCCGGTGGAGCACCTCGACAGCGTTGGTGGCCTCGGGGAAAGGACCGTCTGCGCCCACTGCGTCCAGGTGGACGGGAAGGAGATCGCCCTCATCAAGAGCCGCGGGGCAGGGGTCGCGTTCACCATCCAGAGCGAGATGAAGCTGGCCGACGGCGTGCCGCCGGTGCCCGCGATGCTGGCGGCGGGATTGAAGGTGGGCATGGGCACCGACGGCGCCGCCAGCAACAACGACCTGAACATGTTCGAGGAGATGAACAGCGCCGCCCTCGTCCTCAAAGCGGTCTCCGGTGACCCCACCGTGGCGGACGCCCGGTCCGTGGTCCGCATGGCCACCATGGGGGGCGCGGAGGTCCTGGGCCTCGAGGACCGGATAGGTTCGCTCGAAACGGGAAAGCGGGCCGACATCATCATCATCGACCTTGACAGGCCCAAGCACGTCCCCATGTACGAGCCGCACTCCCACCTCGTCTATGTCGTCGATGGCTGCGACGTTTCCACGGTGGTGATAGACGGGAGGGTGGTCATGCGCGACGGCGAGCTCCTCACCGTCGATGAGAAGAAGGCGATGGAGGAGGTTAGGCAGATAGCCGAGGATTTGAAGAAGACGCGCCCAGATAACTGACCCCGGCCGGCGGCCGGCGGGCCGAGAAAATGTCAAATTTCAAGACCTGACCCCGCTTGGCACCTGGCCACGCTTGGCAGGGGGCGGTGGATGAGTTATCATTTGACTTTGCGCCGCGCGCGGGCGCGGGGCAATGAGGCATGTACCGGATCGAGAGGTGAGAGAGATGCAGGTGAAGCTGAAGGCGGAGCCGCGCACGGAAAAAGGGAAGGAGCGGGCCCGCAAGCTCCGGCGGGAGGGCCGGATACCGGCGGTGCTCTACGGGCACGAGTTCGAGCCGCAGCTCCTCTCCCTGGACGGCCACGAGTTCACGTCGCTCCTGCGGCGCCGCGGCGGGTTGCACGGATTGCTGGAGCTGGAGGTCGAGGGAGCGAAGGAGGGCCGCCACACCGTGGTCATCAAGGAGGTGCAGAAGCACCCCATCAAGGACAACATCCTGCACGTGGACTTCCAGCGGGTCAAGGAGACCGAGAAGATCCACGCCGACGTGCCCCTGCGCTACGTGGGCGAGCCCGCCGGGGTCAAGCTGGGCGGCCTGCTGCAGCACTTCCTCTACGAGGTGAGGGTGGAGGCCCTGCCCCGCGACCTCCCCGAGTTCATCGAACTGGACATCAGCGGCCTGAAGCTGGGCCAGACCCTGAAGGTCTCCGACCTGCCCCAGATGCCCGGCGTGCATTACCTCAACAGCCCGGACGAGAACGTGGTCATGGTCATCGCCCGCCGGGTCAAGACCCACCTCATCGAGGTGGAGGAGGAGGAAGCGGCGGAAGGCGGAGCAGAGGCAGCCGCGGGAGCTGCTCCGGAAGCGGCGGAGGCCGGCGAGGAGGCCGTTGCCGGGGAAGCCCAGAGCCAGGAAGGCGGAGAGGCCGGACAGCCGGAGGAGGCCGGTTAGGCGCTGCTGGTGAAAAGACGGAAACAAAGGGGCGGCACGGACCGCCCCTTTTTCTTACGCCCCCTCCGGACCGCCGCTCCGGTCGGTGCGTGAATATATAATCATGCAGGTGGCGGTCGGTGACCGATGAGCGGAGCGGCAGGCCTCGGCTGGTGAGACCGTCCTGCGGGCCGGCGAGCGGATCCGGGCAGGACGGCGAGGGGGCCGGGCCCCCGGCGGCATCCGTCGAGAGGGAAGAAAGCCGTGGAGGAGAAATCCGGCGCGGGAGGAATAAAGTTGGTGGTGGGCCTGGGAAACCCGGGCCCTCGTTATGCCCGAACGCGCCACAACGCGGGATTTATGGCGCTGGAGGAACTGGCCTCCCGCTGGGGCACCTCTTTCCGCAAGGGGAGGACGGCGGAGAAGGCGGAGGTACTTCTGGGGGGAAGAAGGGTCATCCTCCTGCGGCCCCTCACCTTCATGAACCTGAGCGGCGAGGCGGTGCGCCCGTTGCGCAGGCGCACCGGCCTGAAACCGGAAGAGGTTTTAGTGGTGCACGACGACATCGACCTCGGAGAGGGCGAGGTGCGGGTGAAGAGAGGCGGCTCCAGCGGCGGCCACCTGGGGGTGCAGTCGGTGGTGGAGAACCTGGGCAGCTCGGATTTCCTGCGGGTCCGCCTGGGGGTGGGAAGGCCCCCCACCCCCGAGGAGGCCGCCGCATACGTGCTGGAGACGCTGGACGAGGAAGGGTTTTGCAGTTTGGAGAATACGGCTGCCCGCGGTGCGGACGCGGTGGAGTGCGTGCTGCTCGAGGGGGAGGAGGAGGCCATGCGCCGCTTCAACCGGCGCGGGGCGGTGTCCGGGGGCACCGGGGGCGGCCGGGGTCCCGTCAAAAGGGAGGAGATGCAAGACCGAGGGACCGGACGGGAGGCGGAGGGATGAGGAAGGAGCGCGAGCCCGGTTTCCGCTTTCGGGCCGCGGGAACCCTGGCGGGGTACCCGGCCCTCGCATTTCCACTGACCCTAGCATTTCTCACAGCCCTGGCCTTTCTTTTGGCGCTGGCGTCTTCCGGCTGCGGCGGGAAGGGGAGCGAGGCATCCCGCCGGACCGTCGACGAGGCCCTGGCTGAGCTGGAGAAAGCCCGCCCCCTGCTGGAGGACCTGGCCGAACTCAACGCCAAGATGAACGAGCTGGGCAAGCGTTTCACCAACCAGAAGGACACGGTGGCCGAGGGTATGTCCCTGGTGGACCTGATCAACGAGAGGATAGAAGAGCTCATGGTCATCCTGCGTACCGCGCAGGGCCTTTTCGAGAACGTGGCCTCGTCGGAGAGCGGGGACCTGCAGCGCTACGCGGAGATGGCGGGGGAGGCGGTGGGGGCGCAGCTGGAAGCGCTGGAGACCAACCAGCGATTGGTGCGGACCCTGGCGGAAATGCTCTCCCTGGTGGAGGTGGCCGAGAGCGAGGAGCAGCTCCTCTACTACGTGGACGAGCTGGAGCGACTGGCCGGGGAGCTGGAGAGGCAGAACGACCGGGCGGCCCAGCTGGCCGCTGAGGCCGACGCCTTCCACGCGGAGAAGAAGCTGTGAGGCAGAGGAACCCCTCGCCGCGGGGAGCCCGGGGGGGCCGGGATGGCAGGGAGGACCGGGCGGGATTCCCTCCCCCGTCCGGCGCTGTCCCCGGGGCCGCGGCCCGCTTCACCACGGCCCTGGCGGTCGCTCTGCTCGCTTTTCTGGCAGCCGGTGGTTGCGGGAAGGCGGGCGGAGAGGAGCGCGCGCAGGCGGAGGAGCTCCGCTCCTCTTATGCGGAGATGCGCCGGAGGATGGCGGAACTGGAGGGCGTCTTTCTGGAAACGGAGGAGCTCCTGGCCTCATCGCAGGGCGAGGAGCTGGCGGGGAAGGTCCTGCGCCTCGCCCAGGAGAAGCGGCGCCTTTACGGGGAGCTGGTGCGGGAGCTGGACGGGCTGCAGCAGAGCTGCGAAGAGCTGGGCGAGCTGCAAGGGGAATACGCAGCATATGCAGCCATGCTGGAGGAGCTGGTGGCCTCTAATAAGGAAGAGGCGGCGGTGCTGGGGGGCCTGCTCCTCACTCTGGAGGACCTGGCGAAGCGCCTGCCCCTGGCGGATCCCACCGAACTCCCTCCCTACAGCCAGAGGATCGACGAGGCGGCGGCGCGGGTGGAGGAACTGCGGGACGCCTTGCGGGAGGGGGAGCTGCGCGCCGAGGAGGAGTGGGTGCGCCGCTGACCGCTTGACTTCGCGGGATGCGCCGCCCGCCTCTCTTGCCTTGGCCGCGAACGCGATGCCCCGTGCCCGGCTGCCCTGAAATCCCTGAGACGCGGGTTCGTCCGTCAACGGCTGGTGGTGGAAGCCGCGGCTTGAACCCAAGCCCGCGGCCGCTCCCGCCGCATCAGCCGCAGCGCCTTTTCGCTGGGAGGACGATGGCGCAGGCGCATGCAGCGGACCCGTGCATGTGGTGGCAGCCGCGTGTAGTAAAATGTCATCCTGGCATTCTCGCTCGCGTTCAGCGGAGGAGAGGAAGAGCTGGAGACATGCGCATACTGGTGACCGGAGGCTGCGGGTTCATCGGCAGCAATTTCATCCGCTACACCCTGCGGGAGCACCCGGAAGACCAGGTCATCAACCTGGACAAGCTGACCTATGCGGGCAACCCCGAGAACCTGGCGGACGTGGAAGGCGATCCCCGCTACCTTTTCATCCGCGGCGACATCTGCGAGGAGGAGGCGGTGGAGGAGGCCTTCTCCCGCGACCCCGAGATGGTGGTCAACTTCGCCGCGGAGACCCACGTGGACCGCTCCATCATGGAACCGGAGGCCTTCCTGCGCACCGACATCTTCGGGACCTTCCGCCTGCTGGAGGCGGTGAGGAGCCACGGCACGCCCCGCTTCCTGCAGGTGTCCACCGACGAGGTCTACGGGAGCATAGCGGAGGGCTCCTGCGCCGAGGACAGCCCGCTCAACCCCTCCAGCCCCTACTCGGCCTCCAAGGCGGGGGCGGACCTCCTGGTGCTGTCCTATGTGCGGACTTACGGGACCCCCGCCATGATCATCCGACCATCCAACAACTTCGGGCCCTACCAGTACCCGGAGAAGCTGATACCCCTCTTCATCACCAACCTCATGGAGGGCAGGAAGGTGCCGGTTTACGGGGACGGAGGCAATGTGCGCGACTGGCTCTTCGTGGAGGACAACTGCGCGGCGGTGGACACGGTGCTGCGCCGGGGGGAGCCGGGGGGCGTCTACAACGCGGGCGGCGGGAACGAGGTCAACAACCTGGAGCTGACCCGGCGCCTGCTGGAACTGCTGGGCCGTGACGAGTCCTCCATCGAGTTCGTGCCCGACCGCCCCGGGCACGACCGGCGCTACTCGGTGGACAGCGGCCGCCTGCGAGAATTGGGCTGGACGCCGCGCTGGGAATTCCCGCGGGCCTTGGAGCGCACGGTGCAGTGGTACCGGGAGAACCGGGGCTGGTGGGAGAGGATCCGCAGCGGGGAGTTCCGCCGGTATTACCGGGAGCAGTACGGCGAGGGGCTCTGAGCCCAGGCGAGGCAGGGGGGAGCGTTGAAGGTAAAGGTCGCCGAGAGCCTGCGGGAACTGGCCAGGTACCGCGAACTCCTGTTCAACCTGACCCGCAAGGAGGTCAAGGTAAAGTACAAGAACTCCTTCCTAGGGTTCCTGTGGTCGCTGATCAACCCCCTGGTGATGCTGGTGGTCTTCTACGTGGCCTTCGGCATCATCTTCCGGGTGAAGTCGGAGGGCATCACCTACTACGCCTTCTTCCTCATGTCCGGCATCCTGGCCTGGAACTTCTTCGCCAACGCCCTGGCCATGTCGGTGGCTTCGGTGGTCAACAACGGGGTGCTGGTGAAGAAGATCTATTTCCCCCGGGAGGTGCTCCCCCTCTCCTACATCGGCTCGGCAGGCTTCCATTTCATCCTGCAGGAGCTGGTGCTGTTGGCCTTCATGCTGGGATTCCGGGTGCCTCTTTCCCCCTGGTTGGCCGCCTTCCCCCTGGTGGTCCTGCTGGAGGGCGTGTTCATCGCGGGGGTGGTGCTGTGGCTGTCGGCCCTCAACGTGTTCTTCCGCGACGTGCAGCATTTCACGGAGATACTCTTGATGGCCTGGTTCTGGATGACCCCGGTGGTATACCCCATCTCCTACATGCTCAACGCCCTGCCTTCCTGGGCTCAGAAGATATACCTGCTCAACCCCATGGCCCACGTCATCCTGCTGCATCAGTACGTGGTGTACAACGCCGCGCACAACGCCCCAGGATCCGCATACATATCACCCTATGGGATAGCCGGGACGATCCTTCTGTCCGTCGCCCTGGTGGTGCTGGGCTACTTTTACTTCAAGAGCAGGGAGGGAAGGTTCGCGGAGTTCATCTGAGGAGGATGAGGCGGCATGCCATTAAAATATAAATATAAAGTAGATGTTTATATAATTGATAAGTAGGGAGCGGCAGGTTCCCCCAAAGGCGGAAAGACCGGGAGCAACGGGAGTTCCGGATACTGCCGGGAGGAGAAAAGGGCAGGCAGGAAGGCATCGTGACTGGGAGGGATAGTTGCGGCTAAAGGACATCGACCGGGATCTATCCTGTGCCCCGGTGGCCCTTCAGGTCAGCGGGGTGAGCAAGAGCTTTCGTCTATATCGTGATCTCAACTTGAGCTTGAAGGAGAGGGTGATAAACTGGCGGAAGCGTGGCTACGACCTCTTCTGGGCCTTGCGGGACATCGACCTGGAGGTGAGGCAGGGTGAAACCCTTTCCATCATCGGCCCCAACGGCTCCGGGAAGTCCACCCTGCTGCGGCTGATGACCCGGATCATGTTGCCGGACAGCGGCTTCATCCTGGCCAACGGCAAGATCGCCGCCTTACTGGACCTGGGGGCGGGGTTCCACCCCGACCTCACCGGCAGGGAGAACATCTACCTCAACGCCTCCATCCTCGGTTTCACCCGCCGGGAGGTGGATGCGATCTATGACCGCATCGTGGAGTTCTCGGAACTCGGCGACTTCATCGACAACCAGGTAAAGAACTATTCCAGCGGCATGTACGTCCGCCTGGGTTTCTCCGTGGCCATCAACGTGCAGCCGGACATCCTCCTCATCGACGAGGTGCTGGCGGTGGGGGACGAGGCCTTTCAGGCCAAGTGCCTGCACAAGATAAACGAGTTCCAGGAATCGGGCCGGACCATCGTGCTGGTGACCCACAACTCCGACCTCGCTGCGCAGATATCCCACCGCATCCTCTGGCTGGAGCAGGGGCGGGTGAAGATGCTGGGGGACCCAATGGATGTGGTCCAGGAATACCATGCGGCCATGCGGGTGAACCCCAAGGGGGAGGAGTTCGGCACCCGGGATATCCGCTTCACTGAGGTTACCATGACCGACGAGCGGGGGGAGCCCAAGAAAGCCTACCGCACCGGCGAGGGGGTGCGGGTGCGCCTCTGCTACGAAACGGCCAGGCCGGTGGAGGACCCTATCTTCGGCATCGGTTTCTACGACCACCAGGGACAGATGGTCTTCGGCACCAACACCCGCTTGCGGGACCTCCCCATCCCCCGGGTGGAGGGCCGGGGGACGGTGGAGTTCCACATACCCCACCTGGCCATGCTGGACGGCCGCTACTTCCTCTCAGTGGCGGCCCACACCCGCGACCACCAGACCGATTACCACTGGATCGACAAGTTCATGTACTTCGACGTGGAATCGCCGGGAAGGGACGCCGGCTATCTCTCCATGGACTGCGAAATCCGGTGGTCGGAGGGATGAACGGCGGGCGGCGCCGGCCTTACTCTGCTCGAGCGCGGTGGAGGTGGCCCCGTGAGATGCAGGGCAGGGGAAGGGGATGAAAGAGGTGGCGTTGTAAAAATCTGTAAGTGGCGGGAAAAAGGAGCGAGATATCAACCATGGCCGGGAGAGGTCAGCCCCGCTGTCACGCAAAAGCCGAGGCGCCGTTGGGCCGCTGGGCGGCGCGGATGGGAGGAGTGGGTCAACGGATCCCCGGGAGCGGAAGCTCGAGCGGGATAACTGAAAGCCGAAGACGGAGGGGCGTTGAGAGGGAAAGGTCGCAAAGGGCGCCGGAGGGCGCAGGGAGCGGATAGAGCAGGAGGATAACCCATGGCGGAAGAGAGCCGGGATCCCGCGGAGGACATCCGCATCGGGGACGACGAGCTGGACGTGAAGGAGATAATGGACCGCATCGACCGGCGCATCGCTTCCCGCGCCGGGGCCCCAGAATACACCGAAGAGTCCCTGGAGGAGCTGGACCGTAAGGGGCGGAGGGTGGAGAAGAGCGAGATGTTCCGCGGCCCCATGCAGGAGCTGGCCCTGTCCCTGCAGTTCGCCCGGACCTATGCGGAGGTGACCGCCGATTACGCCATCGGATCGCAGCGCAAGGTGGTGGGGCCCCTAATCGCCTTGGTGAAGCGGGTGATGCGCAAGCTGATGCGCCCCTACATGGAAGCGGTCTTCCAGCAGCAGAGGGAGTTCAACCGCCAGCTCCTCCAGATAGTCGAGCAGCTCAACCAGCTCATCCTGCGCGATCGGGCCCGCAACCACCCCGGACAGGTGGACCGGCGGGAGTTCCTAAAGCGCTGGGGTCCGGACTTCGAGCGCGAGGTGGAGAATTTGGGGGAGGTCGCTTCCCTCTTCCAGGGAGGCCCGGAAGTGGTGGAGCTGGGGGCGGGGCGCGGCGAGTTCCTGGAGGCGGCGCGGAAGGTCGGCCTGGAGGCCGTGGGCGTCGAGGGAGATGCCGACCTCGCGGCCGCCTGTCAGGAGAAGGGCCTCGCGGTCGTCCTGGCCGACCCCCTGGAGTACTTGGAGCAGGCCCCGCCCAAGTCGATTCCCGCCGTCTTCGCGCGGGAGCTGGGGGAAAGGGGGCCGGCGCAGGATCTTCATTACGCCCTGACCCTGCTGGCGGGCCGCCTGGAGAGAGGGGCACCGGCCCTCTTCCTCAACCGCCGGCCCTCCTCCTTCTTCGGGTCGGAGGCGGCCTTCCGAGATCCCACGGTGGTCCGCCTGGTGCACCCCGAAACCATGGTCTTTCTCCTCAAGCAGGCGGGCTTCGCCGAAGCGTCCTTCCGCCCCTACCCGGGCAGGGAGGACGAGGGGGTGAGGAAGGCGAGGGAAGCGGCGGCCAAAGCTCTGGCCAAGCTGGAGAAGGAGGCGCCGGGCATCGGAGCCGCCTGGGAGGAGTTCGCGGCGCCCTCGCTCTACCTGGTGGAGGCGCGCAGGTAGGATGGGAGGGGTGACGCCCGGGACCATAGCCTTCGTCCCCCTACGCTACGGCGACGAGGTGGTGGGGGGAGCGGAGACGCTGACCCGCAGCCTGGCGGAGGAACTACACCGCCGGGGTTGGCCGGTGGAAATTCTCACCACCTGCGCTCTGGACCCCTACACCTGGGAGGACTATTTCCCCCAGGGAGACGAATACATCCGAGGCATCAAAGTGACCCGCTTCCCGGTGCGGGGGCGGGTGCGCACCAAGCGGCGGGTGTTCAAGCTGGAGCAGCGCATCAACGAGGGAGGGCGCGTATCCCGGCGCAAGCAGGAATACTGGATCAGCAACGTCACCTATAGCGAGGGCCTCTACCGCTACCTGGAGGAGCACCGCGATGACTACCGCGCCTTCATCTTCACCCCCTACCTCTTCGGGACCACCTACACGGGCATGCGCATCGTCCGCGAGAGGGGGCTGGTCATCCCCTGCCTGCACGACGAGCCCTATGCCCGGCTGGAGATATTCCGGGATATGATGCGGAAGGCGCGGGGCATCCTCTTCAACTCGGAACCTGAGATGGAGCTGGCCCGCCGGCTCTACGGGGAGGACATCCACGGCATGGTGGTGGGCATGGGGTTCGATGATCTCAGCGGCGACGCGGACCGCTTCCGGGCCAAGTTCGACATCCAAGGGGAGATGGTCCTCTACTGCGGGAGGCGGGAAAGGGCCAAGAACACCCCCCTGCTGCTCCGCTACTTCTGCAACTACCTGGAGCGCAGCGGCCGGGAAGTCAAGCTGGTGCTCACGGGGACGGGCGAGGTTAGCACCCCCTATGCCTATCAGGAATACATCGTGGACCTGGGCTACGTCAGCGAGCGGGACAAGGTGGACGCCTATGCAGCGGCTTCAGTGCTGGTTCACCCCTCGGTCAATGAGAGCTTTTCCATCATCGTGCTGGAGGCATGGCTTACAGGGACGCCCTGCTTGGTGCATGGGAGGTGCGCGGTCAACCGCCATCACGTGGAGAAGTCACAGGGTGGCCTGTGGTTCGAGGACTTCCCCCATTTCTACGAGTGTCTGGACCTCTTGCTCGAGGACCGCTCCCTGGCGCGCCGCATGGGCGAGGCGGGGCGTCGCTATGTCCTTGAAAACTACGCCTGGGACCGCGTCGTGGATAGCTTCGAAAGGGCCCTATATGAGTTCGGGCTGTGAGCGGATCCACGGGATCGGAGAGCGGGAAAGCGCCGCAAGCGGCCGCTTCCGGTGGCTGGACCGCCTCCTGCGCGGGGGAAGCCGTCCGCGGCGGCCGTGCCGCCCTGAGGAGGCAGCCGCTGGGGAGGAGGGATGAGGGACGGGATGCTGGTCCACCAGCTGCTCCCCCGCTTCGACATGGGCGACGCCGCCAGCAACCACGCCCTGGCCATCCGCGACCTGGTGCGGGAGCGGGGGGTGGAATGCCGCATCTACGCCATGGGGCGGGATGATTTCGGCAAAACCTACGGCCTTGACCAAGGGGAATACCTCAAGCACATGAACAACCCCGACGACCTGCTCATCTACCATTACCTGGCCTACTGCGACAACTACCGGCTGTTCCTGGGGAGCCGCAACCGCAAGGTGCTCATCTACCACAACATCACCCCTGCGGAGTTCTACGAAGGGTTTGACCCGTCCACCCAAGAGGTCTGCCGGATGGGGAGGAAGCTCCTCCCGCGCCTGGCCGAATGCGACCTGGCCCTGGGGGATTCCGAGTTCAACCGGAGGGAGCTGGTGGAGATGGGTTTCCCCGAAGAGCGGACGGCGGTCCTGCCCATCAACCCCCCCTCCCGGCTCACCGAGGCCCCGGTGGATAAGCAGATGTTCCGCCGCCTCCGTGACGGCAGGTGCAACCTGCTCTTCGTGGGGCGGGTGGTGCCCAACAAGCGCCTGGAAGACCTGCTGGAGCTCTTCTCCCTCTACCACCGCTCGGTCAACGCCTACTCCCGCCTCCTGGTGGTGGGCTCCCTGGGCAGCCCCTACGCCGACTACATCCTGGAACTGGTGGAGAGGGCCCACCTGGAGGGCAGGGCCTTCTTCCTGGGCAAGGTGGAGGACTCCACCCTGAAGGCCTGCTACCTCGCCTCCCACTTCTACCTGTCCATGAGCGAGCACGAGGGCTTCTGCGTCCCCCTGCTGGAGGCCTTCCAGTTCGGGCTGCCGGTGATGGCCTGCGCAGCCGGGGCGGTGCCGGAGACCATGGGGGACGCCGGCATCCTCTTCACCGAGAAGGACTACCCCGTGCTGGCGGAGCTGTTGGAAACCCTGCGCCGTGATCCCCTGCTGCGGGAGCGGGTGGCCGCGGCCCAGCGGGAACGGCTGGAGCATTACGGCCCCAGCGTCTTCCGCCAACGCTTCCAGGAGACCATCGGCAGGTTCCTGCCGCCGGGAGAGGAGGGGGGATGAGAGTACACCAGATGCTGGTGCGGCTGGACGCCGGTGATGCCGTAAGCGGGCAGGCCTTGGCCATCCATCACCTCCTCAAAGAAAGGGGACACGAGCCGCGCATCTTCGCCCACGGGTTCGACGAATTCGGGAGCCGCTTCGCCCAACCCGACTCGGAGTACGCCCCCTTCCGCTCCAGCCCCGATGACCTGCTCATCTTCCATTACTCAATCTACTGCGAGAATTACCGGGAATTCCTACGTTCCCGCAACCGTAAGGTGCTCATCTACCACAACATCACCCCAGCGGAATGGTTCGAGCCCTACGAAGCCGGGGCGGCGGAGATGTGCCGGATGGGGCGGGAGCTTCTGCCCCAACTGGCCGACTGCGACCTGGCCCTGGGGGTATCCGACTTCAACCGGAGGGAACTGGTGGAAGCGGGCTTTTCCGAGGAACGGACGGGCATACTTCCCATCAACCCTCCGGAGGATCGCCTGCTGGAAGGCAGGGAGGATCCGCGGCTGCGGCGCCTGCTGGAGGACGGGCTGACCAACCTGCTCTACGTGGGCCGGGTAGTCCCCAACAAGTGCGTGGAGGACCTCATCGGCCTTTTCGGTTACTATCACCGGGCGGTGAACTCTCGCTCCCGCCTGGTGCTGGCGGGCCGCATCTTCTCCCCCTATGCCGCCCGCCTGTGGCGGCTGGTGGAGGAGATGGGCCTGCAGCGGAGGGTGGCCTTCCTGGGGAAGATAGACGACCGCAAGCTGCGCACATGCTTCCGCCGCTGCCATTTCTACCTGTCCATGAGCGAGCACGAGGGCTTCTGCGTGCCCCTGATCGAGGCCTTTTCCTGCGGTCTGCCCGTGTTCGCTTATGCGGCCGGGGCGGTGCCGGAAACCATGGGGGATGCCGGGGTCCTTTTCGCCGAGAAGGACTTTCCACTGCTGGCTGAGTTGCTGGAGAGCGTGCGCAACGATGCCATGCTGCGGGGACGCATCATCGAGGCCCAGCGGAGGCGCCTGGAGGATTTTGGCTGGCAGGCTTTCGAGGACCATTTCGAGAGCACGGTGGGATCCCTGTTGGAGCGGGGAAAAGGGGGCGCCTGATGTCCCCGCGGTCTGCCTGGAAAGGGCGGAGCGGCGGGATCCGGCTGGCGGATCTTTGCGAAGGCGACCCGGCGGTGCGGATCGCGGAAGGCCGGGTGTTCGCGTCGGTGTTTTGCCGGGACAGGGCTGAGGAGGTGTGGTCTTGATACGGATAAACGGCAGGGAGATGAACCTGGACGGATTGCGGGTGAAGGTGGAACGAAGGCGAGCCCGCGGGCTGCTGGGGGAAAAGGAATGGCCGGCGCGCTCGCTCAAGAAGGAGCTGCAGCGCATGCCGGAGCTGGACCCGCGCAGTTACTTCGGCATCCAGTACCGGCTGCTCCGGGCTCTGGCCCTGCACGGGGCGCGGTTGGAACCGCCGCTGCTCCCCGCGGGCGGCTTCCTGGCCCGCCTGCCCGGACTGGGGCGCCTGGGGATGCTCGCCGCGAAGGTGAGGAGGCGCATGGTTACCGCGCCCAACGAGGGTTACGTGGGGCAGCAGGAGCAGTTCAATTCCCACCTCATTGCCGGGCTGGAGGCGGCCTCCCGCATCTACCACGAGCTGCAATGGGAAGGGGAAGGACGTATGGCCCCGCCTCCCACCCGCACCGATGCGCTCGAGGATCTGGACGAGGCGGCGGTGGAGGGGCTGATGGAGGCAACCCGGGGGCGCCTGGCCCTGATCGGCCTGCCCGGCGTCTCCTGCATGGAGCGGTTGCTGGAGAAGGGAAGGCTGGAGGCGGGCATCGATACCGACGACCGCCTGGTGGCAGAATACCAGGCCGCTTTCCTGCCAGCGCGCTGGGAGAGACCCGAGGATCTGCCGGATTCGTTGCGGCTGGAGGGGCTGGGGGCGCTGGTCCTGATGGCCGCCGACCGCCTCACCTGCGAGGAGCTGGAAGGGCTGCTGGCGGGGGTCACGGCCTCCGGCAAGGAAGCTTCCGGGGCCGGCGGCGCGCCCCTGCTGGTGCGGGTGAGCAGGGAGGGATGGACCTGCCCGCCGGGATTCGTGCGGGTGCCGGACCAACGGGGTCGGCCGCGCTGGACGGCGGAGTTTCTCTCGTGGATGATGGAGCGCCACGGTTTCAAGGTGGAGCCGCGCCAGATGGGCAACGCCTTCTTCCTGGTGGGGGAACCGGCCGAGGTGGGGGTTGCTCCTTCCGCGGGCGGGTCCGCTGGGGAGGAAGCCGCCGGCGGGGCACGTGAGGCCGGCTCCATGCCCGAAAGCCCAAGGGTCTCCGCGGGGGAGGAGGCAGAAGAGGCCCCCGAGGAGGTCGCCGGGGAGAGGGGAGCGGACGGCGGGGGGATCGGCCCTGGGGGTGGCGCGGAGGCACCGGGGCCGGAGGGCGGCGGAAAGGGATGAGGACGTAGGATGGTCGCCGTCCACCAGGTCTGTGCCCGCCTGCAGTTCGGGGACGCGGTCACCAACCACGTGCTGGGCATCCACCGGCTCCTGCGGGAAAAGGGCTTGGAGAGCCACGTGTACGCCAACACCTCCGATTCCGTAAACGCTGACGACAATGAGGGGGAACAACTGTACCGGCGTTCCTACATGCGCCGGCGCAGCGACCTGCTCATCTATCACTACTCCGTCTTCAACGAGAACCGGCGCCTCTACCTCCATACCCGCAACCGCAGGGTTCTCATCTACCACAACATCACCCCGGCGGAATGGTTCGAACCGTGGGATGAGAACCTGGCGGCGGTCTGCCGGAAGGGCCGGGATCTGCTGCCCCGCCTCTCCGGATGCGACCTGGCCGTGGGAGTGTCCGATTTCAACCGGCGGGAACTGGTGGAAGCGGGCTTTCCCCGGGAGCGCACCGCGGTGCTCCCCATTCTCCTGGACGAGGAGAGGATGTCCCGCCACGACCCGGGACTGCTGGAGCGCCTGCGCTCCGACCCGGCGACCAAGCTGCTCTTCGTGGGGCGGTTGGTCCCCAACAAGAAGGTGGAGGACCTCCTCTTCTTCTTCGCCCATTACCGGAGGACCTACAACTGGCGCTCCCGCCTGCTGGTGGTAGGTTCCTCTCTCTCCGGCCGCTACAACCGCTTCCTCTACACTACCGCCAGGCGCCTGGGGCTGGCCGGGTCCGTGGAGTTCCCGGGAGGGGCCCGGGGAGTGAGC
>Ga0209162_1001687_pt1 | contig 20961 bp, 19 predicted proteins | sample YNPNPMetaG_FD_187121 | JGI IMG/M metagenome (GOLD analysis project Ga0209162, IMG submission 187121) | Anoxygenic and chlorotrophic microbial mat microbial communities from Yellowstone National Park, USA - YNP NP MetaG (SPAdes) (version 2) ... | reverse complement strand
GTCCGCTAAGTCGATAAGGGGTGGTTCTAGGCGCGTCGCCGAGCGGGCTCCACCATCCACGCCCACGCCGGTGCGTCCGTCACGCACCACACCGCCATAGGTGTTGAAGGTGGGGCTGTTGCTGGAAAGAAGGGGATTGTTGTTCACCGTCACCTGCGCGCGAGGTGCCAGAAGGATGTCACCTGCCACCTCCAGCCGGTCTCCGGCTTGGGGATTCAGGGTCAGTTCCACCTCGCCGTACCATTTGACGTTACCGTTGACGCGGATAGGTGCGCCACTGGTGTTACTACCCCAGATGAGCCGCACTGGCAGAGGGTTTCCGTTCGAATCGTGCCCGACGATACCTTCCGGCACACCCAGCTCCACCACCACGTTGGCGCGATTATCGCGGTTGGTGATGAAGCGAAGGTAGTCGGTGATACCGATAGCCTTGTAAGCCACCATTTCACGGCGCAAACCGGTCGCCGCGGCGGTCAGCATGGTCGGGTCATTGGGATCAATGCGCCCCACCCGTCCGATAGATTCTATCTTGATGAAGCGGGAGAGTGGTCCCGACTCGGGGTCGTTCGGGTCGTAGGGGCGAGGATTATAGCTCACCCGTATCAGCGCGCGCCCGTTCTCGAACAACACCCGACTGTAGCCGCCGCTGGGTCCAGCCACCGGTGTGCCACACGGGCTCAGCGTTGTGGACTCGGTGGGGGCGTATGGGCGCAGCCATGGATAGTCCGGGTCGCGGCACTGGTCTGGAGGCAGATTCGCGGGCACAGGGCGCCAGTCTGCACCTTCTTCACTGAAGGTCAGCTGCTGGTCCGCGTACTGGATACCCGCTTCTGCGAAGTACTGGGCATCGGTTACCCTGCCACTGCGTGCCGCGTTCTCCAGGTTTCGCCCGATAATCGCCACGAACAGCGCGCCCATGAACATCATGACGAACATGACCACTACCGCCACGATCAGCGTTTGTCCACGCTGCGTATGTGCCGGACACATCGCTTTCGTCGCCACTGGTTTACTCATTTTAGGCACTTCCCCCTCCCGCTCTCATCGTAACAGGTTGCGCACCCGCACCTGCGTGGTCAGGGACATCAACAGCGGGTCACCCGTTGTCGGGTCATACAGCTTGATGCTTATTGCCAGCGTGTATTGCGAGCGCGTCATGTAATCCACTTTTACCACATCGTTGCTGGTGTTCGCCTGTATCGCGTAGGTCACGCGCAACAGGTCGTAAGGCGTGCCATCTGCCCGTGTGCCCGATGGCACCTGCCACTGCGACCAGAACTCCACGTAACCGGTTTGCAGGGTGGGATGACCGTTGCTCGTCCCCCGATAGTTGATGCGATACTGGTTCGGACCGGGTGTCACGTTCCAGGGCACGCGAGTGTAAGGCACCAGGCGCGGCTCCACGCCGGGTGGGGTCGTTTGGTCTGGTCCCCAAATCCGCTCTGAGCCGGGCACGATGGATACCGTTTGCAGCAGCTTCAGCGGGCTCTGCCGGTTGTTGGATGCGGTGTTATTGATGTCCGGCTCCGAGAGCAGCAGGTATCGTCGTCCGCTCTCATCCACCCGCGTGTTGCGGGCAAGATATTCAAACACCGGCTTCTCGCCAGGTCGGAACACCGCCACCGCCGGGATGGCGAAACTGACAGTGCCTGAGCGCGGGTCTACATTGAACGGCAGATAGGGATACGGAGCATCCAGCGAAGTGGGGTTACGCTCCCATGAACCGCTTCCCTGTATCCAGGGGTCGGGCAGATTGGAACACACACCAGCGTTCCAAGTGCCTTCGTCATAACAGCCAGCCGACTGCATCAGCTGGTAAGCCGTGATATTGAAACGGAAAGCATCCGAAGCTCCCCGCGCTACCATCAGCTGTCCGTTCACATCTCCGGTCATGTACACAATGCTGAAGCCGTTGCGATAGACGGTGACCACAAACGGGCTGCTCCAGCCGCCCTTCTTGGTCGTGTATGCAGTGGGGATAGCGTTGGGTACCTCGTTGGCGGCGTCATCCAGATTGGTGGGTACCGCCGGGTCATCTGTTACCAGACCGGGCAGGAACTGGATCAACGGCGTCACCTGCACAATCTGTCCCGTGCGCTGGTCGTAGCGCACGTTCAGCAGGTCGATATCCTGCACCTCGGTCACCGGGCGGCTGACTTCCAGCCAGTTTTGCATGTACGACTTCCCATTGGGTGCGGTGCGGGTATCATAGAAGAACCACGGCTCGTCGATAATGGGCTGACCGTTGTCGTCGAGCTTGAACAGTTTGGTGTTCGGTACATACTGCCCGTTACCATCACGTTCATACAAGACAAACTGCGCACGCCACAAGATGTACGGATTATCCAGCGCCGCCGTAGCCAGCAGCTGCTCATTGCGGTTGCTGTAAGGACGACTGGGGTCGCGTCGCGCGATGAAATAGCGCACGACGGTACGTCCCGCAAGCACCGGCAACAAAGGTGGCTTGCCGACCCGCCGGTCCGGTGGAACGTAGTCGCTGCCGTCGGTGGGGTCGGTAATGCCCATGCCGTTGGCGGTTGCACGTTCCGGCAACACGAAGTCGATCTTGGTATACGGCAGATAGAAGGTGACCGGATTCCCCCGCTGGTCCACCAGCGTGAACTGCAGAGTGGCGTCGTTCACGGGGTTGCTGGTGGTCAAGGGATTCAGCACTCGCGAGTTGTCGAACACGTACGCGGCGTCGGCAATCTCCCGAGAGATGGTTTCCATCAGGTCGCGGGCGGTATCCTGTGCTTGCGCCACCCGCTGCACCCGGCGTGTGAAGTTAAAGCTTTGCAGCATGGGACCCAGCAGCAGTCCCAGCATCACAGCGGTAATCGCCATTACCACCAGCAGCTCCACCAGCGTGAAAGCTGACCTGAACTTCGTGTTGCCTATCTGTCTCATCGGTGACACTCCTGTTTCACCTTCGCGTTTTCCTTGGTTCTATAAGTGTTATTCCACTTCGCGCGTGAGGATGGTTTCCACCTCATAGCGCTGCCAGCGATTGTTCTCCTTCCAGATAACACGCGCCTTGAACGACGCACCCTTCACACCACGCACCACGTATCCGTACGTGTTGTAGGCATCCAGGTCCAGCGACACCGCAGTAGGTTTGATATCGCGGATATCGATATAGCACAGGGGACGTCCCCCCACTGTTTCAGTGCGGTTGCTGATGCGCGCCAGCACACCGCGCATCACATCTTTGCCCAGCGCACGATCCACATAGTACACTTCCCCAAGTATCACTTGCTTGCCCGCGTCGCACACGGGGAAGTAGATGCGCGTGGGTGAACCACCATCGGAACCACCGCCCACGTAAAACTCGCGGTAGCTGAGCAAGTTGCCGTACCGCTCGCGATACACCTCGTACGGCTTTAGAACCAGAACACCCCAGTCGCCGTCCGCCTGATAGTAGAAACGCAGGGTATGCCCCGCCAGAGTGGCATCGAGCACGTTCACGATGCCGTTGCGGTAATCCACCTGATACGAGCCGGTATCCCCCTCTCCAACAACGGGGTCGATGACCTGCCCCGTCTGCAGGTCCACCGCCACGAAGTCGGGCTGCTGGCGCACCGGGTCGTTGGGAGGCAGTGCGTTCCAGTTCACCCCGCGTATCAGACCTTCGTAAGTGGTCTGGTCATCCAGCTTGTCACCGCGTTTGCGCAGGAAGCGCAGGTTCAGCCTGATTTCGGCAGGCACTGTGGGCACCAGCCGGTCCTCGCGGATAATATGCCAGTCCAGCACGGTGTAGTCGATGTGCGCGGTGAGCGGCACCACGCCACGTGCTGTACGCTCAGTGTAGTCGCGCCCGCGCGGGTTGAACAGCAGAACGCCCACGTTGGCATAGGGACCGATATTGCCGTACAGTATCTTGAACTCGTAGGGGTCATCCGACCACGCCTGCGCCAGCGGAAGCAGACGGAACTCGCGGCTGACCAGCTCGCTGCCCCCGCGCATACGCCACCCCGACTCCAGAATCGGCTTGCCATCCGGCCCGATATAACTGCGCAGTTCAATCTTCACCGGCTCACCGGTCAGGCTCACCACGTTGGGAATGGTCTTGGAAACCGACTTCAGCTTCCAGCCATCATTGCCGTCGTAGTAGTCGTACGAGATGGTGAAATCGCGCGGGTACGGCGTCGGATAGAACCAGATGACCACATCATCGTTTGAACCATCGTCGCTGGCGTCGTAGTCGATGGCGTACTGATGCGGACCACGCAAAGGCGGTGGAGCATCCTCTTGCGCCTGCCACTGGATGCGCACCATGGGCGAGCCGTATACATTCAGGTTACTCAGTCGCCATACCTGCGAGACCGGGTCGTACAGCGGCTGATCGACGAACGGACCCGCCCCCAGCACGTACACGGAGCCCTGTCCGACCATAGTGGGCACAGGGATGGGGATTCGCACCTTCTCGCCCACCACCCGCCGCCAGCGGTTGATGTCGGAGTAGTAGTAAGGGTCGATGCCCGCCGGCAACGAGGGCGGCGCGAGGTTATCGGGATGCGCCCCTACATCGATAGCCTCCCCCGTGGTGCTGCCATCGCTGTAAGGTGCCAGCGCGAGGATACCTGCGGGCAGCGCGGTTGCGCTGTTTTTCCACCGCTCTATCTCCTGCTGAGCCAGTCGGCTGGCAAATGAGCGGTTCTCCGCTGCGCGGGTCACGAAGAAACCACCCGGAAACAGCTTCAGAATGACCAGTATGCCGATGGTCAGCACGGCGATCGCCGCCAGCACCTCAATCAGCGAAAAGGCGTATGCTTTTGTATTCTTTTTCATGTTCGCCTCCACCGCCTACCGTCTGGTGGGTTATGACCGTCCTTCCTGTCATGCACAACGTGAGCGCAATATCTCCTCCGCTCCTTGTCATGCACCGTCATGCACCGTAACAACACTGCCTCCACTTCACCCGAGCGCAAGGCACCGCTGTCTCAGTCCAGGCACCAGAACTTGTTTTGCCCTGCGTTACTGAAGTTCGGGTCGTTGCCGGTCATCTTCTGCGCAATAATGCGCGAGTCGACCGGTTTCGCCGTACCGCTCAGCAACAGCACGATATCCTTGCTGCCGGCAGTCGGTCTGCCCGAGCTATCGCAGCTACGATGGTCGGACACCCATGTAACGATCGTGTTCTCGGGCGGCACGTTGTACTGCAGCTGGCACATGTCGTCCAGCGGACCGGCGGTGTTGCTCGTCGGCATGTAAGGGCGATACAGGCTGTAGTGCTGCTCGAACACCCCGCTGCCCGGGCAGGTCTGCCCCACATCCATGCTGTCAAAGGCGTAGAAGGGGCGAGTCACCAGCGCGCCGTTAATCTCGTTGGTGCGCACGCTGGGGTTACTGGGGTCGGGCAGCAATACCTCCACCGCCCGCCAGCTGACTTTGTCGTTCACCGGATTATTCGGGCTGCGGAAGATGTTGATGTCACGGATGTACGCCTGATACAGGAAGCTGCCGCGGATTCTGTCCGCAGGTATGGGGTTGTTGCTGCTATCAAACTCCACGTAGCCCAACAGCACCTCGGGATACACCCGGTTGTCCTGTTTGTACATCTTTAGAGCGACCTCTATCTGGTGCAGGTTGGACATGGTGGTGGTGCGACGTGCCTGTTCGCGCACCGTTGCCGCTACGGGAAAGATGATGGCGGCGAGCACGGCGATAATCGCTATCACCGTCAGCATCTCCACCATCGTAAACGCTCTGGTGCAAATCCGGTCTCGCATAGTCGGTCACCTCATTCCTTTCCTGTCGGTTTTGACGACGCCTCCGGGCGTATTGTTCCCCTACGCGAAGAGGCGGTCGGTGTCTACTCGCAATTCTGGCAATAATTCCGAACGGACGGTATCTCCTCGCCCGTACAAGCCAATGCGCTCGGTTTGCTGTGCGCTCAGGCGCAGTACCTCCACCGTCTGCGCCTCCGGGCTGACAATCCACGCCTCCCGAACGCCGGCGCGCCGGTAATCCTCTATTTTCTCCTGAACGGCTACCCTGCTTTCACTGGGAGACAACACCTCCACCACCAGGTCTGGTATAACCTCTCCGGGCGGCGCATCCAGCAACGCCTGCACATCGCGCCAACCATCCTCACGGAACAATACCACCATGACGTCCGGCTGGCGCACCTTCAGGGGGGAGGAGCATACAACAACATCGATAGGGGACGGCACTATCTCCCCAACCGTCTCTGGTATACCCTGCTCTAACAGCTGGATTAATCGGCGCACAAGCCTTTGATGCCTCATATTCGGCGCAGGTGACATTTGCAACACTCCGTCGATAACCTCATAACGCTGGTTCGTCTCCGGCATCCGCAGCCATTCCTCGTAGGTGATAGGTTTGGGAACCGTTTGCACCGCCATCGCCTACCCACCTCCTGTCGCCCAGCGCCAGTAGGCATCCCACAACGACAGCACATAGGGCTTGCCTATCAGCGCAAGGAGTGTAGACGCCACGATGTAAGGACCGAAAGGAATGGTGGTCAGACCGGGCACGAACTCCTCTTCCTCCGTGCTTGCACCGGAAACTTTGCGCGACGAAAACAGGGAACGCACGCCGTCGTAGAGGAACACCAGCACGTCCAGTGCAAACAGCAGCGCGAGGCTGTAGAGCAACATCTGCGTCAGAGGTTCAGGAGGTGTGGACGGCGCAACCCCGGCTGCAGATGGAGCACCTGCAGGGGATTGCCGTTTCAGCGTGAACAGAACCAGCAATCCTCCCACGATAGCCCCCAGAGCCACCGCACCCGCAAAAGCCAGTAACGCGAGTTTCAAAGGCATCAGCGTGCCGATCGCCCGCGCCAATTTCACATCTCCAAAGCCCATAGCGTCCTTTCGAAACATCACTCGCCCCATCACAGCGATGGTTGCAAAAAGCAGCGTACATAATACCGCGCCTACCAGCGCGTAAGGCAGTTTCCACCCGCCTGCGGTCACCCACGCCTGTGGGTTGTCTTCGGCAATAAGCACGGCGTTGCGGGCGATGCCCAGCGCCAGCATGAAAACGTTTAATCCATCAGGTATCAAAAAATGTTCCAGGTCTATAAAGAAGGCAGCAATCAGCGCCGCCGCAAAAAACACATAGAACAGAGTATCCCAGCTCCAGCCGTAACGCCAGTAAATGCCCCAGAACAGCAGTCCGGTAGTCAGCTCCACCCAGAAATAGCGCCAGGAGATGCGCGCGCCGCAGTAGCGGCATTTACCGCGCTGCCAGAGGAAGCTGAGTAAAGGTACCAAGTCTCTGGCACGCAGCTCGGTCTTGCAGTTCGGGCAGTGGGAACGTGGTTTGACGATAGATAAACCACGCGGGAGGCGGTAGATAAGCACATTCAGGAAGCTACCTACCACCGTCCCGTAGATAAACACCACCAGCCCGATATACCATTCCGGCATAATCCGTCGGTCAGTATCCTTCCTTTTGCCTGTGGGGGGGCGATTTCTCGCCCCCGAACGCTTATCCGCCGCCTCCGCCGCCTTCTTGCTGTCCACCGGCGAGGCTCTGCACCGCCGTAATCAGCGGCAACAGCAACGAGATGACGATGAAGCCCACCATGCCACCCAGCAGCACGATGAGCACTGGCTCAATCGCCGAGGTGAGCGATTGCAGAGTGGACTCCACCTCCGACTCGTAGAAGTCTGCCACTTTGGACAGCATCTGGTCGAGCGCACCCGACTCCTCACCGATGGAAATCATGTGCACGACCATCGGCGGGAACATGCCGCTCTTCTCCAGGGGCGGTCCGATGCGGTCACCCTCACGGATGCGGGCACGCGCTTCCATCACCGCCTCGGCGATAATCTCGTTCGCCACGGTGCCTGCGACCGTCTCCAGCGCCTGCAGGATAGGTACGCCGGAGCTGAGCAGGGTGCTGAGTGTGCGCGAGAAGCGCGCCAGCGCGATTTTGTGGTTCAGCGGCCCGAAGACGGGCAGTTTCAGCTTCAGGCGGTCATACAACCTGCGTCCGATACGGGTGCGCACGAACATGCGGAAGGCGATGACCACCAGCACCACGATAGCGATCATCACGTACCATCGGCTGGTGAGGAAGTTGCTGAAGTCCATCAGCATCTGCGTCATCACCGGGAAGTCTTTGATGCCCAGGTCCTTGAACACATCGAAGAACTTGGGCAGGATGAAGGTCACCAGCCCGATGACAATCGCCAGCGCGGCGATCACCACGATAGTGGGGTAGGTCATCGCGGCGCGCACCTTCCGGCGCAGGGCGACATCCGCCTCGAGGAACGCCGCCAGACGCTGAAGGCTCTCCTCCAGAACGCCACCCACCTCACCGGCGCGGATCAAGCCGATGAACAGGTTGGAGAACACGTTCGGGTACTTGCTCATTGCCTTGGAGAGCGTCTGTCCGGCCTCCACTTCTGCCTGGATGTCCATAATGATGCGGCGCAGTTTGGGGCTCTGGGTCTGCTGTCCCAGAACGTCCAGACTGCGCACGATGGAAACACCCGCATCCTGCATCGTGGAGAACTGGCGGCAGAAAATCGCCAGGTCACTGAGCTTCACGCGTCCCCAACCGCCGCCGGGTCGTTGTGCGCGCACCTGGCGCACTTCGGTAACGGTAAAGCCCTGTTCCTGCAATCGCCGGCGCAGGGTTTCTGCGCTTTCCGCCTCCGAGGTACCGGAACGCACGGTACCTGCCGCATCGCGGAAGGTGTATGCAAAAGTTGGCATCGTCGATCCCTCCTCTGCAGCGGCACAGGCTAAAGCCTGCGGCTACAATTCCGTTTACCGGTCTATACGAAGCGCAGGCTGAAGCCTGCGGCTACGGTTCGGTTCGTTTATCGTCCACGCGCCACTGCTGTGCCTTCGGTCACTGTCGTGGGCGATATCATCTTCTTCAGCTCTTCGGGGTTCATTGCCCGCGAGAGCGCCTCTTCCAGCGTAATCCAACCCTTCATGTACAGGTCACGCAGCGACTGGTCCATCGTCTGCATGCCCACATTCGCGCTGGTTTGTATGACCGAGGTAATCTGGTGTGCCTTGTTTTCGCGAATCAGGTTTCGAATCGCCGGAGTAGCAATCATGACCTCCACCGCCGGTACGCGCCCCGGTTGTCCCGCACGAGGCAGCAGCTGCTGGCAGATGACCGCCTGAATGCTATTGGAGAGCTGGATGCGGATTTGCTCCTGCTGTCCGGGCGGGAACACGTCCACGATACGGTCAATCGTGGTGGCTGCACTGTTGGTGTGCAGTGTTGCCAGCACGAGGTGTCCTGTTTCGGCTGCGGTAATCGCCAGCGCGATGGTCTCCGGGTCGCGCATCTCGCCGACGAGAATGACGTCCGGGTCCTCACGCAGCACCGCCCGCAGCGCATTATGGAACGATTTGGTATCCTGTCCCAGCTCGCGCTGGTTGATGATGCTGAAGCGGTGCGTATGGAGATATTCAATCGGGTCCTCGATGGTGACGATATGCACGCTCCGCTCCATGTTAATCTGGTTAATCATCGCCGCCTGTGTGGTGGATTTTCCCGAACCGGTCGGTCCGGTGACGATAATCAACCCACGCGGCAGGCGTGTGAGCTCTTCCAGTACCGGCGGCAGGTTGAGCTCGCGGATAGTTGGGATGCGGGTGGGAATCAGGCGGAACGCCGCCGCCACTGCACCCCGGTCGCGATACACGTTCACGCGGAAGCGTGCCATCTTGCCCAGCGAGTACGAAAAGTCCAGTTCCAGTGTGCTCTCGAACCGCTGGATTTGCTCGTCGGTCAGGATATCGTACATGAGCCGCTGGGTGTCCTGCGGCGTGGCTTTTTCATAATTGGTGGGTATCAACCTGCCGTCCACGCGGATGACTGGTGGTACTCCTGCACACAGATGCAGGTCAGACGCCCCCTTCTCGACGACGATGCGCAGCAGGTCGTCGATGTGTGCATCCTCCAAACTGCGCGGACGCACCGCCGTTGCCGCCGAGGGGGCAGCGGCTTGCCCTCCGATTGTCGGTTCGATATCGAACTGCGTTGTCTGCTCCACGGAAAGTTCTGCCTCCCTTGATGGTAGTTAGTGCCCTGCGGTGAAGACCACGCGCATCACTTCGTCCGGTGTGGTGACGCCTTCCAGAACCTTTAGCAAGCCATCCTCACGCAGCTCATGCATGCCGTTCGCCTTTGCTGCGTCGCGGATGTCTGCCAGTGGCGCACGCCGGACAATCAGTTCAGCGATTTCGTCGTTCACCCGCATCAGTTCAAAGATGCCGATACGTCCGCGGAACCCGGTATACCGGCACGCCTCACAGCCCCGCCCGCGCCAGAGCGTGACCATCTGGTCAGGGTGTTCCGGACGGAAGCCAAACCGCCGCAGTTCGGCGGCAGGCACCTCATACGGTTCCTTGCAGTGCGGGCAGAGACGGCGTGCCAGACGCTGTGCCAGAACACCAATAACGGTTGCGGAGATAAGGTATGGCTCCACACCCATGTCGACCATACGGATGACCGCCGACGGGGCGTCGTTGGTGTGCAGGGTGGTCAGCACCAGGTGTCCCGTCAGCGATGCCTCAATAGCGATTTCCGCAGTTTCCAAGTCGCGCATTTCACCGACCATGATGATATCCGGGTCCTGGCGCAGGAAGGAGCGTAGAGCGTTCGCAAAGGTTAATCCGGCTTTACGGTTCACCTGCACCTGGCTGACACCCGGTAGCTGGTACTCCACAGGGTCCTCGATGGTGATGATGTTCTTTTCAATCGAGTTGAGTTTGTGCAGCACCGAATACTGGGTAGTGGTCTTTCCGGAACCCGTCGGACCGGTGGAGAGCACCATACCGTTCGGCTGGATGACCAGCTCCTCGAGCTGTGCTTGAACTTCAGGCGTGAACCCCAGTTTCTCCAGCCCGATAAGGATGCTGGTTTTGTCCAGGATACGCATGACGATTTTCTCGCCCATGCCGGAGCTGAGGTGAACGGGGATAGAAGACACACGCAGGTCGTAATCTTTGCCTTCCACACGGATGGGGATACGTCCGTCTTGCGGGAGGCGACGCTCCGCGATGTTCATCTCCGCCATAATCTTGTAGCGGGAGATGAGCGGAGCCTGAATGTACTTGGGCAGGGTCATAATCTCGTGCAACACACCGTCAATGCGGTAGCGGATTCGCACACCACGCTCCTGGGGTTCCACATGGATATCCGATGCGCGTTCTTTGACCGCCTGCTGGATAATGGTGTTGGCGATGCGCACGATGGGGGCTTCCTCTGCCACGCGCGCCGCGCTTTCCACGTCCTCCTCGTCCACATCCATACCCACGCCAACCTGCGCGATATCGGCCTTAATCTGCGCCATCATCCCCCCGCCAACGGGTGCTGCCGCCGCGGCAGGCGATTCTGACTCCGGCGCCTTACCGACTACAGACTGGTACGCGCGGTTAATTGCCTCCTCGATGGCGTCTGGTGCTGCCAGTGCAGGGCGAATGGTGCAGCGCGAAACCAGCCGCAGGTCATCAAACGCCAGCACGTTGTTCACGTCTGCCATCGCCACAGTCAGCACATTGCCGTCTTTGAGGATGGGGACCACCTTGTGCTGGCGGGCAATGCGCTCGGGAACCACGTTCACCGCGCTGGGGTCGATGGTAAAGGTGTTCAGGTCGACAAAAGGAACCCCCAGTTCCTGTGCGCGCGCTTCCGCCACCTGCGCAGGGGTTGCCCATTGGTTGTCGATCAGAATCCTGCCCAGGTCACCGCCGGAGCTGCGCTGGATTTTTTGCGCCTGCTCCAGCTGCTCGCGCGTGATGTACCCCCGCTCGACCAGATACTCGCCGAGACTCTTCCGTACGGTTGCCATTGCTCTCTCACCCCGTTTACTTGTTTGGCTCCCCACCCGTGTCAGAGGCGGGTGTATCCTGTGAATGCGCCAATGATTCCTGCTACACCATCATAGCATTTTACGACGAGATACACAATCTCTACACAATCTGCCCAGCGAACTCCATGCCCAGTGCCTTCCGCACCACCTGCTCCATCACATCCACAGGAGGATACTGCCCTGTCCACAATCGAAAAGATTCCGCCCCCTGGTACACAAGCATTTTTACGCCGTTCATGATGGCACATCCTCTTTTTTGTGCCTCGCGAAGCAGCCTGCTCACCGGTGGGTTATATACCAGGTCGTACACCAGCATGTCTGGATGCAATCCTTCCAGTGGAATGGGCGGCATCTCCTCTACATTGGGGTAAAGCCCCAGAGGAGTTGTGTTGACCAGCACCTGCGCTTCTCGCAACACCTGCACCACTGCAGGGTCATGGTATTGCAGGGCATGTGCTTCCGCTCCCAGCTCCCACAGCATCTGCGCCGCCCGGTCGCGGTGGCGGCTTACCACCGTCACCTTCGCGCCAACCTGAATCAGTGCGTTCGTCACCGCACGCGCCGACCCGCCGGTGCCCAGCACCACCACACGCAGGTCGTCACCAACGGACACCCGCTCCGCCTCCAGAGAGCGCAGAAACCCCACGCCATCTGTGCTCGTGCCGTACAGCGTGCCATCTTCCCGTCGACACACCGTATTGACCGCGCCAATCTGCTTCGCCACCTCGCTCAACTCGTCCATCAAAGGCGGTATCAGTTCCTTCAGCGGCACGGTAATATTCGCGCCTCGGAAACTCATCGCGCGCAACCCCGCAATGGCTTCCTGAACGTTCTCGGGTGGGGTGAGCAGAGGAACATAAATCCAGTCCATATTCAACGCCTCGAACGCAGCGTTGTGCATTGCCGGAGAAAGGCTATGCTCCACCGGATATCCCATCACGCCCACCACTTGTGTCCGCCCGGTAATCACTCTCACGAACCGATTCCCCCTCTACTCTTTGACGTTGAAATGGTTTCGCTGGTTCCCGCACCCTGTGGTAATACACCCGCCCGACGGTACGCCCACAGTAATATTCGTTCCAGAAGGCGACTTACCTTCGTGCCGATAAACTCGCGCCGCGCCATCGGCAGCACCAGTATGGTGCGCATCCCCATGCGGTTGCCTCCCCAGACGTCAGTGAAGATCTGGTCGCCAATCATCACCGCCTGCTGCGGAGCCGTTCCTAGCTGCTCCAGAGCCTGCCGCAAACCATACCGGCGCGGTTTGAACGCCTTCGGCACGTACGCGATGCCCAGCTCTTTCGAGATCACCTCCAGCCTGCGTCGCCGCCGGGTGTTGGAAACCAGACACAGGCGTAAGCCCGTCTGCTTCATCGCCTCCACCCAGTGCCGAATCACCTCCGGAACATCCATCCTCTGCCAGGGAACCAGCGTGTTATCCAGGTCCAGCAGCACGGCCCGGATGCCCTGCTGCACCAGCGTCGTCGGGTCGATATCGGTAACGCTGGAAACCACTTCGTCGGGACACCAGCGCAACCAGCCTTGTTTGTTCATGGTGTTGCTCTTGCTCGCTCCGCCCGCGCCCGTGCGATAGCCACCCGATGATCGTGCAACGTGCGCGTAAAGATATGACTGCCATCCGGGCGCGCCACGTAATACAGGTAGTCCACCCGCGCCGGGCGCAATGCCGCCTCGATACAGGCAACCCCCGGATTGGCTATCGGTCCGGGAGGCAGCCCTTTCCGCCTGTATGTATTATAATCGGAATCTACCTCCAGGTCACGATACAGCACGCGCGATTTGTGCGTGCCCAGCGCGTACAGCACGGTGGCGTCTATTTCCAGCCTCATTCCCTTCTGCAGCCGGTTGCGAATCACTGCGGAAATCAGCGGACGGTCCTCCGGCACTTTCGCCTCGCGTTCGATGAGCGAAGCAATGGTGAGTATCTGATGGAAGGTGAATCCCGATTGAGCGATCTCGGCGCGGTACCTCTGGTAAACCTCACGCTCCAGCAGAGAAATCATGCTCTGTATTGCCGCACGCGCCCCTGTGCCTCGTGGAAGGCGGTAGGTATTCGGGAAAAGGTAGCCCTCCAAGTTCTTCGGCAGGGGGAACGAGGCGGAGAAAGTATCGCCTTGCTGGGTGGCAAGGCGCACGAACTCTTCTCGGTCGGCGACGCCACGTTCCCGCATCAACTCCGCAATCTGGCGGACGGTGAAGCCTTCGGGAATGGTGACCCAGCTGGTCGCCACGCGCCCCTCCGCAATGAGACGCGCAACCTGCAGAGGAGACATGCTGGGACGCAACTCGTAGGTGCCCGGCTGCAGACGCCCGCTCCATCCCTTGACGCGCACCACCCATTCAAACGTCCACGCGCGGCGGATAATGCCCAGTCGCTGCAGCTTCTGCCCAATCTGGCGGGCGTTCATGCCCGGTTCTATCTTTACCAGACGCAGGCCGCCGTGCCCCATCGGCTGGAACTGCCACCACAACCAGACTGCTGTCAGTAGCAGCGCCAGCACTCCCAGGGATAGCAATACCCATCGCCATCTGCGCTTCTTATCCGCTGGCTCCATCCGCTTTGTTCCTTCGCTCGCTCAGATAACGCTCCAGGATGAGCGCGGCGGCTACCGCATCCACACGGCTTCGACGCGCCTCGCGCCGGACGCTGGCTTCCCTCATCCGTCTGTCCGCCTCGACGGTGCTTAACCGTTCGTCAACGAGAATAATGGGAACCTGCACGGCTTCGCGCAGCACCGCCACAAAGGATTGCACTTTCTCCGCCGCGCCCCTCTGCTTCCCCCGCAGGGTGTAAGGCATCCCCACCACGATTTCCTGCGCCTGTTGCTCCTGTAGCAGACGCGCCACCTGCGCCACATCGGTGGCTGTGCCCTTGCGTTCGATCACCTGCAGGGGCTGTGCAAGGACGCCTCCCTCATCGCTGATAGCCACGCCGATGCGCCGTTCGCCGATATCCAGTGCCAGCACTCTTGCCATAGGTTATGCATATTGTACCGCAAGCGGTGTTTGCCCTGCCAGACCAATGGGGAGTTTGATGTGGATGACCATACTGCGGGACGGCTGGACAGAGGCTCCCTCGTAGCCAGTGGGTCCAACTCGCGCTCTGGGCCGAGTCATTGTGGACTACATCCGTTGTTGCAACCTGAACAACGCTCTCCTGCTGCGGACTTCAGCCTCCCCGTTGACACGCGCCAGCAGAATGAAAAACAGCACGCCGAACAGGAAGGCAAATCATCTCAATGACTGTAGGAAAACACCCATCATTACACCTCTATTCCGGCATCCGTCCACGAACAGGCATGCCCTGGCGCACTGCAGTCCGTCTCACGGCTTCTGGACACTGCCCTGCTCGTAGCGCAACACCCCGAGCACGTCATACACGTTGTTGCTCACCACCTGCGCACTGCTGTTCGTTATCACCTGCGCCGTGCCTAACGGGTCAAAGTGGTGCCACTGGTTCATATCGGTTTCGTAGACCTCTACTCCATATCCCTCCACCGGAAAGAGAGACACACCCCTGTTTCATCGCACGGTTTCACTGTTCTTGTTCAATTTGCGGCATGTAGATTGAGAACGTGACGAGATGCCCTGCACGGTCTTTCGCCAGAGCGTCCAGTTGAGCTCGAAGTTCCTCTGCCTGCACTAGGGCGTATATACTTGTCCACCTCCCTTGTCTCCTGCTGGTATACTTGGAGGTAGTTTCCCCTGACACCCCATCCGAGAATAACAGCGTGACAACGCCTTGCTTCGTCTTGCCGCCTGAACGGCTGAAAACCACTGCAACGCTCTTGGTCTCGCCAGTGCGCGGATGGTACCAACGTACTTTTTCATTGCGGTAGCGCTGCTGATAGAACCTTTCAACATCTTCTCGTCTTGCTGGCACCACCGCAACATAGCCTACGTCGTATTCGATTTTCCCTTGATTTTTGTCAGCCAATATTTCTACTCCTATGACCTCCGTCCCTGACGGGAAAAATAAAGGTGGTTCTAACGCCTTGGTGCCTATCTTTCTTAGTACCATCGTCTTCATGTCCGTGCCCCTTTCTTTTCGGCTTTTTTAGGGAATGTTCAAGGAGGTTGATTGGGCTGCGTGCCTAATTGTTATCCGGCTCCTGAGCAAGAGCGCACCTTCTCCAGCATATGGCTGGGCCCCCGCCTTCGCCCGGGCAAAGCTTTTCACAGCAGTCGCCACACCTGCTGCTGGGTAGACTGAGACAAGGTTTGTAGCATCCTCCGAAATAGTCGCGGTTGTTAATATCTGCACAAATTGCCTCACAGCCAAGCTTCAAGACGTTCTCACACAGCGAGGATCCCTCAGGTATCGCCTTGCAATAGGCAGCGAAAGACCTGCAAATAGTCAAACAACCTGCGTATGCCGGATCGCTGGGATTCTTGGGTGGGCACTTCGGGTTCCCACGACATCCCGGACCTACGCACAATCTGCCAGGGAAAATCACCCAGCACCAATTCCTCCACCCCATGCTCAGCAGAAGGCCCTCATCACCTATCCTGTCGGTCTTCCACCTCCACGGCGTCTGGGCGCTACCCTGCTCGTCGCGCAACACCCCGAACACATCATACAGGTTGTTGCTGATGACGCTCGCCGAATTGTTCGTAATCACCTGCGCCGTGCCCAACGGGTCAAAGTGGTGCCATTCGTTGTTTCGCCGCACCAGCGAGATGCCCTGCAAATACAGCGCACTCACCGTCCACTGGCTGCCCGACAGGTCGGACGTCTGCTCCACCAACTCGCCGGCACCGCACGCCACCCCGCACGGATACCGAGTCCACACCCCGTTCACGTAGTCCTTCCGCCAGCGACGACCGCCGTCAAAACGGTAACCGTACTCATACGCCAGCTGCACGTTGCCCCCGCCGTAGTCCCGACGGATGCGAACCAGCCGACCCTCCTCGTCATACTCCAGCAACCGCGTGTAACCCGGCCCCGGAAAACTCGCCAGCGTGCCGTCCGCGTTCCACACATACGTCTCCGTCGTGTTCGTCGCCGCGTCCACCACCTGTATCAGCCTGCCCGCGCCGTCATAGCTGAACTGCCTCTGCTTGCCCATGGGGCGGTCGTCTGTGTCAGGTTGTCCCTGCGTTCGATTACTTCAGGAGGATTCCTCCCAGCACCGAGCCGTCTGCCGCGTCTATCCACACCGCCTCCTGCCCGAAGTAGACTGCGTAGGCGAGTCGCGCCCGGTAGGGAACCTGCGGCGGGTATCTCTTGCCACCGAACGCGCCGTTGGGATAGACGTAGCCGACCTCCACACGACCCTGATACTCGCCCCGATGAGGGCTCCGACGTGTCCGGTACCAGCTGGCGTAGACCTGCTTCGCTTTCTCCACCGCCTGAGTCCTGGCGATGCGGACATCGTGTGACTCGATGAGCGGCTGCAGGCGCCGTCCAAAGTACATCAGTGTGCCGTCTATGGGGTCTACCAGCAGGCTGAGTTCGCCGCTTTCCCCGAGGAACGGGTATCCGAAGTAACGCACCTCGAAAACCGCCGAAATCGCGCCGGCGCGGTTGGCGTCACCGGACTCGCCCTCGGTAGTCATGCGGAGGCTTTTGAGAGTGGCATCCTTCGGTAGTCCCAGACGTTGTGCCAGCTGCCAGACGATGCGCTCTGCCGCTTCGCGAGAGGCAATCTGCGGGGAACGGTCGCGCCCAATGCGTTTGACCTGTTCGTGTTCCCGACCGTAGTTGTGGAAACGGTACACCTGTCCACTACGGGCGTCCACATAGAAACTGTATCGTCCGCGCCAGGAAACCTCCCATGCTCTCCACCCGTCGCTTTTCGTGCGCAAGCGCGTTATGGGTGTGCCGGAGGCAGGTGGCAGCTGGCAAGTTTGGAGAAACTTCTCTGCCGCCGCAATCGCTTGCTGTGCGGTGACTTCCTCAGCGGAATACCCCCGCTGTGACAGCACCGTCAGAGCCGCATAAACAGCAACCGCTGCGACAAGAACGGTTCCCAATCGGAGAGCAGTGTTCTTCATTTCGTGCAAACCTCCTCACCACCAGAAATGTGGAGCAAAATCGTCCGTACCAGTATAGGCACCGTTTAGACGCGTGTAGTAGTCGCCCCAGACGCTATCATGATCACTGAAATTGCCGGGCACGGGATCTGGATAGAAGTATTCCGCGACCATTTGGTCTCGTGCTTGGTGCGCTGTCTCTCCATCTTGAAGTCCGCACCAAAAAGCGGCCGCACAGGCTTGTGTCTTATTCGCATCGACGGGTATTCTCCATCCTACGACCGCTTGGTTTTCACACCAGTTGGTGTCATAGCCATTGTAGTATGGGTACAGAAACACGCTGAAGCTGTTGTCTGCGCCTGTAAGGCAGGCGTCAATAAAGGCCAAGCTGAGCGGAGGCAGTCCTGTATTGAAGGGAGGATAGCCTGTGCCGACCGCGGCCTGGCGAACAGGCAAAATGTCTTCAGGAAGAATGTATTCCATCACGCCGGTCAACTCGTCGTAGTCGCTGGTAAAGACCCCAATGTTCCCATGCGTGTTGACGTAAAACACGGTGCATGGCTCAATGTCGTTGAGCACCATTTGCTTTGTCCAACCAAGAGCCACGCAGGTGCGCGATACGTTGTGATTCATTGCTGAAAGAAATTCCGAAGATGGAGGCACTCCAGCCGTTGGCGCACAGGGGTCATTTTCCCACTCGTTACGGCCATACAGCGTCGCCTTGTTGTACACCCACACGTATCGGGATGCTGACCCTCGTTGCCCTGCACTGTCAGCGCCCTCCGCATATATCTCGAGGTTCGTACTGTCCGGAAAGTGCGTACTGGCAAAACGGACGTTGAGGTAGACATATGGCAGTGGGTAGACTAACGTCTGGTCAATCAGGGTCTCAATGCCTATGCGCAGCTTCACTCTAGTCAAGTAGGCGTACTGCGTGTTTGTGGAAATATGCGCCACCACTTCGCACCGCGTTCCGCTGGCATAGTTGGGCCATTCTGTCTTACCAGGAAATGGTCCCCACAGGATACTAACCTGAACACCCGCGTAGGATGAGCAGGCCAACGCGCACAGAAGAATGTGAGTGAGCAGGCGCCAACCAAGCGCCAACAATGCGTTTCTTTTTACCCCCCCCTTGTGCTGGGGGAAGCGAAGAGCGGAGCCGCCACCTGCACGGTGAGGGTCAGGATGCACACCGTAGCGAGTGTGCGCATATACGGAAACCGTCGTAGCATTCTTCAGCACCCTCCTTGTGTGATGGTTTTGAAAGTCTTCAGGAACTTCCAGAAACCGCAGGAGACTGCTCTACTATGTTGATAATAGCAAACCCATTGTAGATTTGTCAAGGCATTTTTGCGGGGTTTGGAGGAATTTTTTGGAAAAATCTGCTGGGATGTTTTGCCCTCACCCCCTGCGCCTCTCCCGACGCTGCGGGAGAGGGATGTTTGCAGACCTCATCCCCATCCCTGCTTCCGACACTGACGTAGACAGCCCTCCTGCGGAAAGCGTATAATACAGGCGGAGGTCGATGTGCCATGCAGACCGCACTGAAAACCGAACGGCTGCGAATGAGTTATGAGGAGTTCTTGAAGTGGGCAGGCGAGGACACCTACGCCGAATGGGTAGACGGGGAGGTTATTTTGCTCATGCCGCCAAAAGAACCGCACCAAACAATCGTCGGCTTGCTGTATTTTCTGTTGCAATCCCTGGCATCGCTTCGGGAACAGAGCAAAGTGATTATTGCTCCCTTCGAGGTGTTCCTACCCAGCCGTCCGTCCTCGCGTGAACCGGACATCATTGTGATTACCGGAGAACGCCTGCAGAACCTGTCGGAGGAACGTTTCACTGGCGGACCGGACCTGGTAGTGGAGGTCGTCTCGGAGGATAGTGTCCGTCGCGACCGTGTGGAGAAGTTTCTGGAGTATGAGCGCGAAGCGGTGCGCGAATACTGGCTTATCGACTCGCGTCCACGCCATCGGGGGTTGAGTGTGTTCGTGCTGGAGCAGGGCAGCTTCGTACCTATGGAAGAGAACGACGAAGGCTGGTTCGAGAGCCGCGTGTTGCCGGGCTTTCGGGTGAAGCAGGCGTGGTTCAGCGGGGAGCAACTGCCCGACCCCGCGAGCGCGCTGCACGAAATGCTGTCCCCTGAGCTTCGGCAACGGCTGGCACAGCGAATACTGGGTGGTTCCACACTCTAGCAGGAGGAGTATCAGATGCGTTCACTGACACGAAGGGAGTTTATCGGCACTGTTCTGGCGGGGGCAGGAGGAATGCTACTCGAAGGTGTTGCCGATACGGAGCAAAAGCCCCCAGTGCGGTCGCCGGTGGAACAGGTAGCGCTGGGTAAAACGGGCATCAAGGCGTCGTTTGTCGGTATCGGTACCGGCGTGCGCGGCTGGATGCGCCAATCCAATCATACCCGCATGGGCAAGGAGGCGTTTATCGCGCTGATTCGGCACGCCTACGATAGCGGTATCACCTTCTTCGACACCGCGGACCTCTATGGCACGCACACCTTCCTCCGCGACGCGCTGAGGGGGATACCGCGTGAGAAGATAGTCATCCAGAGCAAAATCTGGTTCAGCCCGATGGGTTTACCGGAGCCGGAGACCGATGCGAAACGCGCGCTGGACCGCTTCCGACAGGAGCTGGGCACGGACTACATTGACATCGTGCTGCTCCATTGTACCACATCCCCGACGTGGACAGATGACCTGCGCTCGATGCGGGATGCGCTGGAAGAGGCGCGACAAAAGAAGATTATCCGGGCGCACGGCACCTCCTGCCACAGCCTTCCCGCCCTCAAGGTGTCGCAGGCTTCGCCTTGGGTGCAGGTGCAGCTGGCGCGCATCAACCACCGGGGCACGGCAATGGACGGTAAACCCGAAGAGATTGCCGAACTGCTGCGCCAGATGCGAGCGGCGGGAAAAGGCGTCGTCGGCATGAAGATTTTCGGCGAAGGCAGATTCCAGACCCCGCAAGAGCGTGAAGAAAGCCTGCGGTTTGTGCTGACACAGCAGTGCGTGGATAACTTTATCACCGGATTCGAGAAGCCCGAGCAGATAGACGAGACGCTGGGCATGATAAAACGCATTCTCGCGGGGTAGGAACGTGTGAACCAATGAGCAGACAAAGAGGGAAAAATCGATGTCCA
>Ga0209162_1001685_pt1 | contig 20980 bp, 18 predicted proteins | sample YNPNPMetaG_FD_187121 | JGI IMG/M metagenome (GOLD analysis project Ga0209162, IMG submission 187121) | Anoxygenic and chlorotrophic microbial mat microbial communities from Yellowstone National Park, USA - YNP NP MetaG (SPAdes) (version 2) ... | reverse complement strand
CGGCAAGTCGAACACCTGCCGCTTGCTCACCACTCGTTGGGCTCGCTCCCCTTCAAACGACCGCCCGCAGCGTTTGCATGCCTTCGGCAGGTGAACCACTACCCGATCCGGCTTCTCGACAGCGCACAGTGTCTTCCCCTTATGTCCTTTCTGTCCCCCAAAGTTCCGTTTTTCTTTTGGTAAAGCCGAACCGGCTCTCTTCTTGCGATAGCCATCGCTCGATGGCGGCTTATGGCTATTGCTGCTGTTCATCCCCAAACGGCGACGTAATTCGGCATTCTCGGCTTGCAAACGGGCATTCTCGGCTTGCAAACGGACGTTCTCGGCTTGCAAACGGGCAAGCTCCGTTTGCAAACGGGCGTTCTCCGTTTGCAGCCGTTCTATTTCTGCATGGAGATGTCCTGTCTCTATTTCCAAATTCTCGAGCCGTCTGAGCAGAGAGGTCGTCGTCAATGCTTGTTCAGGCATGGGTATAGTTTAACACCACTCAGGGTAAAATGGGTAGGTAGTTACCATAAATCGGTGAATCCTAATAAGCTTGTCCATGAAGCCTAGAGATTGGTGGTTTGGTTGTGGAACTGATTGATTGACAAATCTTATGTGATTTCAAGGTTCTGTTCAAAGATCATAGCAATGGGTCTGGCCGCCTGAGACTTTGGAAGCAGCATGACGCTTCAGCGGAGACGCTGCTCGGGGCACATCTTCTCGCTATCCTTCGGGAGGAGCATCAGGGCAGAGCGACGCTGCACGTGAGATAGACTTTGTTGTCTCTGCTCGTGGTGTTAATTGTTCGCCCGATGGAATCTTGTCCCGGCTTCGAGCTCGCGTCGGTGAGTATGACTTTCGCCCGAAAGTCCAGGCCCGACGAGCTTTACTAGCATGGAGCGAGTTTAATTGCAAGACTTTTCTGCCGCTTTCTTAAAGTTCGTTGACAATCTGTGTAAGTGAGCAGGCACAGTGCACAAAGATTTTTATATGGCTTTCAGAAGGCTTTGCGGTGAAAAAGGCTGCAAAGGCCCTGCCTCGTGTGTGTCCTGTGTTTTGCGCAGAAGTGCTTTTCTCCTTATCGGTGTTTCCATGTGTATTGTCAGCCGCCGATTTCGCTCATCGTCCGGTTGACCGCGATGTGACCATCGGCCAGTCCATGGCCCCAGGGTTTGTTCCAGACTGCATCCAGAATCAGAGAGCGCAATTCCTCGTCAGAAGCGCCCTGGCGAAGATGGGTCAGCAAGTCAATTTCATATTCTCGTAACAGGCACATCCGCAGAATCCCGTCAGCGGTCAGGCGAGCACGGGTGCAACTGGAACAAAACGGAGCCGAGACAGAGGAAATAAAACCGACATCTCCCTGAGCATTGGGGAGACGGAAAATGCGCGCCTCACCGTCGAGCCTGCCGTCGTTGGATGGCGCCAGAGGGCCGAAGACCTGCTCGAGCCGCTGTTGAATCTCATCGGCTCGGACCATTTGGCTGGTCTGCAAATCGGTAGCGCCTCCAAAAGGCATCATTTCGATAAATCGTACCTGCCACGGGTGATTCAGAGTAAGGCGAGCCAGGTCCACGACGTCTGTTTCGTTGTAGCCCCGCACAATCACGGCGTTGAGTTTGATGGGAGTCAGACCGGCCTGTTCTGCTGCCAGAATGCCTTCCCACACATCTTCAATATCACCTCGACGGGTAAGGCGCTTGAATTTAGCCGGATTAAGCGTATCCAGGCTGATATTTACCCGTTTCAAGCCTGCCGCCGCTAATGGCGCTGCCAGTTTTGACAGCAGAATCCCGTTGGTCGTCATGGTCACGGTGCGAATGCCGGGTGTGGAGGCAATGCCACGCACAATCTCGACCACATTCGCCCGTACGGTTGGTTCACCGCCAGTTAGCCGAATTTTATCAAAGCCAAGGCGGGCAAAGACACGCGTGAGACGCAAGATTTCTTCATCTTGCATCATAGCCGCAGTAGGCCGAAAGGTCATATCTTCCGGCATGCAATACAAGCAGCGCAAATTGCAATGGTCGGTCAGGGAAATACGTAGATAGTGAATGGGACGTGCAAAACGGTCCAAAGCCATGTTCGATGTCCTTACCAATAAGGATGAAAGGATTATATCAGACAGTTTTTCTTTGTCGTTAAAGCAGACAGAGGTTTCAAAACTGCTGTTGACGGTTGGTATCAGCCATGCTATGATTTACCTGTTATTATCCCTTCTTTATTTTCAAGGAGTTATTCATGAGCGCTGATTTCATTGCTCGTTTAATTGGCATGATTATCTTTGCGATTGTAGGGGCGGTGTGGGGAAACTGGTTGGGAAAGTTCAATGAAGATTTCATTGTGCTCTATACCCTGACCGTGAGCCTGGTAGGTGCTCTCTTTGGCTTAGTGGCCACTCCTTACTTTACTACCCGACCGATCCGCTCCTTAAAAAATCTCCTCATCAAACTACCTGCCGAGACGCTCTTTTCGGCGATTATCGGGTTGGTCGTGGGGCTGATTATTGCTGCCTTGCTCTCGTTTCCCCTTTCCTTATTGCCAGAACCATTTGGGAAAATTTTGCCATTTGTGGGGGTGTTACTTTTCTGTTATTTTGGTATTTCCCTGTTTGTAATGCGTCAAATGGATATCAGCAATCTGCTTAACGGCATTTCTGCGCGCCGTGACAGTGGCGCCCAGATGAACTGGGCGCAGGCCAATCGGACTGTGTTGCTGGATACGAGTGTCATCATTGATGGTCGTGTGGCAGATATTGCCAAGACGGGCTTTTTACCTGGGACGTTGCTTATTCCTCGCTTTGTCCTCAACGAGTTGCAATATATCGCCGACTCACCCGATAACTTGCGCCGGGCGCGCGGACGGCGTGGCATGGAAATCCTGTCTGAATTGCAAAAATCTTCTTCTGTGTCAGTCAAAATTTCAGACATTGACGTAGAAGGCGTGCGCGAGGTGGATGACAAATTGATTATCCTGGCACGTCAGTTAAAATGCCCGATTTTGACCAATGACTACAATCTCAATCGCGTGGCTGAATTACAGGGTGTCTCTATTTTGAACATCAATGAACTGGCCAATGCTGTCAAATCGGTGGTTTTGCCCGGTGAAACGTTCACCATCAGCATTATTCAAGAAGGAAAAGAACTTAACCAGGGCGTAGGTTACATGGATGATGGCACCATGGTCGTTGTGGAGAACGGCAATAAGGTGATTGGGCAAACACGGAATGTAATTGTCACAAAAGTTTTACAAACCGCTGCCGGGCGAATGGTGTTCGCCCGCATGGAAGAGTAATTCTAAAGGTGGATCAGGAGTAGTTTATGTTGCGTATCTATAACACATTGACCCGCAAAGTCGAAGAATTTCAGACCCTCGAGCCGGGGAAGGTCAAAATGTACGTGTGCGGGGTCACCGTCTATAACGAAGCCCATATTGGACATGCAATGTCGGCGCTGGTATTTGATATCATCCGGCGTTACCTGGAGTATCGTGGTTATCAGGTCAAGCATGTCATGAATTTCACCGATGTGGACGATAAAATCATCGCCCGCGCCAACCAACTGGGAGAAGATCCTTTTGCACTGGCGAATCGTTATATTGAGGACTACCGCCAGAACCTGCGCGAGTTAAATGTGCTGCCCGCGACCTCGAATCCACGGGCAACGCAAACCATGCAGCAGATCCAGAACATGATTCAAGGCCTGATTGACAAAGGCTATGCTTATGTCGTCCCCGGCGGCGACGTGTACTTCCATGTGGAGAAATTCGCTGAATATGGCAAACTTTCGGGCCGTGATCTTTCTGAAATGATCGCAGGGACACGCTTTGATGTCGATAAAAATAAGCGCAACCCTCTTGATTTTGCCTTGTGGAAGGCGGCCAAACCCGGTGAACCTTCGTGGGATTCCCCCTGGGGAAAGGGTCGCCCTGGCTGGCACATTGAATGCTCGGCGATGAACCTGGCTGAACTCGGCGAACAGATTGATATTCACGGCGGGGGCAATGACCTGGTCTTTCCGCATCATGAGAACGAAATTGCCCAGAGCGAGGCCTACACGGGGAAACCGTTTGCTCGCTACTGGATTCATAATGGCATGTTGCAATTGGGTGGCGAGAAAATGTCCAAGTCGCTGGGCAATATCGTCACCATTCGCAAGTTCCTGGAAGAACACGAGGGCGATGTGATGCGCATGGTGGTCCTCAATTCCTCGTATCGCGCGCCCCTGACCTTTACCGATGAAGTTGTCTCCAATGCGGAGAAGAACCTGGAACGTTTGCGCTCTGGCTTGCGTCCGGCTACTCCTAAAAATGGCGGCCTGTCTCCCGAAGCCGCAGCGGAATTGGTCAATCAGGCTAACGCGGCCCGGCAGGCTTTTACCGATGCGATGGACGACGACTTTAACACGCCGCTAGCGCTGGCTGCCCTGTTTGAACTCGTACGTGTCATCAATACGGCTCGCGCTGCTGGCGCGACAGACGAGCAACTGACACCGGCCCAAACCGTTTTGCGCGAACTTACCTCGGTTCTCGGTTTGAGACTGGAAAAAACAAAGCGAGAAACCGCAGCAGATCCCTTCATTGACCTCCTCCTTGAAATTCGTAGCGAAATGCGCAAACAGAAAAACTGGGCCATGGCCGATTTGATTCGCAATCGTCTGCAAGAATTGGGTGTGACGGTGGAGGATACAAAAGAAGGCTCCTCCTGGCACTGGTAAGAGCGCAGAAAAACAGAAAAGAAACTTCCGCAGTGTTTGCTGCGGAAGTCTTCTTTTGGCGTGTCTTTTATTCCCAGGAGTATGTTTCTTGTGGCTCTTTGATGCCAAGCAGGGCGGCCAGCACTTCAGGGGGAATTTCTGCCTCGGGTATGTCGGTGTGGTACAACTGGCTATTCTCTGCCCGTTCTCGTAGGGATTGCCACAGCAGGGCGCGCTCATCGCTTTGCACAACCAGGTCATTGAGCGTTGTCGCTCGCAACAGGTATTCGCCCGTAGTGTAGAGGAAGGTGATCCGCTTCCACCGGCCTGCCACAATTGGGCGTGGCAAGCGTTCCAATGGCCCTAACTGGATTTTGAAATATTCCTCATGGGCGCGGGGGTGATCAGGCTCATCGCGAAGGAGTTCTGCGCGGGTCGTCAGTTCGTGACCCTGGACGGCTGCGATCCACTCGATTCGTCCGCCATGTTCGCCGAAACTGCCAGGCTGATAGAAGGCCAGGTAATCTACCGAAATGACCTTGGGCGCGCTGCGGAATGGGATGCGATACCATCCCAGCAGGCGGGCAATTTCCAGGTCACGCGGCGCAGGAAGCACACAAACCAGGACCAGCGATACAGGGGTGAGCATGTCTTTCTCCTCTTGACGAGATACCGATTTAGGCAGAGAGACGGAAGCGACGGGCGCCTTGAACTGAGTATAGCGAAGAGCAAAAGAGATGTCAAAACTTTTTGCCAATCTTCCCCCTATTTCCGTTGGTTTATGGTGCCAAAGCAAACCGGCGATGACTTTTGGGCAGTCATCGCCGGTTGTTTTTTGCAATTAATCTGACGTTACGGAGAGGGGGAGACTATTCCTCGGGCAGCCAGCAGCACAGCACCAGATCGCGCGCCGCCTTGACCTCGTCCATGCGTCCGAAGGGGGTCTTGTGGGGGGCCTCATGCAGCAGAGCCGGATTGGTCCGGGCTTCTTCGGCAATCTTGATGAGGGCGTCGGCAAAGGCATCCAGCGTTTGCTTGCTTTCGGTTTCGGTCGGCTCGATCATCAGGGCTTCGTGAACGATGAGCGGGAAGTAGTTGGTCGGCGGGTGGAAGTCGTAATCCATCAGACGCTTGGCGATGTCGAGGGCGCGCACGTCACTGCCCTCCACTTTGCCTTCGGCTACGAATTCGTGCATGCAAATCCGGTCGTAGGGGATGGGATAGGTATGGCGCAGGCGCGCCAGCAGATAGTTGGCGTTCAGAACAGCGTTTTCTGAGACCTGACGCAGGCCCTCCGGGCCGTGCATGGCGATATAAGTAAAGGCGCGTACCAGCATGCCAAAATGACCGTGGAAAGCCTTGACCCGCCCAATCGTCTGCTTCGGTTCGATAAAGCCGTAAAGCGGCGGCTCTTCTTCGTCGCCTTCTTCGACAATTCCGACCAGCGGCGTGGGCAGGAAGTCGGCCAGGTGGGCTGCAGCGCCGACCGGCCCCGATCCCGGCCCGCCGCCACCGTGGGGGGTGGAGAACGTCTTGTGCAGGTTGAAGTGCATCACGTCGAAGCCCAGGTCACCCGGACGGACGATGCCCAGCAGGGCATTCAGGTTGGCGCCGTCACCATAGACCAGGCCGCCACAATCGTGGACGATTTTGATGACTTCTTCCACGTGCTCATCGAACAGGCCAAGCGTGTTGGGGTTGGTGAGCATCAGGCCGACGACCGTGTCGTCGCAGGCGGCTTTGAGGGCTGCCAGGTCTACGTTGCCGCGGCTGTCGGAGGGGATTTGCACGACCGTCATGCCGCTCATGGCCGACGAGGCGGGGTTGGTGCCGTGGGCTGAGTCGGGGATGAGCATTTTGACGCGCTTGTGGTCGCCACGGGCCTGGTGGTAGGCACGCATCATCAGCACGCCGGTCAGTTCGCCGTGAGCACCGGCAGCCGGTTGGAGGGAAACGGCGGCAAAGCCCGAAATTTCCTTGAGCCATTCTTGCAGGGTGTACATCAGCACCAGGTTGCCCTGCACGGTTTCGATCGGTTGGAGCGGATGGGTGAAGGCGAAGCCGGGGAGGCGAGCCATGTCCTCGTTGATTTTGGGGTTGTACTTCATCGTGCAGGAGCCAAGCGGGTAGAAGCCGCCATCTACGCTATAGTTGAAGCGCGAGAGGTGCATGTAGTGGCGGATAACGTCCACTTCGGCCAGTTCGGGGAGCGGTAAATCGGCCCGCAGCAGGGATTCAGGCAACGAGGCGCGCGGCACGTCCGGGTCCGGGAACGTGACGCCGGTGCGGCCAGGGGAGGAGATTTCAAACAGGGTCGGTTCGACCACGCGCGGGGTACGTTCCTCAGTCATGGCTCACCTCCGAGAGTACATTCACAAGAGCGTCAATCTCTTCTTTGGTGTTCATTTCGGTCACAGCAATCAGCAGGTGGTCTTTGAGGGCGGGGTAATCCTGACCGAGGTCGTAACCGCCGAGGATGCCGTGTTCGAGCAGGTGGGCGTTGATTTCGGCAGCCGGGCGTGGGCAGCACAGGGCAAATTCGTGGAAGAAGGGGGTGTCGAAGCAGTAGGTGAAGCCCGGAATTTGGGTGAGTTGGGCGGCGGCGTAGTGGGCTTTGTGGTAGCAGAGTTCGGCCACCTGACGCAGACCGGTCTTGCCAAGGAGGGCGACATAGACCGCCGAGGCGAGCGCCATCAGCCCCTGGTTGGAGCAGATGTTGGAGGTGGCGCGCTCGCGCTTGATGTGTTGTTCGCGGGCGGTCAGGGTCAGGACGTAGGCGCGCTGGCCGCGGTTATCGACTGTCTCGCCGACCAGGCGACCGGCCATTTTGTGGACGTATTGCTTGCGGGTGGTGAAGAAGCCCAGGTACGGCCCGCCGAAGGAGAGCGGAATGCCCAGCGGCTGGCCCTCGCCGACCACGATGTCGGCGCCCATTTCGCCAGGGGTTTTGAGCAGGGCCAGGGCGATCGGGTTGGCAGCCACGCAGACGAGGGCACCTTTGGCGTGGGCGGCCTCGATGAGGGCGGTGTAGTCGTAAATGCGCCCGAAGAAGTCGGGGTATTGGACGATGACCAGGGCGGTGTTGTCGTCAATCAGCGGTTCAATCTGGTTGGGGGAAAATTCGTCCCCGGCGAGTGTTTCAGCAGTGTCGCCGGCCAGCGTCAGCCCCATGCCCTGGACGTAGGTGCGCAGCGTGGCGCGGTATTGGGGGTGGACGGTGGGGGAGAGCACCACCTTCGTCCGTTTGCCGCGGAACTGGGCGTAAGCCAGGTTGACCGACTCGGCTACAGCAGTCGCACCGTCGTAGTGCGAAGCGTTGGAGACCTCCATGCCGGTCAGGGCGCAGAGGATGGACTGGTATTCGAAAATAGCCTGGAGCGTGCCTTGCGAGATTTCAGGCTGATAGGGGGTGTAGGCAGTGTAGAATTCGCCGCGCCGTAAGATGTGATCAACAGCGGCGGGGATGTAATGATGATAGGCCCCGGCGCCCAGGAAGGAGATAAGGTCACGCACTGTCTCGTTGCCAGAGGCCAGTTCGCTGATTTCGGCGGCAGCCTCCATTTCGGTCAGTGCAGCGGGGAGACGAAGTTCAGGAAAACGATATCTGGCGGGGACGTCCTGAAAGAGGTCTTCAATCTTCTGGACGCCAATCGCCGCCAGCATCGCCTCCCGCTCGCCAGGGGTGAGGGGAGAGTAGGTCATAGGGACTCCTGTTTAGTTCTGGAGGATAGTTGTTTGACAATGTCATCTTTTCGTATAGTTGTCATTGCGAGGAGCGTTTTTTGCGACGAAGCAATCCCCTCGCAAACCAGGAGACTGCTTCGCTTTGCTCGCAGTGACAAAATGCGTAGAGTTTATAGAACAAGAGTTTAACTTGACATTGTCAAAGTTGCTAATGTGCTCTTTCTTCGCAGTACTTTTCGTAGGTCGCGGCGTCCATCAGGCCAGAAGCATCGCCTCCCTCGATCTGGATCATCCAGCCGGCCTCGTAGGGGTCGCTGTTGATGGTTTCGGGGGCATCGGCCAGGCCCTCGTTCACAGCGACGACCTTGCCGCTCACGGGGGCATAGACTTCGCTGGCAGCCTTGACCGATTCGACCGAGGCAATGGATTGGCCCGGCTCAACGGCATCGCCCGCGCTGACCAGGATTTCGACAAAGACGATGTCGGAGAGTTGGCCCTGGGCATAATCGGTCAGGCCGACTTTGCCGCTGGACGGGTCGAACCATTCATCAGACTTGGTGTACTTGAGATGAGAAGGAATGTTCATAGCAAATCTCCCGATAGGATAAATTTGGCGAAAGAGAAAGGCGCACGATTCGACCTCGTGCGCCTCTGTGATTGACCTGAGAGATTCGTTTGGGCGGTGGCTACCCAAACTTGCCCCGTCGGTGTCCGCGATCGGACTTTCCAGAGGAAATCAGCAGCAGGGTCCTTTTGCCTGAGAGTTTCGCCCGCGCTCGCCGATCTACGGGCTTGCCCCTTCGGCGCTCCAGAAGGAGTCTCTTCCCTGCAACTGTTCGATTGTAGAGCGCATTCATTGTAAAAGCAAGAGAAACGAGAGTCAAGTTAAAAAATCTGCCCCATTTCACTCGTTATAGCGGATTGGTTCTACAGGGCGTTTGTTGCGGGAAGGCTTTTCCCAGCCGACGTGATAATAAAAGCGTTGCCGCAAGTCGGGAGTCACCCGGCTAGAGTGCCGATACCCGACGTATGTGCCCCAAAATTGCGCCGCGCGGAACCAGAAAATGCTCGCCAGACTGTCCCACAAACGCCGGGCGCGGAGAGCGTGAAGCAGGTCGAAGCCGATGCTGGCGATGAGATTGCGCCCCAGGTCATACAGGCTGAAGTGGGCCTCCGGAAAAATGAACTTAAACGCCATTCCCTCCCGCCGGTAGCGGTTGAACACGCCGCGCGGGGTTTCGTTGTGAACGTGAATCACCTCGGCGTCGGCAATATAGGCAATGGCATACCCCTGAGCCTGCGCCCATTTAGCCCAGGCCAGGTCTTCCAGGCCGGTGAGAGTCTCATCGTAGGGGTGCTGTTCCCACAAGGTACGGCGGATGGCGGCGTTGGCGTTGTTGCAAAAGGGGGTGGGCTGGCGCAGGTTGCTTTCTTCGGGAAACCAGCGGGCGAAAATCTGATGTTCCGAAAACCTGGAGTGCTCATCGCCGCGCTGTTTGCCGTAGGTCAGGGCCACCTGGGGGTCGGCAAACGGCTCCAGCAGACGTTCCAGCCAGTCGGGATACACGGGATAGACGTGTGCGCTGGCAATCGCAACCAGGTCGCGGCTTGCGGCGGCTATCCCCCGGTTCAGCGACCGCCCAAAGGTAAATTCCTGCGGTGGGATGTGGACGATTTTTGCCCCATAACGCGCCGCGATGGCGGGGGTCGCGTCGGTGGAACCCGAATCGACCAGGATGATTTCCACGTCCTGCACAGTCTGGCGGCGTACCCCCTCCAGCAGCCGCCCGATGTGACGTTCCTCGTTATAAGCCCGGATGACAAGCGAACAACTAAACATCCACTTCGAATCGTTTTCCTTCAAATAAGCCGCCTAGCAATGCCCTGGCCGTGGCCGACTGCATCAATTGCGCCAGCGAAAATGCCTTCAGGCGCACATACCCTGTGTGCGTCTCTTCCAGGAAATCTCCAAAGGGAAGAGAAAAACGATAGGTACGGTAATACAAAAACCGCCGCGTGTTGCGCACCCGTTCGGGCGGGACCTCGAGCCTGTTTGCCGTCAACCAGGCCTCCAGCCGGCGGAAGTAGGCTTCCCGCTCCCCCTCGAAGAAGACGGTCTCGAAGGCGTTGAAGGGGGCCTGCCCGGCGGCCAGGGCCGGAGTGCCCAACAGGATCGATTCCAGGCCGATGGTCGAGTTGTAAGTCAGCACAAATTTGGCAAGTCGCAGCAAGTCGTAAGAACTGACTCGTTCCTGCGGCGGGATGAACACCACATTGGGCAAATCGCTCGCTTTTTGCGCAAACCAGGTCGCCACATCTTCGCGGCTGGTCTTGCCGGGGCGGGCCTCGTCGGGATGGGCGCGCAGGAGGAAGAGCGTCTCCGGGTGGAGGCGGATGACCTCCAGCAGGGCATCGAGCCAGGCAAACATATTGGCGAAAATCACGTTGGCGTACATCTGGGTCGTGTCGAAGATGACGTTCGTAAAAATGGCGACCACCTGCTTGAAGCGGGCGGCTGTTTCCTGCAAAGTGGGCGGCAGGCTGGTGATTTCGCTCCAGAAGCGGACGCCTGCCATGCTGAAATCACCCTGCCAGCGCTTTTGCAGGTCGGCGTCGAGGCGGGCGTTCTGTTCGGGGGTCAATTCCACGTCGGGGATGACGATAGGGTAGCGGGTGGCTTCGCCCTCGACAAAGTAACCGCTGAACGGCTGAAAACCAGACTCGTGGGTAATGACGCGGATTCCGCGCTGGCGGCACAGCCAGGCGGCGGTCGCCTCGGGGAAGTGCGTGCCGTTGAACAGGACCGCGGCCTGGGGGCGGACTTCGTCCAGGAAGGCGCTGAACTGACGGGCAATGTTCCAGGCCGAGAGCATGAATGCGCGCGCCAGGAAGCGGGTTGGCTCGTCGTCCTGGAGCGTGTGGCGGCGCAGGCGCCACGTGTCGCGGCGCAGGCGCCAGCGCAGGGAGGGGAGAACGAGAGCGCCGAGGGGGAGGGGGGCAGTGTTCAGTGAACAGTGTTCCGTAGTCAGTGAACGGTGTTCAGTGGTCAGGGAATGGTGTTCAGGCAGCGGGAGTTCGTAGCGCAGGAGTTCGTCGAGACTCAGATTCTGCAATGCCGCTGCAAGGGCTTCGTCGTGTTGGTAACCGAACCAGCGCGTTTGGGCACCGGCGAACGTGGCGTGGCTCTGGCGCAGGCACATGCCGCAGGGCATTGGACGCGAGGGATCGTTCTCGTCTGTTCCCAGCACACAGCGGCTCATCCCGCGCCGACAGACGAAGTGCACCACCGGCACACCGCTCAAGCGGACGACCCACGAGGCGAGCAGGGAGAACGCCGCGTTCTGGCTGAGACCCGAAAGGCGGGTGGAGGCGTTGAAGAACACCACCGGTTGCCGGTCGCGGCCTGGGGGGGAGAGGCGCGCCACCCTGCTGGCGGTCGCAGCGAGGCGCGCCAGTTCGCTTAGACGACGAAGACGGTAGTCAAGTGTCAAAAAGATAGAGGGCATTACTCTTCTGAAACGACGCGGCGGAGTTTTCGAAGCGAGGGTAACTCGCTCTCGTAGACACGCTTGATGCCATCGCCCAGCGAGGCCTCGGCGGTGCGCACGTACTTGACCAAACGCTCGAAACCGGCCGGCTCGACCGAGGCAGCCTGGTCGGAACCCCACATGGCCCGGTCGAGAGTCAGATGGCGCTCGATCATGCACGCCCCCAGGGCCACGGCCACCTGCGGCGGGACCAGACCAACCTCGTGGCCGGAATAGCCAATCGGGCAGGGGAATTCGTTGCGCAGGGTTTGAATCACCCGCAGATTCAGTTCCTCTGGCTCGCACGGATAGGTGCTGGTGCAGTGGGTCAGAATCAGGTTCTCTGTCCCGACGACTTTGACAGCGGCGCGGATTTGTTCCATCGTGGACATGCCGGTCGAAACGATGAGCGGTTTGCCGGTCTTGCGGGCGTAACGGAGCAGATTGTGGTCGGTGAGTGCTGCGGAGGGAATTTTATACACCGGCGTATCGAACTGTTCCATGAAATCTACCGACGGCTCGTCCCACACCGAAGCAAACCACATGATGCCCTTTTCTTTGCAGAAACGGTCAATTTCGCGGTATTCTTTTTCACCAAACTCGACCTTGTGACGATATTCCAGGTAGGTGATGAGTCCCCACGGGGTTTCGCGCATTTGTTTCTGCTGCTCGGGCGGGGTGCAGATTTCGGGTGTGCGCTTTTGGAATTTGACCGCGTCCACGCCAGCATGGACCGCCGCCTCGATCATTTTTTTGGCGATTTCGAGGTCGCCGTTGTGATTGATGCCGATTTCGGCCACGATGAAGGTGGGGTGGCCGTCACCGACCATGCGATTGCCAATTTTGACTTCACGTTTCATAGTTTTTCAACCTTTCTTAGCCACAGATGAACAGAGATAGACAGAGAGATAGATGAAAAAAGCAGATCAATTAAAGGGGAAAGAGCATTTTTTCTACTGCGCCGCAGATGACATGCCAGACGAAGATGTGGGCCTCCTGAATGCGTGGAGTTTCATCGGAAGGGATGGCCAGGCACAGGTCGCACAGCGCTCCCATGCGCTGACTGCCGCTCTGACCGGTGAATCCGACCGTCACCAGCCCGTGCTGGCGGGCTGCTTCGAGGGCGCGCAGCACATCGGGGGATTTGCCGCTGGTGCTGATGCCCACCAGCACATCTCCCGGTCGGCCCAGCGCTTCCACCTGCCGCGAGAAGACGAACTCGAAAGCCGAATCGTTGCCGATGGCGGTCAGGATGGAGGTGTCGGTGCTCAGGGCAATGGCGGGCAGGGGGGCGTGGTCGTAGCGGAAGCGGTTGACGAATTCTCCGGCCACGTGTTGGGCGTCGGCAGCGCTGCCGCCATTGCCGCACAGCAGCACTTTGCCACCCTGCTGAAAGCAGCGGACGAGGGCGGCGATGATTTGTTCGATCACCGCTGCCTGTTGGGCGACGGTCTGTTCCAGCACTTGCTGATGGGTTTTGAATTCTGAGGCGAGTATCTCAAGCATGGCGGTTTGTCCTTTGGGGCTGGCTCTTGAAGGCTCGAATCTTACCAGCAAGAGCGTCCGCCGTCCACAATCAGGTTCTGTCCGGTCATGTAGGAGGAGGCGTCGGAGCAGAGGAAGAGGATGGCGGCCTGATATTCATCCACGCGGGCCATGCGCCCCAGTGGAATCAGGTTCGTCAGGCGGGCAACGAAATCGTCTGGCTGGTTGTTGTAGACGCCGCCGGGCGAAATGGCGTTGACGCGAATGCCGGCTTCGGCCCAGTAGGTGGCCAGGTAACGCGTCAGGCCGATCAGGCCGGTCTTGACGACCGAATAAGTTACCGGCTTGACCGGCTGGCGGTCGGGAGGCAGGCCAGGCTGACGGTAAAGGCGCTGGTCGGGGGCAATGACACCCAGGTCGGAGGAGACGTTGACGATGACGCCGCCGCCGCGCCGCGCCATTTCGCTGCCGATGATTTGCGAGCACAGGAAGGCGCCGGTGAGACCCACCGCCAGGTCATCCTGCCACTGCTTGAGGGGGAAGTTCTCAAGACGGGAAAATTCCACTTCACTGGTCTTTTCCATCTTCGGGTTGTTGGCGGCGTTGTTGATGAGGATGTCGACGCGGCCATAGCGGCGCAGGACCTCGTCGAGCAGGGCGCGGACGCTGTCGGGGTTGGTGATGTCGGTTTGCAGGAGGCAGGCCTCGGGTCCGAACCGTTCTCGGAAGGCTGGGGTGGAAGGGTCGAGGCTGCCGGTGCGGATGTCGGCCAGGACGGGGATGCCCCCGGCGCTGGCAATGGCTTCGCCGTGTTGTTGGCCAAGCAGACCGGTGCCGCCGGTGATGATGGCCACGCGGCCGGTCAGGTCGAACATGGATTGGAGAGTTTTCATCTTACCTCATCGAGAGAGACGATTTTTCTGCTTTCGAGCGATTGTTTGGCGGCCAGGGCCATGCGCAGACTCTGGAGACCGTCACGGATCGGAACGAGGCTGTGAGGGCGGCCCTCCAGCGCCTGGACGAAGTGGCGGATTTCGTCCAGGAACATGTCGTTGCGCTGGAAGTTTTCGAAGTGCGTGTGTTCGATTTGCTGGCCTTCGCCATCGAAGACGGTCAGCGAGGCGCTGGGGAAGTCGAGGAGGATTTTGCCGTGGTCGCCGATGACTTTGCAGCCGCGGCTGGGGGGCCGCTGGAGGTAGTCTTCGTGCAAACTGACGGGCAGGGGATTGCCGTCGCGCTCGAATTCGAAGAGAATGTCGGCGGTGTCTTCCACGTCCACTTCGAGGTGGCTGAGGTGACCGCCGAGGGCGTAGACGCGGCGCGGCAGGCCGAAGAGCCAGTAGAGGTAATCCATCTCGTGGATTTGGGAGAGGATGACGCCGCCGCCGAGGTCACGCCGCGAGGCGTACATCTGACGGTAGTCTTCGTAGGTGTGCCAGCCGGGCAGGTATTCGCCGATTTCGGCATGGACGGAAAGAACGCGCCCGACGCGCTGCTCCTGGAGCAGGGCGTGGAGGCGTTGCAGGCCGGGGTGGAAGCGCATCTGGTAGCCGACGACTGCTGTCAGGCCGCGGCGCTCGATTTCTTCGAGCAGTTGGTCCACGCCTTCCAGGCTGTGGGCGAGGGGCTTTTCGATGAAGAGATGGGCGTTTGCCTGGGCGGCGCGCAGGGCCGTGGCGGTGTGCAGACTGGTGGGCGTGCAGACGAAGACGGCGTCGGGACCCCAGCCGAGGCCGGAGTCGAGGTCGGGGTAGATGTGCAGGCCGTATTTTTCTTGCAGGGTGAGGCCCGGCTCAACGGTCAGTTTGTCGGTCAGGACGGGGATGTCGGACCGGGGGGCTACGGCGCGCACCCGGGCGCGATCGCCGAGGACGGTGAGGAGGTTACGCAGGTGGCGTTGACCGATTCCGCCGAGGCCAACAACGAGGATTTTCATGACGAATCTCCTTGTGTTTCGACAGGATGTGGCAGATGTGATGGCTGAGGCCAGTGGCGGCTGGATAGGCCGCTACGAGGCCAGGAAGGTTTTTTCAACGAAGGCGCGGTTCTGGCGTGCCCAGTTGACCTCGTCGCCGGGGTCGCCGCGCGCCACTTGCAGGATGAAATCACCGCGGTAGTTGACTGCCCGCAGGCTTTCGGCCAGGGCAGGGAAGTCGGCGTCGCCGCGACCCAGCGGGACTGTTCCCCCGCCGCGCAGGCGGTCTTTGATGTGGACGCTGCCGACGCGCGAGCCATAGGCGGCGAATTCTTCGCGGGGGTGGTAGCCGAGGGAGGAACTGTTGCCCGAGTCGTAGTTGGCTTTCAGGAGTGGATGGGGCAGACGTTCCAGCAGGGCGGCAAAACGCGCCGGAGGCAGGGAGGTTTCGAGGTGAATTTCGATTCCCGTTCGCTCTGCCATCGGCAGGATGCGTCCCAGGGTGGAGATGACGCTTTCGAATTCGTCGTCGGTTTCGATGCGCGAGGCGTCCACGAAGGGGACGACGACGCGGTTGATGCCAAGCAGGGCGCCGCGCCCCAGCAGCCAGTCGAAGATGGCGAGGCGCTCGGCCAGTTCACCGGCTCCGGCGCGCACCAGGGGGCGATCCATGAAGTAATCGGCGCAAATGGAGAGAACCTGCACGCCGGTTTTTTGGATGAGGGCTTTCATTTCGGCGATGCCGGCATCGGTGGCGAGGGGGTTGACGTCGGCGCCGTAGAGGTCGTAAATCCACTCGATGCAATCCAGGCCGGCCTGGCGGGCGAGTTCGAATTCGTCGGCCCAGCGCTCACGGGGGAAGCATTGAATGCGGTTGTCGGTGGGAGGGACGAGGCGTCCCTGCATAATGCCGATGCGTGTCATCGGGCTACTCCTGACTGCCGACGGTGTCGACGCGGCGCAATTTCTTCATGATGGGGATTTCGCGATCAATGACGCGCTTGACGCCGTCGCCGAGGGCGGTTTCTACCAGGCGGATGTCGCGAACCAGGCGCATGAATCCCTGCGGCTCGACCGAGGCGGCCTGGTCAGAGCCCCACATGGCGCGGTCGAGGGTGATGTGCCGTTCGATGACGCACGCGCCCAACGGGATGGTGGCGATGGTGGTGGAGAGGCCGGTTTCGTGACCGGAATAGCCCACCGGCACGCCGTAGCGTTCCTGGAGGGTTTTGATGACCCGCAGGTTGAGTTCGCTGTATTCGGCGGGGTAGGTGCTGCAGGTGTGCAGGAGAATCAGGTCTTGTTTGCCGAGAATTTCGACGGCGTGGTCAATTTGCTCGAGGGTGCTCATGCCGGTGGAGAGCAGGATGGGCTTGTCTTTTGAGCGGGTGTGGCGCAGCAGGTTGTCATCGGTCAGCGAGGCCGAGGCGATTTTGTAGCAGGGCACATCGAACTGGTCAATGAAATCCACCGAGCCTTCGTCCCAGCAGGAGGCGAACCAGTCAATGTTCTTCTCTTTGCAGTAGCGGTCAATCTCGCGGTACTCTTCCAGGCCGAATTCCAGGGCGCGTTTGAGGTCGCCGTTGGTGGTGCCGAATGGACTTTCGCGCGGGCGCTCCAGTTCCTCCTTGCTGTACACGACCTCGATGGTTCGTTTCTGGAATTTGACCGCCTGACAGCCAGCCAGAGCGGCGACGTCAATCAACTTCTTGGCGATGTTGATGTCGCCGTTGTGGTTGATGCCGATTTCAGCAACGATGTAAGCAGGTTGGCCATCACCAACCAGGTGTTTTCCGATTTTTACGACAGTCATAGAAGCCTCCAAAAGTAAGTTTAAGGTGTGAGTCCACTGCAAAAACCTTTTTTACCACAAAGGGCACAAAGGAGCACGAAGTTTTTTGAAACAATTGTGCGCCAGAATTCAAAATGGAGCCTTTCAGAAATCCTTTGTGTACTTCGTGTCCTTTGTGGTTCAGACCTTTTTGCAGTAGAGTCAAAGTGTGTTTTTTGCGAACTTTCTTACTCCGCGTTTTTGCGTTTGTTACCATCTGACCAGGCCAGGCCTGGGAAATTCCTCCTCACCGCTCTCTTCTCCCTTCTCCCTTCTCACTCCTCACTTCTCCCTTCTCACTCCTCTCTCCTCTCTCAATAATCAACTCACACAACTCCCGCACCGCACCGCGACCGCCGGGCTGGGTGAGGACGAAATCGGCCTGGCGCGCCACGGCGGGGACGGCATCGGCCACGGCTATGGCCCATCCCACCAGCGGGAAACAGGGCAGGTCGTTGACATCGTTGCCGCAATAGACGGCGTGTTCGGCGGCAATGCCGCGCTCGTTGAGCAGTTTCTTCAGGGCGGTGGGCTTGTCGTCTTCGCCTTGAATGTAGGGAATGCCCATCTTGCGGCAGCGCGCTGCCACCACCGGGTTGGTCTCTTTTGAGATGACGAAGACTTGCACGCCCTTTTCGCGCAGCATGTTCAGCCAGAGACTGTCGCTGCGGTTGGCGGCGACCATCTCGCGGCCCTCCTGATCCACCCAGACGCGGTTGTCGGTCAGGACGCCGTCGAAGTCCAGGACGAGCAGGTCCACCCGTTCGGGCATGGGCCGGCGCGGACGCCCGGGCCAGACCATCGGCGGGGGAGCGTGCATCAGCCGCTCTTCGGCGCGCCGCCAGTCGTCGGGGGTGTCGAGGTCAATGTCGTATTGCGGTTCGAACAAGACCGGCAGGATGACCTGTCCGCTCATCGAGTTCTTTTCGAGCAGTGTGGCCGGACGCACCACGTCAATCAGACCGGTGTGCATGTAGGCCTGCGGCAGGATCTGCCGGGGGGCGTTGTAGGGTTCGGGGATGCCCGGCACGCTCGTCAGGGGGCGGATGGGCTGGTCTTCCTGGTCCATGAGCCACATTTTGAAGGGGTTCTGGTGGGCGGGGGTGATGCCGCGCACCGAATCGGCTTCGGGGTGAGCGAGCAAGATGCGCACGGCGCGGTCAACCAGGTCGGGGGGACGCAGGGGGGTGGTTGGGCGCAGGTGGACGACGATGTCGGGGTGGTAGTTCTCGTGCGTGGCCAGCCATTGCAGGGCGTGCTGGAAGACGGGCAGGTCGAGAGTGCGGTCGCCGGCCAGTTCGGCAGGGCGCAGGAAAGGGGTCTCGGCGCCGTAGCGGCGGGCGGTTTCGGCAATTTCTTCGTCGTCGGTCGAAACGATCACGCGGGTGACTGTCTCGGCCTGGAGACCAGCGGCGATACTGTAGGCAATCAGTGGGTAGCCAGCGAAGGGACGGATGTTTTTGCGGGGAATGCCTTTTGATCCGCCGCGGGCCGGGATGAGGGCGAGGACTTCGGGTTTGTTCATGCTGCCTCCTCCGGCCAGACCATGCCTTCGATGCCCTGCTGCACCAGCCATTCGGCAAATTGCCAGTCGGCGGGGGTGTCGATGTCCACCAGGTAGCGTGAGTCAATGAGGATGGGGAAGAGCACTTTGCCGGTCATTGAGCCGCCCAGGATGGTGGCAGGGCGAATGGCGTTGACGTGGCCGGTTTGCCAGTAGGCTTTGGGCAGGGCCTGGCGGGGGGTATTGTAAGGTTCGGGGTTGCCGGGAATTTCCAGCAGGGGGAGCATGCGGCCGCTTTGGGGGTCGAGACGCCACATTTTGTAGGGGGTTTGTCCGGCTTCGACCACACTTCGGACGCAATCAGCCTCGGGGTGAGCGAGCAGGATGCGGACGGCCTCGTCCAGGCAGCCCTGGGGGCGGACTGGCGTGGTGGGGTGGAGATGCAAGACGACGTCGGGGTGGTAGTTCTCGTGGGTGGCCAGCCATTGCAGGGCGTGCTGGAAGACGGGCAGGTCGGGGGTGCGGTCGCCGGCCAGTTCGGCGGGGCGCAGGAAGGGGGTCTCGGCGCCGTAGCGGCGGGCGATGGCGGCGATTTCTTCGTCATCGGTGCTGACGATGACGCGCGTCACCGTTTGGGCCTGGCGGGCGGCGGCGATGGTGAAGGCAATCAGGGGATGCCCGGCAAAGGGGCGGATGTTCTTGCGGGGGATGCCCTTCGAGCCGCCGCGAGCCGGGATGATGGCGAGGATTTGGGGGACGGTCATTGCTTGCCTCCATTGGGTAGAAGCGAAAGGAGATATTCGCCCGTCCGCCTGCCGGCGTGACCATCGGTGAAGGTACATTCGTCCTGGATGAATTTGCGGCGTTTGTCGCTATCGGCGTCGGGATGGCGCAGGTAGAAGTTGACGTGCTCGATGATTTTTTCGGCGCTGTCGGCCACACGTCCGGCGCCGGAGAGGCGGAAGCGCTGATGGGTGGGCCAGTCGCCAATGGCGGTGAGGGGCAGGGAATAGACATCCTTGCGGTTCCAGCCGCCGGGGGTGTCAATTGTGACGCTGACGATGGGACGGTCGTGAATGGCGGTTTCGACGACCATTGTGGAATAGACTGTCAGGAAGACATCCGACCAGGCCATCATGGACGCTTTTTCGGGCATGTCTTCGCCAGAGTAGTGCGCCAGCCCGGCTCCCAGAGAGACGGGGTCCACGACGTGGACATGGGGCATGTCGCGGACGTATTCCATTGTCCGTTTGCGTTCTTCCTCGAAGCGCGAACCGGCGATGAAGTGATTGGGGTGGAAGCGGATGAGCAACTGGCACGGCTCGGCGAAGGCGTCGCTGTTGACCAGATCGGCCAGGGTTTTCATGTTGGGGAAGTTGGGGTGCAGGGTCTCGAAACTGCAGGCATAAGAGAGAAGTTTGCGCTGCGGGTCGAGGCCGTGCAGTTGGAAGTATTCCTCGCGCGGAATCAACCACTGGCGGCGGAAGTAGCCGTCGTAGGCGGGGATGCCGCCAATGAAGACTCGCTCGGGGTCCCAGTCCGAGCCGAGGACGTATTCCTGTTTCTGGATTTCGGACCAGCAGGTGATGTAGTCCACCGGCGCGCCGGGCATGGCGTAGGAGGAGGGATTGTCCCAGCCAACGGTGACGGCGGCGGTGCGGATGCCGCGGCGGGCGGCCTCCCGCAGGATGTAGCGGTCGGTGCGCCAGCCGGGGGTGCGGGAAATGACCAGGTCGGGCTGGTATTTCTCAAACAGGTCCGCGTAGAGATTCGGCGTGTAGCGGTTCTGCGCCCGGACCACGGCACGCCGCAAGGGACGCGAGCGGCGCATCAGCCAGATGAGGAGACGCAGGAAGGGCAGGGCGTAGCGCCCCAGGCCAGTAAAACTCATCGCCTGGAGGTGGTAGTTGCCGTCCAGGGCGACAGTGTTCATCCGGTTCGAGCCGCCCACCCAGCGGAGTAAATTGAGCGAGCGTTGGAGGAAGGGGGCAACGCTGCGGGCGTATTGCTCGCAGGCCTCGGCGCGGATGCCTTCGAAGAGGAGGCCCGGCCGCGCAAAGCGCGCCTGGATAGCCTCCACGGCGTCATCGGCGGTGAAGAGGATGACTTCCACGCCTGCCTCGAGCAGGGTGGAGACGATCTCCGACTGAAGGAAGTAAATGATTGCCAGGCCGTGATCGGCGATGATGAAAACGCGTTTGGTCATTTTTTCTGGGCAAAGAATTTAAACAAGACTCCACTGCAAAAACCCTGAAGTTTCACCACGAAGACACGGAGTCACAAAGTTTCCTTTCATTTACTTACTCGTGTCTCCGTGTCTTTGTGGTTCGATTTTCACCTTTTTGCAGGAGACTC
>Ga0209162_1001683_pt1 | contig 20990 bp, 11 predicted proteins | sample YNPNPMetaG_FD_187121 | JGI IMG/M metagenome (GOLD analysis project Ga0209162, IMG submission 187121) | Anoxygenic and chlorotrophic microbial mat microbial communities from Yellowstone National Park, USA - YNP NP MetaG (SPAdes) (version 2) ... | reverse complement strand
TCCCGATCACGCGGTGGCGGGGAAGATCGAGGCCTGGCTGCCGCTGCTCCCGAGCGGTGTGCGCGGGCCGGTGGCCCTGGCGCGGCCGGCCTCGGCCGCGGAGGTTTCGCCGCCGCCCCCGTCGGTGGACGCCGGAGCGCCGGGGGACGCCGCCGCGGCGACCGGCGACGTCGCCGCCGACGCGGGGCCCGCCGGCGAGGCCGCCGATGCGCCGGTGGGGGGTGAAGCGGAGGCCGAGGCCGCGACGGAGGATGGCCGCGGCGACGCGCCCGGGGAGGATGCCGCGGTCCGCGAAGCGACCGTCGAGATGCCGGCCTCGGTGGAGGCCCTGGTCGAGGCGGCCCGGTCCGCCCTGGAGAACGGTTCGACCTCCCGCGCGATCCAGTACCTCCAGCGCGCCGCGCAGATCGACCCCGGCGACCCCGAGATCCACGCCAACCTGGGCTACGCTTTCCTCGACGCCGGCCGCACGGCGGAGGCGCGCCGGGCTTTCGAACGCGCCCTCCAGGTTGGCGGGGCGCACCCCGACGCGCTGCTCGGCATCGGCGACATCCTGCTGGCCCAGGGCTCCGAGGCCGCCGCGCTCGACTACTACCGGCGCGCTCTCGCTGCGGCGCGGACGCCGTACCAGCGGCGCATCGCCGAGCGGAAGGTCCACGACCTCGAGGAGAGGGTGGGAGGGCCGCGGCCCTCGGCCGACGCGGGCGCGGGCCGGGCGCCGATCCCGCCTTCGACAACCTCCGCTCCCGCGGGAACGGGCGGCCGGCCCGTGCCGATCTCGGACACGCCGGCGGTGGGTTCCGAACCGCCGGGCCTGCCGCCCGTCACGGAGCCCTGAGCCATGCGGGCGCGGCTGCGCTCCCCGATCCGGATGCTGCTGGTGCTGCAGGCCGACGAGCGCACGGGACGGGTGTTGTGGCGCGGGCCGTCGGGCGAGCGGGCGCTGTGGATGCACGAAGGGCTGGTGGTCGGCACGGAGGGGCAACCCGAGAGCTTCCTGCAGTACCTGGCGCGGGCCTGGCACATCTCTCCTGCGGAACTGGGGCGCATCGAGCGGCGGGTGCAGGACCTGTTCCTGCCGGTCGAGGACGAGGTCGCGCGCGCGACGCACCGCACGCGCGAGGACCTCGCGGCGGCGCGCCGCGCCTTCACGCTCGAACAGGTCGCGGACCTTTGCCTGACCGACGACCCCGTGGAGCTGCGGTTCCGCGTGGAGGAGATCCCGATCCCGGGCGCTCCTTGCCGGGTCCCGCCGACCACGGCCCTGGCCGACCTGCTCGTCGACCGGGTCACCCGCGGCGTGCTCCCGCTCGCCTTCCCGGAGGGCCCGCTGCGCCCGACCCGCCTGTTCCCGCGCCTGGGCCCGCTGCTCGAGGCAGCCTTCCCGTGGCCTCTGCCGTTGCCGCAGGCCGGCGGCGAGTCCGCGAGCGAGCTCCTCGAACGGGTCGGGGCCGATCGCGCACCCGCCCTGTGGCTGCTGGTTTCGGCCGGTCTGCTGGCCGAGGAGGCCGCGCCGGCCGAGCGCACGCGCAGGGCGGCGGTGTTACCGGCGATCGTGCTGCCGGCGACGGCCGCCGCCGACCCCCGCGCGGCGTGCGAGGCGCTCCGACAACGCCTCGCGGTCGACCCGTTCCACCAGGACGCGATCGAGGCGCTCGAGCGGCTGGCGGCCGAGGAGGGGTGGCCGGAGGTGCTGGTCGACATGCAGGAGCGGCTGGCGGCCAAGGCTCCTCCGCCCCAGCGGGGTTTCCACCTCCTGCGGCTGGCTGCGCTGGCCGAGATCGCCGGCCTGCCCGCCGAGCGCGTCGCCGAGATCGTGATGCTCGGCCGACGGTCCTTGCCGCGGGACCTGCGGCTGGTCTGCGCCCGCGCCTTTCATCTGCTGGCGCGGGGCGAAGTGCAGGCGGCTCGCAACCTGCTCCGCCTGGCCTCCATTCCCTGGCCCGCAGCGCTGGACGCCGTCCTCGCCCCGCGCGCCACGCTGCCGGGTGTGCCCGCGGTCCCGCCGGTGGAGACCGTTCCGCCGACGCCGCGCGAGCCGCGCCTCCCCGCCGCCTCGGCATCGGTTGTTGCGACCACCGAGGCGCCGTCGCCGAGTCCGCCGACCCGGGCGCCCACCCCCCCCGCCCCGGACCGGCAGACGACCGAAAGCTCCGACGGCCTCGGTTCCCTGATGGCTGCCCTGGAGGCGGGCGACGACGATACGCTCCACGCCTGGCTGCAAGACTCGCTCCCCCGCCTCCCTCGCGTCCGACAGGCTTCCCAGGCCATTCTTGACGCCGCCCGGGCCTCCGGCAACCGCTCGACCGACCACGTCGCCCGCTTCGCCCGTGCCCTCGGCCGCGCCCTCGACCAGTTGCCCCCGGCCGACGGCTCGCCCGCGGCCGACACGCTGCGCGCCGAGCTGTTCCTCCAGCTCGCCGAACTGCTCAAGCCGATCGATATCCGCGCTGCCGTCGTCGCCGCCGAACGCGCGATCGCGGCAGCTCCCGAGTACGAGCCGGCGATCGAGCGTTTCGAACGGCTGGCGAGGGAAGCGCGAGACCCCGAAGCGTACGTCCGCGGCTTCGCCTGCGTCGAGGAACGCATCGAAGGCGCGCACAACCGGTGGGCCTTCGCGTACCGCCAGGGCCAGACGCTCGAAACCGAGTTCGCCCGCAATGACCTGGCCCTCCAGGCCTACTTGCGGGCGCTGGAACACCAGCCCCGGACCGGCGCCGTGCTGACCGCCATCGAACGCCTGGCCAAGCTCGAAGGTTCCGTCGAACCGCTCGCCACCGCCTATCGGACGCTAGCCGCCGCCACCGACGGCGCCCAGCGCGCCTACTGGCGCTCCCGCCTCGTCGCAATCGGCGCCTCCCCCTCGCTTGGCGACGACTCCGGCGGCTGGACCGACATGCTGGACGACTCGGTCCCGGACCTCGCCAAGACCGCCGAACCCCCGGCAACTCCCCCCTCTCCCGCCACGGCATCCGAGGAGCCGGCGCGCCGCATCGAGGAAGCACTGCTGCGCGCCACCCCGGCGCTCGGCATCCCCATCCTCGCCGTTCAAGGGAAGACCGAAGCGCCGCCGGGCGACGACCGCGCGGCGTTGTCGCCTCCGCCCCCGGAACCAACGGTCACCGAGACGACGGCCGAAGTCTCCACGCCCGAGACGCCCGAGGTGACCGGGGCGGCTGCGCCACAACCCCTGTCCGCTTTCCCCGAGACGCCGGCGACGCCCGAGTCGGGGTTGGCGGAATCCGCGGCCGTCGCCACCGAACCCGAGCCGCGGTTGGCGGAATCCACGGCCGTCGCCACCGAGCCCGAGCCGCGGTTGGCGGAATCCACGGCCGTCGCCACCGAACCCGAGCCGCTCACGCGGGATGTGAGCTGGCTCGACGACGATGTCGAGATGCTGATCGAGTACCCGCCGGAGGAGGAGGCGGCGGGGCCGGCCGTGGTGGGGGTGCGGATCGAGGAGGAGGCGGCGGGGCCGGCCGTGGGGGGGGGGCGGATCGAGGAGGAGGCGGCGGGGCCGACCGTGGTGGGGGGGCGGATCGAGGAGGAGGCGGCGGGGCCGGCTGTGGTGGGGGGGCGGATCGAGGAGGAGGTGGCGGGGCCGCGGCGCCGCCCGGCGGTACTGGGGGTCGAGGCACGGGTGGCGGCGTCGGTGGTGGAGCCGCCGGAGGTGGTCGCGGCGCGGCAGCGACTGGCGACCGATGTGACCGACCTGGACGCGTTGCGCGCGCTGCACGGGTTCTGGAAGCGGACGGGAAGTTCGCCGGGCGGCCAGTGGGCGGCGGAGTCGGTGTTGTCGGTGTTCGACCGGACGATGTGGCCGACGCCGCCTCCGCCGGCGGTTGCCTCGCCGGCGGAGGTGGTGCTGGCGCGCTGCGGGCCATGGGCGGCGCAACGGATGCATCGGGCGTCGGCGCTGGTTTGGGAGCACTGCGCGGCGACGTTCGCGGAGGATCGGGGTGCGTCGGTACGGCCGGAGGACCAGGTCAGTCCGTTGGGAAACGACCCGTTGGCGCGGGGGATCGCGGAATGTTCGGAGCGGCTGGCCTTTTTCCGGTTTCAGCTCTACCGGCGCCCAGCGCATTCGGAGTTGCAGGTGCTGCGAACGCGTCCGCCGTCGGTGCTGGCGGGGACGCATCTGCAGCCGGTGCCGGGGCATCCGGCGGACCTGACGATGCTGGCGGCCGCCGTGGCCCGGTGTCTGCCGGAGCACGTGCTGCCGGCGACGTTGTCGCCGACGGACCGGGAGGCGCTGGTCCAGGGGCTGCTCTGCGCGTTCGGGCCGCCGGGGTGCATGCCGCACATCCCGCCGCGCGCGGCGACGGTGGCGCAGGACCTGTGGCATTTCCTGCCGTCGCGCACGCAGGCGTTGCTGCGCGAGGAGTTCGCGGGTGCCGACGCCACGGTGGCGAGCGAGTGGCTGACGGAGGTGCACGCGCGCTGCCTGCTGCTTGCCGTCCACGTCTCGCGCGACATCCGCACCGCCCTCCGCCTCGGCCTTGCGATCGATGCCGCCATTCCGGTCGATCGTTCTCTGTCCGAGTCGGCGTTCCGGGATGCGCTGCGCTGGTCGTCGGTCACCCGGCGCCTGTTGCGCGCGGTTCTCTCCGAGCCGTTCTGGCTGGGGTTCTTCCGCTAGCGTCGCCATGCGCCGGCTTCTTCGGGAATTCCGTCTCGCCGGTCGCGGCCTGCACGGTGGGGAGGAGGGTGCCGTTCGCGTGCGACCGGGCGAACCCGGTGCGGGACTGCTCGTCGGCCGGAACGGGACGTTCGAGCCGCTGCGGCCCGGCTTGGCGGTCCCGGGGACCGTGCGGTGCACGGTGCTGCGGCTGGCGGGCGGCGCGGTGCGCACCGTCGAGCACCTGCTGGCGGCGGTGGCCGGTTGCGGCATCCGGGACGCGTGGCTGGAGTTCGAGGGGCCGGAGGTGCCGATCCTGGACGGATCGGCACTGCCGTGGGTGGAGAGGCTCCTGGAGGTCTCGGAGCCCTTGGGGGCGGAGCCGCCGCGGAGCGACGGAAGGGTCCGGCGGCTGCGGGTGGGCGACTCGCGGTACGAGGCGGTCCCGGCGGCGCGCGCGACGCTGGACGTCGAGTACGCGGTCGCGCATCCGTGGATCGGACGACGGCGGGCGGTGTGGGGCGGGGAGACGGAGTCGTTCGTCCGGGAGGTTGCTCCCGCCCGGACCTTCGCGCGGTGGGAGGATCTGGAGGGGATTTTCGCCGCGGGACAGGGCCGCGGCGGGAGCCTGGACTGCGCGGTCGTGCTGGGACCGGACGGGCCGATCGGCGGGGCGCTGCGGTTCCCGGACGAGCCGGTCCGGCACAAGCTGCTGGACCTGCTGGGCGACCTGGCGCTGTGCGGCGCCCCGCCGGCGTTCCGCGTGCGGGCCTTCCAGCCGCACCATGCGGCGAACGGGCGGCTGGCGCGGCTGCTGGCCGGAAACGGCGGAGACGACGGTGCCGATCAGTCGGCGCAGACGACGTAGCGGCAGTCGAGGAAGTCGTCCTGACCCGGGTTGCAGGGGGGATCGTCCTGGTCGGCGTCGGAGTTGCAGTTGCACTGGCAGCCGGGGGTGGTGGGGTCGAGGTCGACGCCGGTCGGGCAGTAGACCAGGCAGCCGTCGCAGAGCGCGATCGGGAAGTCGAACTCCTGCGTCTCCATCTCGGTACCGGCCTGCGTGATGCCGAAGACCTGGGCGGTGACGGTGATCTGCGCCTGGCGGTTCGGGCAGTCCCCGATGGCGGTGCGCAGGCGGCTGCCGATGGCGTCCGGGATGAGGTAGATGCCGATCGTGGCGTTGCCCTGGGGGGCGATGTAGTTGGAGAACCGAACCTCCATCTCGGGCAGGCCGGCCGTGCCGGGGCACGCCGGGTCCGGCTCGAAGTTCAGGTACGCGCCCCGGACGAAGATGCCGTTGGATTCGGCTCGCGGCAGGCCGGGATCGGCGCGGGGGATCAAGCCATTCTCGACGAACAGGTAGCCGGCGTAGCTGGTGCGGACGCTGAGGTCGAGCCGGCCAGCGAGCAGGCCGGCGGCGGAGGCTTCCGTCGGGATCTCGCAGCCGGGAGGCTCGCCGAGACGCTTGTTGTCGCGGACAAAGAACCCCTGCCAGTCCTCCTGGCAGCCGGCGCCGAGGGCGAGCAGCGCCGAGGCGAGCGGAAGTGCGAGACAGGATCTCATGGCGTGTGGGCTCCTTCCCGTCAACGTCCGATGCTCTCTGCGCGGTTGACGATCCGCGGCGTGATGAAGATCAGGAGCTCCGAGCGGCGGTCGCTGTCGGTGCGGGACTTGAAGAGCCAGCCGAGCACGGGGATGTCGCCGAGCAGGGGGACCTGGCTGTAGTTGATGCCGCTGTTGCGGGTGTAGATGCCGCCGATGACGGCGGTACGGCCGTCCATCACCAGCAGCTCGGTCTCGGCCTCCCGCTTGAGAATCGTCGGATCGCCGTGGGCGCCGGTGTGCGAGAAGTCCGGCTCGTCGCGCGTCAGCTTGATCTTCATCAAGATCCCCCCGTCCGCCGTGACGTGCGGCGTGACGGTCAGGTTCAGCTTGGCCTCCTGGAAGGCGGTCTGCACGCCCTGGGCGGAGATCTGCGAATACGGAATCAACGTGCCCTGCTCGATGTGCGCCTCGCGGTTGTCCAACGTCAGGACCCGCGGGGAGGAGAGGATGCGCAGGGTCCCGGTATCCTCGAGGGCGGAGAGGCGGATGTTGAGGTTGGCGTTGTTGGCGACGGAGCCGAGCGTCAGGCCGAGGGCGCCGCCGGCCCCGGCGCCGACGGCGGCCGGCAGGTTGACGGCGAAGTTCGGATTGGCCTGCCCGCCGCGGATCGAGGTCAGCCCCATCGTCGGGGTGGCCTGGTCGGTGGCGCCGCCCGCGAGACCGACCGAGTTGGGCCACACCAGGCCGGTCGGATTCCCGGTGGCCGAGGAAGCGACGAAGTCGCCGCCCCACTGGATCCCCACCTCCCGCGCGTACGTGCTCGTCGCCTCGACGATCCGCGCCTCGATCAGCACCTGCGGCGTCTGCGTGTCCAGGCTCCGCACCAGATCCTCGATCTGGTCCAGCACCGGCCGCTCGTCCGTGGCGATGATCACGTTCGTCCGCGTGTCGACCGAGACGCTGCCGCGGTCCGTGATCAGCTCCTCCGCGCGCGGCGCAAGCTCGTTCGCCGTCGCGTAGCTCACGGGGATGAGGCGCGTCTCCAGCGGCGGCGGCACGTACAGCTGTTCGCGACGTTCCAGAAGGGCCTTGAGTTCGGCATCGAGCGTTTCCTGCTTGGCGATGCGGATCACATGGCCGCGCCGCACCATCGCCAGGCCGTTGGCCCGCAGCACCACGTCCAGCGCCTCGTCCCACGGCACGTTCCGCAACCGCAACGTGACCGAACCCTCGACGTCGTTGTCGACCACGATGTTCACCCCCGCCGCCTCGGCGAGGAAGCGGAGGAAGTCGCGGATGTCGAGGTCGCGCACGTCGAGGTCCTGGATCCGGCGTCCGGTGTAGCGCACCCGGCGTTCCTCGCCCGGTGCGTCGAGGTCGAGGGTGGAAACCTGGGGCGCCGCGCGGGACGTCGACGCCTGGATCACCACGGTCTGCGCTCCCGGCTCCGCCCGCGCGCCCGCCGGTGACGGCGCGATCCCCGCCGGCGCCGCAACCGCCGCGCCGGCCCGCTCCCCCGTGCCGACGTCCAGCACGATGCGATCCGCCACCGCACGCGCCGCTACCCGCGCCTCCGGGCTTGCCTCCAGCGCCACCCGAACCCGGCCGTCGCCGCGGTAAGTGTGCACCGCCCGGACCGGCCCCCCGAACGAGGACACGTCGAGCGTCCGCACGAGCGGGTCGGGAACGACGACGTCCGGCAGATCGAGCACCCAGCGGCCGCCGGCCACCCGCTGGAGCGAGTAGTCGGCCGCGCGGGTCAAGTCAATCACCACCTGCTGCCGGTCCCCCTCACCGCGGAACCGGACGTCCTCCACCCGCGGCGGATCGGTCGGGGACGAGGCCGAGACGGGAGCGGGCGAGGAGGTCGCGGCCGGCGGAGCCGCCGGGGCCGTCCATCCCCGCCGGCGCCACTGCTCCGCCCGCTGCTCCCGCAGCTCTTCCTGCGTCCGGCGACGGCGCGGCGTCGAAGCTCCGACGTCCTCGCCGGCCGGCGCCGAACGCCCGTCGGTCCGGGGTGTCGCTTCGGAGGTCCAGGCGAGCACCGTCAGGCCGACGCTCCACGCGACGGCACGAAGAATCGACGACCCCCGCCACCGAATCCCATGCTTCCCGCTGTGGTCGCCCATGGCTCTGCTCCCTTCCCTTACATTGTGCCACATGGGATTACCGGGCGGCAAATATCCTGTCGTGGTCACCTGAGGGAGAACAGGTTCTCGAAACTACGCATCTCCTCCAAGGTGTACAGTCGAAGAGCCGGACGAACCCCGGTGTCTCCCTGGTCGGGAGCCGCATTGCTGAGTTCGAACGACACTCCTCCTTCTTGGACTTCGTAGACCCGCCAGTGGACCTCGGGTTCGTTCGGGCCGGAGCGGATCGCCCGGCCCACGTAGTCGCCTTGGCGGACGTAGGCGTGTTCTCCGTTGGGTGCGAGGAGGTAGGCGCGCGGCTTCTCCCCGGCCAGGGCGAGGACCATGCGGCATTTCAGGTCTTCGATGTCGATGTCGGGGAAGATCACCTTCTGCGGGGTGGCGATCGGGGCGACGGGCAGTTCCGGCGTCGGGTTGGTCGCCAGCGTCGTCTCGGGCCTCGGTGGCACGAACGGAGCGAACGGATCGCGGTGCCCGGGTGCGTCCAGGAACTCGTCGGCGGTGAGCGGCGGGTGGCGCATGCCGATCGGTTTGGCGGTCGCACCGGATTCGCCGGAAGGAGCGGCCTCCGCAGCGGATCGCCCGGTGGCCTGGTCCACGGCGCGCTCCGTCGCGGCGGCGGCGGAGGCGGGGGTTGCAATCGGTGTGGTGCCGATGGCGGACGGGTTCTTGGAAGGAGAGGTGTCGTCGCCGCACGACAGCGCGGCGAGCAGGGCGACGGCGGCGGCGAGTGCGAACGGGGTCGAGGCGGACGGCTTGGCGGCCCCGCGCCTGGTTTCACGGTTGCGGCTGTTCGTTCCCACGGTCCGGCTCCTTCGCCATGAACGTCGTAGCGAGCAGCGACCCCTTGAGCTGGACGGGGCCGCCGCCTTCCTCGGCATCCGAATCGAGCGCGATGTTCTCGATGTTGACGAGCCGTTCGATGCCTGTGTCGACCAGGTGCAGGAACTGGAGGAGTTGGTGGAACGTGCCGCGGAACTCGATGCGGATCGGGATCCGGATGTACATCCCGGACTCGCCTTCCTTCTCCTCGGCCGGGACGATGTTCGTCAGTCGGAGCTGGGCGTCCCGGGCCTTGGCGTTGAGGGCGGTCATCAGGCCTTCGACGTCGCGGGTGACGGGGAGGAGCTTGTTGAGCTGTTCGAGCTCGCCGCGGGCCGTTTCGAGTTCCTGGGTGATCTGGACCCACGCTTGATAGTCCTCGAGCGCCTGGCGAAGCTGGGCTTCGACCTGGGCCTTCTCATCCTCCTTGGCCTTCAGCTCGTTCCGGCGGGGCGAGTCGTAGAGGAAGAACCAGCCCGCGCCGAGGGCGACGAGAAGCAGGAGGCCGAGGAGGAGCTTCTGCCCGGCGGGGATCTTCTGGAAACTGGCCGTCAGGTTTTTCGCCACGGCCGCCTCCTACTGGTAGAGCACGCGCACCTTGAGCGTGAAGTCGTAGCGCGACTCCTTGCTCTCGGTGGACTGGGTTTCCGGCGAGCTGACCCACCGGACGTCGTCGAAGTACTGGGACAGGTTGAGGCGGCGCTGGAATTCGCTGATGTCCTGGACGTCGAGCGCCGAGCCGACGATCGTCGCCTCGCGGTCCTCTTCCTTGAACGACCGCAGCCACAGCCGGCGGCAGTCCCAGTCCCGGTGGAAGTTCTGGTCGGGGTGCTGTCGCACGAGGTTCTGGGTGGTCTCGTCCAGCGTGGGTCCGCGTCCCTTGCTCAAGATCCGCATCACCTCGGCGAGCATGTTCTTGGGACCGGTGCGGGCGGCGCGCAGGCTTTCGATCACCTGTTTCTTGCTGTGGATCTGTGCGAGCTCGGCCTTCTTCGCCTCGAAGTCGGCGGTCTGGCTGCGCTTGACTTCGAGCGTTCCGCGGAGCGACCGGATCTCGTCGTCCTTGGCGCGGAGCTGGTCCGACAGTCGCAGGGTCAGGAAGGCCAGCACCCCCACCTCGGCCAGCAGCGCCGCCAGCAGCACGATCAGCTGCAGGGTCGCGGAGGCCTTCTTTCGCTCCCGCGCGACGCGCACATGAAGCAGGTTGAGGCGAATCATGGTCCGGGCACCTCCCCGCCCGTCGGGATGATTGTAGCAACGGCCGGATTCCCGTACCAAGTTTGCGGGGAGCGCGGTCGCCGGCCGGGCGGGTTCAGTTGCGCTTCTCCCGGGTCTTGCGGAGGCCGAGGCCGAGGGCGACGACGATGTGCGGCGACATGCCGCGCAGCCATTCGACATCCAGGCGACGGGCATCGGCATGGATGCGCCGCAACGGGTCCAACCGTTCCACGGCGGTGCCGGTTCGCCCCTGGATCGCCTCCAGCAAGCCTTGATTGCGGGCCGTGCCGCCCGAAACGTAGACGCGGTCGATCACCTTCACGTCGGCGGTCTTGAGGTGGAAATCGAGGGTGCGCTGGATCTCGCCGGCCAGCGAGTCGAGCGACTGGCGGATCACGGCGATCGCCTCGTGCGGCACCACGTCCGTTCCTCCCGGCGTCTCCGCCCCCACCTTGTACGCTTCGGCCGTCGCGAAATCGACCTGCAACCGCCGCTGGATCTCCTCGGTGATGAACTGGCTTCCGTGGGAGATGTCGCGCGTGAACATCGTGATCCCCCGCGTCACGATGTTGATCGTGGTCAGCGTGGCCCCCACATCGACCAGCGCCACCGTCCCCTCTCCCGATCCGTAGTTCGCCTCGAACGCGTTCTGCAGCGCGAAGGCGCAGATGTCGACGACCACCACCTTGAGCCCCGCCTCGTCGACGAGCCCGACGTACTGGGCGACATCCTCCTTCTTGGCGGCGACCAGGAGGATGTCCATCTGTCCCTGCTCCGGCCGCACCTGCAGCACTTGATGGTCGACCTCGACGTCGTGGATGTTGAACGGAATGTGTTGCTCGGCCTCCCACGGGATCTGCTCGGCCAGCTCGTCGCGGTCCATCATCGGCAGCGAGATCTTCTTGATGATCACCGAGGCGCCGGAGACGGCGATGGCCACCTCCTTCTGCCGGATCTGCGCCTTGGCGAACAACGCCTGGATCGAATCGCGGACGGCGGTCGAGTTCATCACGTGTCGGTCGACGATGCTCTGGGGCGGCAGCGGCTCGAACCCGAATCGGTACAGCTCGTAGCCCTGCTTGTGCGGCCGGAGCTGGACCGCCTTGACCGAGCTGGACCCGAGGTCCAGTCCCACCAGATGCGTGCCCTCGAACACCGCCCACCTCCTCCCGCGCCGCAGCTCACCCTCCGTCCACGTCCGGCGGCTCCGTCGGACTCGAGGCGTCCCCGGCCGCGGGGGTCGCGCCGTCCTCCGCCGCGCGCGCCTCCTCCGCGCCCGCGCCGGTCGCCGTTGCTTCGACCCCTTCCTCCGGCCGCTCGCGCATCGGCCGTGCCCGGGCCGCCGCCCGATCCGCCGCCGCCTCGTCCTCCTCGTCCCCTTCCGCCTCCCGGTGCTCCCGCCGGTACCGCGGCGCCTCGCCCGGCCCCGACTCGTCCACCCAGTAGCCGCGATCCTCGCGCGCATCCAGATGGACGAAGAAGCTGTTCGGATAGTAGCCCACTCCTGCCCGCGGGAACTTCCGGCAGAAGTCGCGCAGCTCGGCGTTGCTCACCCCCTCCACCCGGAAATCGATCGCCCGGCCGACGTTGTGCCTGGACCGCGGCGTGTACTGGTCCGGCCGGTAGGGACGGTACCCCGAGTAGATCCGGATGCGCCGGCCGGGCCAGTGATCGGCCACTGCCTGGAGCATCCGCAGCAAGTCGATGTGGATCCGGTGCCGGCGGCCGCTGCCGACGCTCCGCATCAGGTGGTCGAAGTCGTCGCGCGCCGAACGGCGCGGACGGCCGCGGCCGTCGAAGAACCGAACGATGCGCTCCTCGTCGGTCGATACCCGCAGGAACCGGATCGGGTTCGACCCCGGCGCCTCGCGGCGGGCCCGCCGGACCGGCAGGACTTCGCGAGCCCCCGGCACCACGATGCGCTGGCCGACCCGCAGCGTGTGGACGTCCTCCAGGTGATTGGCGGCCCGCAGCCGCGCCGTCGAGACCCCGTACGAGACGGCGATGTCCGACAGCGTTTGCCCGGCGGCGACGTGCAGCACCACGCCGGCTCGCGTCACGCGCGCGGGCCGCACCCCGTCGTGCGGCGATCCGCCGCCGGGCGGATCGCCATCGCCCCGCGCCCGCCCCGCCGACTCCGCCGCCGTGGAACCGCCGTCCCGCGCCTCGCCGCCCGATGCTCCCGCGGATGCGGCCGGAACCGTCAGCCTCTGGCCGACCCGCAACCGATCCGGGTCCGCCAGCTCGTTGGCCTTCTGCAGCTCCGCCACCGGGACGCCGTAGCGCGCCGCGATCTCCGTCAACGTCTCCCCGGCCTCGACCACGTGCGTGCGCCCCGCGCCCGCCCGTGGCTCCGGCCGATCCTGCGCCCCTGCCGGTGCGGCGAGCAAGCTCCCGGTCGACGCGCCGAGCAGCACCGCAAGCCCCCACGAGACCGACCATCCGTCGCGTGGCGACACGAGATGCATCGGAGCGACTGTCTCCCGTCCGGTCGGATCTGTCAAGGAAACGGCGGGAGCAGGGCGTTTCCCTGACCGGATGTTCCGTTCTCCGTCCCCGGGAACGCGGAACCATCCGCGGCTTCCCCGATCGGCGCGGACCGGCGGCCGACCCCCTACGAACCGGCACGGCGCTGTACTAGTCTCTCGCCGCCGGACCGGCGTTGCGGACCGGGGTGAGGTGCGACATGGAGCGGACGGGGACGTGCGAGGCCGACGCGGGGGGGCTGGACGCCCTGTTTCGGCCGCGGGCGGTGGCGGTGGTGGGCGCCACGGGGCGGCAGGGCAGCATCGGACGCGAGGTGCTGCGCAACCTGATGATGGGCGAGTACCAGGGGAAGGTCTTCCCGGTGAACCCGTCCCGCGACGTGGTGATGGCGCTCAAGTGCTATCCGTCGGTGCTCGACATCCCGGACCCCGTGGACCTCGCGGTGATCCTCGTGCGCAAGGAGTTGGCGTTGGGGGTGATCGAGGCGTGCGGGCGGAAGGGGGTGCGCGCGCTGGTGATCGTCTCGGCCGGTTTCGGCGAGACGGGCACGCCGGAGGGGCGGGAGCGGGAGGCGCGCCTGCGCGAGATCCTCGGGCGGTACGGCATGCGGGCGGCGGGGCCGAACTGCATGGGGGTGATCAACACGGAACCGGACGTGCGGCTGAACGCGAGCTTCGCACGGTTGACACCGCCGGGGGGACCGATCGCCTTCGTCACGCAGAGCGGATCGCTCGGGGAATCGATGCTCGAGCTGGCCGCGGAGCGCGGGGCGGGGATCTCGATGTTCTGTTCGATCGGCAACCGCGTGGACGTCGATGCCTGCGATCTCGTTCCGTACTGGGAGCACGACGCGCGGACGCGGGTGATCGCGATGTACGTGGAGAGCTTCCTGGACCCGCGGCGGTTCATTCCGGCGGCGCGGCGGGTCACGCGGCGGAAGCCGATCGTGGCGGTGAAGGCGGGGCGGACGCCGCAGGGGGCGCGCGCGGCCCGGTCGCACACCGGGGCGCTGGTGGGGCGGGACGTGTCGTACGACGCGCTGTTCGAGGAGTGCGGGATCGTGCGGGTGACCTCCGTGACGGAGCTGTTCGACGTGTCCGTGGCGCTGGCCCGGCAGCCGCCGGCGCCTGGCCCGCGGGTCGCCGTCGTGACCAACGCTGGCGGACCGGGGATTCTGGCCACGGACGCGCTGGTCGGCCTGGGTCTCACACTGGCCGCGTTCACCCCGGCGACGACGGCCGCGTTGCGCGCCGCGCTGTCGCCGGACGCCAGCGTCCACAACCCGGTCGACGTGCTCGCCGCTGCCGGTGCCGCGGAGTACGACGCCGCCGTGCGCGCCGTTCTCGACGATCCGGGCGTGGACGCGGTGCTGGTCGTATTCGCCCCGCCGATCATGGTCGATGCGGACCCGGTGGCGCACGCGATCGTCGCGGCGGGTCGCGCGGCCGCCCGCGGCCGGCCGCTCGTCGCCTGCGTCATGGCCCGCAGCCGCTCGGCGGGCGAAGGAGAACGCCGGCTGCGGGAAGCGGGCATTCCGACCTACCCGTTCCCGGAAGAGGCCGCCAAGGCGCTGGCGGCCCTGGTCGCCCACGGCGCGGGGCGGGCCCGGCCGGAAGACCCGCCGCCGGAGATCCAGCCGACGGGTGACGGCGGTTCGACCCTCCTGGCGGCGGCCCGCGCCCGCCCGCGCGCTCCCGGCGAACCGCGGATGCTGAGCCTCGCCGAAGGCCTCGCCCTGGTCGCCGCCTGGGGCATCCCCGTGGCCCCCACCGAGTTCCCCGCCTCGATCGAGGAGGCGCTCGACGCCGCCGCCCGGCTCGGCTGGCCGCTGGTGGCCAAGCTCGACAGTCCGGCGATCCTACACCGCAGCGACGTGCACGGCGTGGCGACCGGGCTGACGGACGAGGGACAACTGGTGCGGGCCTGGCTCCGGCTGAACGAGTTGCTCCAGCAGCACGCCGGCGGCCGCGGTCGCATCGCGCTGCAACGCCAGATCGTCGACGCGCGCGAGACGATCCTCGGCATGTCGCTCGACCCCCTGTTCGGCCCGCTGCTGCTGTTCGGGAGCGGCGGGATTCACGTCGAGGTCCTCGGCGACGTGGTGTTCCGCCTGCACCCCGTCGGACCGCGCCACGCGGAGGAGATGATCCGCCAGGTCCGTGCCTGGCCGCTGCTGGCCGGGAGCCGCGGCGAGCCGCCCGTCGACCTGGCGCTGCTGCGCGACGCCCTGGTCCGCCTTTCGGCGCTGGTGACGGCGCACCCGGAGATCGCCGAGCTGGAGATCAACCCGTTCCGGATCGCGCCGGCCGGCCGGCCCTCCGGCGCCGTCGACGTCCGGGTCCGCCTGGTGGACTGAAGGGCAAGGCGGCGGACGGAAGCGGGCGGGGCGGGCGGAGAGGCCGGGTGGGCGTCCCGCGGCCGAGGTCCGGACTACTCGCCGCCGGAGAAGGTGCGGAGGATCGTTCCGTAGTCGCCGGCGACCCAGCCGTCGTCGGCGGTGAGGAAAATCAGCCCGTGGAGGTCGCGCGAGGTGGTGGCGGGCCGGGACGTCCAGGAGGTTCCGCCGTCGGTCGTCCTGAGGAAGGTCCCGGCGGCGCCGGCGATGAACCCGTGGAAGCGGTCGACGAAGGCGACGTCGTACAGCACCGTCGAGACGGGGGTGCCGCGGAGCGCCCAGGTCAGGCCGCCGTCGCCGGTCACCAGCAGGACCCCGGCGGCGCCGACGACGTAGCCGGTGCTGTCGTCGACGAAGGCGACGTCCCACAGCGTCTGGGTCGTGCCGGTGGCGCCCGGCGCGCTCCAGTTCACGCCGCGATTCGTCGTGTAGCGGATCGTCCCGGACGCGCCGACGACCCAGCCGTGACCGCTCGGGTTGAACCAGACGCCGTACATCGTGACCGTGGTCGGGATGCCGGTCGGCTCGGCCATCCAGGTCGCGCCCCCGTCGGGGGTGTAGCGCACCGAGCTGCCGGAAGCGTAGGCGCCGACCGCCCATCCCTCGGCGGCGTCGAGGAACATCACGTCGTAGAGCGCGCCGGTCGTGCCGGAAACCTGCGTCCTCCACGTTGCGCCGCCGTCGGTCGTCGCCAGGATCGTGCCGGCCTCCCCGACGGCCCAGCCGTTCGAGGCGTCCGCGAAACGAACGCCCCACAGGTTGGCCGTGACGCCGGAGGTCTGCGGCGTCCACGCGGCGCCCCCGTCGGACGTGGCGACAATGCGGCCGGCCGCGCCGACGGCCCAGCCGTGCGCGGTGTCGACGAAATGGATGTCGCGCAGGTTGTCGGTCGTGCCGCCGCGCCGCTCGACCCACGTCGAACCGCCGTTGGCCGAGGTGAGCACGATCCCGTTCGTGCCGACGGTGACGGCGTTGAGTGCGTCGAAGAACAGCAGGGCCTGGAGGTTGGCGCTCGTCCCGCTGGTCCGCGTGGACCAGCTCAGGCCGCCGTCGGAGGTGGCTTCCACCCGGCCGCCCGCGCCGACGATCAGCGCGGTGCTCGCCGAGGTCGGCCAGACGGCGTTGTACTGCAGCGTTGACCGGGCGAGCGGCGCCCAGCTCACGCCGCCGTTCGTGGTGCGATAGGCGTAGTTGTTGCCGGCCGCCCAGCCGGTGTTGGCGTCGAGGAAGCGGACGGAGCGGATGTCGTAGGTCGTGCCAGAGGTCTGCGGTAGCCAGACGCGCCCGCCGTCTGCGGTCTTGAGGATCGTGCCGGCCGCGCCGACGGCCCAGCCGGTCGTGGCGTTGACGAAGTGCACGGCGTAGAGGGTGCCCGTCACGCCGCTGGTCTGCGGTCTCCAGGTGGTCCCGCCGTCGGCGGTCGCCAGGATCACACCGCCGTCGCCGACGACCCAGCCGGTGTTCGCGTCGACGAACGATACGCCGCGCAGGGGGCCGGGGACGCCGCTCGTCTGCGCCACCCAGTTGGCGGCGCCGTCGTCGCTGCGGAGGATCGCCCCGCCGTTGCCGACGACCCAGCCGGTGTGTGCGTCGACGAAATCGATGCCGTGGAGCACCGTGCCACCAGGGGCGCTGCCGGCGTTGCGCCAGGTGACCCCACGGTCGTCGCTGCGCGCCAGGGCGCCGGCGCTACCGGCCGCCCAGACCGTGTTGCCGACGGCGTCCAGCGCCTCCAGGTTCTCGTACGGCGGCACGGGGCTTTGCTGCGTCCAGGGAGCGCACGAGAGCCGGCACGACGTCGGCCCGCACTCCAGCAGGCCGGCGTCGCACGTCAGGTCGCAAGCGCCCGCGACACAGACATTCGTTCCGCCCGGCACGGCCGGACACGCCGTCTCGGGCGTCCACTCGCGACACCCGAGCGCCCCGACGACGCACTCGCGCACCCCGCCGCCCGGCCCGCACTCCCGTACCCCCTCCGTGGGACAGTCGTCGGTGCAGACCGCGGTGCAGACCCCCGCCCCCTCGCAGACCTCGTGCGCCCCGCAGGGCGTTGAAGGGCCCCAGACCCAGCAGCCGGTGGTGCCGTCGAGCCGGCACCGGACGGCGGAGGTGGCGGTGTCGCACCGGGCATCCCCTTCGCGGCACACGTCGGTGCAACTGGGGCAGATCCCGGCGCCGGCGCAGCGACGGCCGCCGGGGCAGTGGTACGGCGTGCCCCACCCGTAGCACCCGGCGGGCTGCATCATGCAGACTTGGTAGTCGGGGCCGAAGCAGCGCGTCTGGCCGGCCGAACAGACGTTCGTGCAGCGATCGACGCAGGCCCCCTCCCAGCAGAGCTGGGGCGGCGCGCATGCGGGCGATTCGATCCAGGTCCGGCAGCCGGCGGCGCCGACCGCGCAAACCACCGGCATGCCGGTGCGCGAACAGTACGTCAGGCCCTCTTCGCACTCGTCGGCGCAGACCGCGCACACGCCCTCGCCGGTGCAGACCTCTCCCGCCGGGCAGTCGGTCGGCTCGCCCCAGGTCAGGCAGCCCCGCGCACCGCGCTCGCAGACCTGCCACTCGGTCTCGGACAGACACCGCCGGGCGCCCTCGGTGCAGATGTCCGAGCACGCCTCGACGCACACCCCCTCCTGGCAGAACTGGCTGGCCGGACACGACTGCTGGTCGCCCCAGCGGGGACAACCGTCCGGACCGATTTCGCACTCTCGGTAGATCGCGTCATCGGCGGGCGGCGGCTCGCAGCGCCGTTCGCCGGGCGCGCAGGGGGCCGGGCCGCAGCCGTCGGCGGGGACGTCGGCCGTCTCGAACAGGTCGGGGACGTCGCCGTCCGCAGCGCCGTCCCCGTCGGCGCCGACGTCGGCCTCGCCCGTGGCGTCGTCGCGCACGCCGGCGTCATCGGCGCCGCCGTCGGTCTCCGCGCAGGCGCCGGCGAGGAGCAACAGAAGGGGCCCCCAGCGTTCGAGGTGCCGCATGGCGCGTTTCCTCCTCCGGAGCTATTCGCCTCCGCTGCGGGTGGCGAGGATCGTGCCGTAGTCGCCGACCACCCAGCCGACGCTCGTGCTGACGAAATCCGCCGCCCACACGGCCAGGCCGGTGGGGATGGTCAGCGAGTTCCAGTTGATGCCGTCGATCGTCCGCAGCGCCGTCCCCGAGGCGCCGAAGATCCAGCCGTTGTTCGCGTCGGCGAACGAGACGCCGTAGAACGCGGTCGAGGCGGGCGTGCCGACGATGGACCAGGTCGCGCCGCCGTTCACCGTCTTGAGGACGACGCCGCTGGCGCCGACGACCCAGCCGGTGTTGGCATCGATCATCTCGATGTCGTACAGCGCCTCGCTCCGGCCGCTGGTCTGCGCCGTCCACCCGACCCCGCCGTTCGTGGTGACGCGGATCGTCCCGGAATCGCCCACCACCCAGCCGTTCGTGCGGTTGACGAAGCGCACGCTGCGCAGCGTGGTCGTGACGCCGCTGGACTCGGCCTGCCACGTCGCGCCGCCGTCCGGCGTGAAGCGGATCGTTCCCCGCGCACCGACGGTCCATCCGTAGCTCGCGTCCACGAAATCGACCGCGTAGAGAGCGTTGGTGGTGCCGCTGGTTTGCGCGGTCCAGGTCGCGCCGCCGTTGGTCGTGCCGCGGATCACCCCCCCCTCGCCGACCACCCAGCCCGTCGTCGCGTTCGCGAAATCGACGCCCCACAGGTTGTTCGACACGCCGCTGGTCTGCGCGGTCCAGGTCGCGCCGCCGTCGGTCGTCGCGTAGATTTTCCCGGCGGCCCCGACGGCCCAGGCGACGGACGGCGAGACGGCCGCGACGGAACGCAGGTTGCCGGGCGTCGGCGTCGGCGGACGACGCTGGGAGACCCAGGTGGCCCCGGCGTTGGCCGTCGTGATCACCGTGCCCGTGGCGCCGGCGGCGACCGCCCGGTTCGCGTCCAGGAACAGGACGCCGTATAGTGCCGACGAGGTACCGCTGGTGCGGGCGCTCCAGCTCGACCCACCGTTGGCGGAATAGTAGACCATCCCGCCGTCCCCCACCGCCATCACGGCGTTCGCCGTGGCGCCGGCCACCCCGGCGATCGCCCGGAACTGGTAGCCGTAGTAGTACGACGTGTTCCACGTGATGCCGCCGTCGGTGGTGCGGTAGAGGGAGGAGTAGCCGGCGGCCCAGCCGTTGTTCGCATCGACGAAGTGCACGGACCGGATCTCGTTGCTTGTGCCGCTGGTCTGGGGCAGCCAGACGAGGCCGCCGTTGGCGGTGCGCAGGATCGTGCCGGAACCGCCGACGGCCCAGCCGCTGCGGTCGTTCACGAAGTGGACGCCGAGCAGCGGCTGGGTCGTGCCGGAGGTCTGGGGCCTCCAGGTGAACCCGCCGTCGGTGGTCGCGAGGATCGTGCCGTTCGCGCCGACCGCCCACCCCTTGTTCGCGTCGGCGAACGAGACAGCGTTGATCTGGGCGGTGGTCCCGCTGGCCTGCACGCTCCAGTTTGCGCCGCCGTCGGTGGTGGCGAGGATCGTCCCGCCGTCGCCGACCACCCAGCCGCGGACGGCGTCGACGAAATCCACGCCGCGCAGGGTGACGCGCGGGCCGCTGCCGACATTGACCCACGTCGCGCCGGCGTCGGCGCTGCGCACGACGATGCCGTACTCGCCCACCGCCCAGATCGTGTCCCCCACGCGCGTCAACGCGTAGAGGGTATGATACGGCGGCAGCGGGCTCTGCCACTCCCACGGCCGGCAGGAACGCCGGCAGTCGGAGCCGCAGAGGCCGTACCCGGGATCGCACGTGGCGGAGCAGACCCCGCCCGCGGTGCAGATCGGCGTGCCGTTGGGGACGTCGGGGCACGCCACCGGGGGGCCCCAGGCCAGGCAGCCGTCGGCCGCCCGCGAGCAGGTGCGCACCGCCGCGGTTGTGGTGTCGCAGCTTCGCGACCCCTCCGGCGTGCACGCGTCCGTGCACACCGGCACGCACGCGCCGTCCCGGCAGGTCTGGCCCGTCGGACACGCCTCGGTCGCATTCCAGCCGTAGCAGCCGCTGGTTTGCAGGGCGCAGGTCTGGATTCCCGAACCGACGCAGCGCGTCTCGCCGTCGACGCAGACGTCCGAGCACGACGGCACGCAGACGCCGCCCGAGCACGTCTCGCCCGTCCCGCACGACACCGGCGTGCTCCAGTCCGTGCAGCCGCTCGGCTGCACCTCGCACGCCTCGTAGCCTCCCGCCACGCAGCGCCGCGCCCCCTCCGTGCACTGGTTAATGCACACCTCCCGGCAGGTCCCGCCGGAGCAGACCTGGCCTTCGGGACACGGTGCGATGTCGCCCCAGTCCAGGCAGCCGCTCACCTGCTCCGCGCAGGTCTGGATCCCCGACCCGGCGCAGCGCGTGTCGCCGTCGGTGCAGACGTCCGAGCAGCGGGCGACGCAGACGCCGTCCGAGCAGACCTCTCCGTCCGGGCAGGCCGCCGCCTCGCTCCAGTCCAGGCAGCCGCTCGCCTGCCGCTCGCAGGTGCGCACGCCGAACCCCGAGCAGATCGTTGCGCCCTCGGCGCACTGGTCGAAGCAGCGTTCCTCGCACGACCCACCCGTGCAGACCTCGCCCGCCCCGCACGGCACGACGACGCCCCAGTCCAGGCAACCGCTCGCCTGCCGCTCGCAGGTCGCGACGCCCGGCCCCTGGCAGCGCGTCGCCCCCTCTGGCGTGCACAGGTCGCGACAGGCAGTGATGCACACGCCGCCGGCGCAGAACTCCCGTTCGGGGCACG
>Ga0209162_1001682_pt1 | contig 21001 bp, 17 predicted proteins | sample YNPNPMetaG_FD_187121 | JGI IMG/M metagenome (GOLD analysis project Ga0209162, IMG submission 187121) | Anoxygenic and chlorotrophic microbial mat microbial communities from Yellowstone National Park, USA - YNP NP MetaG (SPAdes) (version 2) ... | reverse complement strand
AAGTGCTGGGATTCCTCGGCACGTCGTGCCTCGGAATGACAGAAAGGGCTGTCACCCCGAGCGTCAGCGAGGGGTCTCCATGCCCTTCTCATGGGGATGCCTCCACTACATAAACGCACATCGAATTGCGACACAGTTTCTTCGCTCTGGATGACAATCATCACTTTCCCAAACCATAGTTCAAATTCACGGCTTCCCTTACAAGATCCATGGTTTTCCTTACTTCTGCACGAGCCCTTTCAATTCCGTCCATTACAATATCATACACTTTGTGACGAGATGCCTCAAGTTCACGGCGTTTTTCTCTAATAGGATCAAGTTTAGCATCCATACGGACTAGAAGCTTCTTTTTACAATCAACGCACCCAATTGTTGCCGTTGTGCAGCCATGGACAACTTCGGATCGATCCTCTTCCGTGGAATAAATCCTGTGAAGAGCAAAAACGGGACACACCTCTGGATTTCCAGGATCGGTTCGGCGTTTTCGCTGAGGGTCGGTTACCATCGTGAGAATTTTTTTGTGAACAGAGTCGGTTTGTTCGGTTATATAGACACAGTTGCCATAGCTTTTGCTCATCTTACGACCATCAGTCCCTGGAAGGACTGGAAATTCCGTAAGAAGTGCCTGAGGCTCCGGAAATACGTCCTTACCGTAAAGATAGTTGAACCGCCTGGCAATTTCTCGAGTAAGTTCAATATGAGGAAGTTGATCTCGACCAACCGGCACTCCATGAGCACGATAAATCAGTATATCCGCCGCCTGTAGCACTGGGTAACCCAAAAACCCGTAGGTTGAAAGATCCTTATGAGAAAGCTCCTGTTGTTGCTCCTTGTAGGTGGGATTCCGTTCAAGCCAGGCAACAGGTGTAAGCATCCCTAAAATAACAAAAAGTTCTGCGTGTTCTTTAACTTCGGACTGTATGAAAATAGTGCTTTTCTGATGGTCAAGTCCGACGCTCAACCAGTCGAGCAGCATATCCCACGTGTATTCTTTTATGGAGTCGGGCTTAGCGTAGTCAGTAGTAAGAGCGTGCCAATCGGCGACGAAGAAAAAGCATTTATAATCCCTCTGGAGATTAAGCCAATTATCCAGCGCCCCATGTAAATTTCCCAGATGAAGCCGACCTGTAGGTCGCATCCCACTTAGAATTCTTTGCTGTTCCGCCATACTTTCTGCAGCCTCCCTTTTCGATAAATATTGGGGAACATCCCTACCAGAGAAAAAATCTCACCATACGGCGAAGTATCGGATCAAGCACAATAGACCAAACATCAGTAACAATCAAAATAAGAATGATGAACATCCCATAACGTTCTACCTTTGCCATCCACAGAGCCAGAGTTTCCGGCAGAATGCCCATGAGGACTCTTCCGCCATCAAGCGGAGGAACGGGCACAAGGTTGATCAGCATAAGAGCCAGGTTAATTGTTACTGCGGCTCCCGCCATCATAATAAGGGGTTTGACGAACCAGATTACGGACGGATAAGGGGGAAGAATGCCCTGCCGAAGCGTCCACATCAATCCGTGGTAGAAGCAACTGGCTAAAGCAGCAAGCATGAGGTTAGTAAGAGGGCCTGCTATGGCCACCTTTGCCATCCCCAATCTTCCGCCTCTAAGAAGTTCCATCCTGACGGGAACAGGCTTTGCCCAACCGAAGAGAAAAGGAGAGTTTACCAAAAAGAGTAAAAGCGGCAGAATAATTGTGCCAAAGATATCAACATGCACAAGGGGATTTAAGCTAATTCTTCCCATAAGTCTTGCCGTTGGATCGCCTAGCTTTTCGGCTACCCATCCGTGAGCTACCTCATGCAAGATAACCCCGACCATAAGGGGCAGTATCATCACAACCATCTGTCCAAAGTTAAAATGTAAATTAAGATTCATCGGTTATCCTCTCTGATGGTATCTACCTTGTCACCACGAGCGAAGTGAGGGGTCTCTTTGGGAGATTCCTCGGCACTTCGTGTCTCGTAATGACAACCTGAAGGTGTCACTTCTGATGATATCTTTTCGCAAGATTCCACGGACGGCTCCAGGGAGCGGCAGGCAGCATCCACGGCGAAAAGTTGCGGATAATGACGTTTAATGTAGGTAATTTCATCCTCTCTGGTTTTAACCAGCCCGTCAAGCCTTGCATAAAGCAGTTCAAGCAGAATCTTTTTGTAAAATGGCCCAGGCTGGATGCCCAGTTCTTTAAGATCGTGCCCTCTCAAAATGACTTTTTCATAACGATACTGAGTCAGATACTGGTTGACCATCCTCTTGAGCGCTTCATCGTCGGCAACTGCCATAATAAGAAGGAGTTCTTCCGTTTCGCATCCCTGAAAATGCCTATAGACAACACTGGGAGTGGGATCACGGAAAATCCTGAGTCCTCTTATTGCTTCGTTTATTCGCCCATAGGCTCCCACAAACCTTTCATATCTCTTGGGGGTCAAAGCGAGTTTTTTTCCTACTTCTTCGATTTCTTCTCTTCTTAGCCCATAGAAAAGTCCCAGGAAATACACCCACCATCTTTCCAGATCTTCGTTGAAGAAGCTTAATTCATACCACGAAATCACATCTTTGAGGCTTTTGAAAATCTGTTCTTTTCTCACATCCCAGGTGAGGTTCGGGGAGAAGAGCGAAAAAATCCGAAATTCTGCCATTCTTCTCAGAGCTCCCACGGGGTTTTCTTCCATAAGGATATGTTGAAGTTCATGGAAGAGCCTATATCCGCCGAGACGCTCCAGAAGCCCAAGCTGAACGGCGTTTCTCATAAGACGCTCGGTCTGACGATTTATCTGAAAGCCAAAACGCTGTTCAAACCGTATGGCTCTCAAAATCCGTGTAGGATCCTCCACAAAGCTCAGGCTGTGGAGCACTCGAATAACTCCCTCCTTAATATCTCTCTGCCCACCGAAATAGTCTATAAGCTGTCCGAATCGCTCTGGGTGGAGATCAATGGCGAGAGTGTTAATGGTAAAATCTCGGCGATAAAGATCCATCTTAAGAGAGCTGAACTCAACCACGGGAAGTGCTGCAGGGTAGCGGTAGTATTCCATACGAGCCGAGGCTACATCCACTTTGAGGCCATCCGGGAATATGAGGACAGCCGTGTTAAACTTCCTGTGAGCCCTCATTCTTAGACCGTGACGAGAGGCAAAAGCCTGAGCAAAAGCTATTCCGTCGCCTTCCACCACAATATCAATATCCAGATTATGCTGTCGAAGTAGGATATCCCTGACAAACCCACCTACAGCATAAACTCCGTAGCCAAGCTCCTTTCCAACTTCTCCCAGTTGCTTCAAAAGATCAACAATGTATGCCGGCAATCGCTCCCTCAGCATAGAAATAATGTTTTTCTGCCTTCGTTTTTCCTTCACTGGAACACCGTTTAAAGTTGTCGGCTCGACCGATCGTTCTTCCACCAGGTATTTAAGCAAATCCCTCCTGGTGATCACTCCCACCACACGTCCATCTTCCACCACCGGAAGAATCCTCTGATGTTGTTCCACCAGCGGTTTCTGAATATCAAGGATGCTCTGTTCAGGTGATACAACCGCAATATCACGATGCATATAAGTCTGAACCGGAGCATCACCAAAACCGTGATAAACCGCTTTTTCTGCCGTCTGGCGAGAAAGAATTCCAACAAGAACGCCGTCTTGAAGCACAGGCACGGCATTGATGTTGTAATGAAGCATTAATTCTTCGGCTTCTCGAACAGAAGCACGAGCATCAACGCAGATGGGAGGACTTGTCATGAGATCCTTTGCCTGAGGCGCCGGCTTAATGTGACTTCTAAGAACTTCCCACAAACGGTTTTCTACTTCAATGAGAGTTTTATCCCGTATTGTAGCCGAGGCTGCACTGGCATGACCACCGCCACCAAAATATGCCGCTATTTCACCGACATTTACTTCCGGAATACGGCTTCTAGCCACCATATAAACCTTGTCTTCCATGCGAGCTAAAACGAATACCACTTTAAGATTTTCTATGTCTCGAAACTTATGCACCACAACGGCAAAATCATTCACGTAGTGATCCAGAGAAACAGAAGCGACGCAGATATCAATCCCGTGGATTGTATAAATCCTGGCTGAGTGAATGAGTTCATAAAGAAGCGAAATCTGTTCCGATGATAGATTTCGTAAAGGAGCGAAATCTGTTCCGATGATAGATTCTTGGAAACCATGTCGGAAACCATGTTAAGGTCGGCACCAGCACGCAGAAGATAAGCCGCAGCTTCCAGATCTTCTGGTCTGGTTGAAGGAAAGGTAAAAGAACCGGTATCTTCATAGAGACCAAGCGCCATTATTGTGGCTTCTTCCGGGTTAATTGCTATCCCGTTACTTCTGAGGAGTTCAATAATTATTGCGGTTGCGGAGCCCAATGGTTTTACGAGAACAGTCCCCACTCGAAAGTGCAACCCTTCTCTGGGGACATATTTTTCACCGTCGAAAACAACAATGTCGTCATCCGAATCGGGATGGTGATCGTAAATGTGAACCTCAATGTCGTCTCGCTCCAGAAGTTCTGAAAATTTACCAATTCTTGACATCTGACGTGTATCTACCAGCACGATACGTTTGATTCTGGAAAAATCTATGTCTTTGAGTTTTTTAAAGTCGTAAATATACGATGTGGCCTGCACAAAGAAATCCCTGATAAGCTTTTCCTGAGAACCGGAAAAAACAAGGACAGCTTCGGGATAAAGCTTGTAGAAAAAACAAGGACAGCTTCGGGATAAAGCTTGGATACGGCTATCATTGAAGCCATCCCGTCAAAGTCTGCATTAACATGGGTGGTAATGACCGTAAGATCAGGGGCGAGGATGGTAGGTTTCATGAATCTCTTTCAGGTGAGCAAGAACGAGGTGAGTATAAATTTGCGTTGAAGAAATGCTTGCATGACCCAAAAGCATTTGAAGACTTTTGAGATCAGCTCCATGTTCGAGCATATGAGTAGCAAAGGTGTGGCGAAGAGTATGAGGCGTGATGCGTTTCTTGATACCGGCTTTTCTCACAAGTCCCTTTATGATTTTCCACAGCCCCTGGCGACTCAAGGGTTCTCCACGATTGTTGAGAAACACATAAGAATCGGCGGCCTGTTTTCTGCCGGCTTTCAACAGAAGTTTAGGTCTTACCTGGTCGAGATATTTCTTTAAGGCATCTATGGCATATTCTCCAATCGGCACAATTCTTTCCTTTGATCCCTTACCCCGCACAGTGATGTAACCGGCGTCAAGACGTAAATTCTCCAGCTTAAGCCCCGTGAGTTCGCTCGCTCTAATACCTGTTCCATAAAGGCATTCAAGTATAGCCACGTCTCGCAAAGCCAGAATATTGTCATCCCGAGCGAAGCGAGGGATCTCATTGGGGATTCCTCGGGGTTCTCTCGCTTCGCTCGGGACGCCTCGGAATGACAAGCCAGACAAAATCTCACCACACACCCCAAACAGCCTTTTCAATTCTTCTATAGACAGCACCTTGGGAAGAGCTCTATCAGGTTTAGGAAATCTCACACCCTTAGCAGGGTTACGAGTTATAACACCTTCTCGCTTCAAAAACTTGAAGAAACTCCTCAATACAGAAAGTCGCCGGGATTGAGTGCTTTTAGAAAGTCCCGATGACATTTTTTGCAGAAAAGCTTCAACATGCTCCCGAGAAACCTTATCCCATGAGGGTATATTGCAACTTTCAAGAAACTCCGAAAAAATTTTCAGGTCTGTACCGTAAGAGACCACCGTATTATTGCTGTAACCTCGTTCAAGCTGAAGATGCCTCAAAAATATATCAATCCATTCATAAAGGCCGTATTTAAGAACAGTTTCCATCGCTATTTCCTTGCTCAACTCTAGTAGAGGCAGAACCTCGTGTCTGCCCCAAACCCGGGCAGGTATCGCATCTCCCGCCTGTAGGGGGGTGTGCGATACGCCCCTACATGTGGAGCGTGAGCCCCCTACTTCATAGGCACCGAAAACGTCTTAAAATGATAGTCCACAATGCAGGAGGTCTTACAAACTCCGCCCACCTCCTGAGTGGAGACGATATCAATATAATGGCTCTTGCCCTTGTCATCCGCAAAGGTGATTCTAGTGCCGTCAGGAAATCGTCCCCGATGATACCACACATTCGGTGGGAGCAACCATGTCTTACCAAACTGTTTTTCGAAACGGAAGTAATTCAGAGCATCTCTCGGGAATATAAGATACAGACACAGTTCTTCATCATTAACACTTCGCCCTAGTTCTCGTTCCAGCTCCTGACGTCTCGCATCAAAGTCCTCTTCAGGGCGTTTAATTGATTGCACGCCTCGAGCCCCCGCACCCTCTTCGGCCAAAATCCTGTGCCACTTTTTCCCATCTGTCCTGCCCTTCTCCAGAACCTTTTCGTAAATCCATTCTGGAGGATCGTAAAATGGAAATGGTCCGTAATGGCCAAGAAGCAAACGTTTTAGGTCATCGGAAGGCTGTTCATAACGTCCATACAGCACATTACTAAGAGCGGTTGACCACAGGATCTGGCTTCCCGGCGTAACAGGCCAGATATTTCCGAGTTCCCTTATGACCTGCGCCAGTTCTTGAAAAACCTCATGGATTCGTGGCAACAAACCCATCTGTTCCGCCTGCTCATAAGCCATACTGACGGCTCCACCCGTCAGTTTATGCCGTCTGACAAGTGGATCAACTCCTTTGAAGGGGCTTTCAAACCGCTCATAATAGCGCCGTTCCTGACGCAAAATATCCGAAGTTTGAATCATAGCATCGAGATTGAGATGCTTCGGATGATATCCGTAATCCTCCATAAGTTGCACAAAGGATAGAGCCGGAGCCTGACTATACCACGCTCCAAACCCATGATCGGAAGCTTCCACAATTTTGGCTCCAGCCCGCACCGCCGCCATCATTCGAGCTAGGTCATTTCCATCGGTGTTATGACCGTGGTAAGCGAGCACAAGATCCGGAAAATCGCTCCTGATGGCTCGCACCAGATCCATGATGCGTTCAGGAGTTCCCAAAGCCGAATGATTCTTAATGCCCAGAATGATACGCTCCGTCCCAAAGCGTGAAACTATCTCTTGAATCTTGGAAAGGTAAAATTCGTTTGTATGTTCAGGCCCGGTTCCAAAACACAAGGAAGGCACAAAAAGCTTTCCTGCTTTAATAACTTCTTCTCCCACCACGGTGAGATTATCCACATGGTTCAAAAAGTCGTAGCATCGCCACACGTCCACATATTGCGCAAAAAGAGAAACAGCAAATCGGATAACCTTTTCTGGATAGGGACGATAACCAAAGAGGTTATGACCACGACATACCGCCTGGATAAGCGTTCGAGGCATGGCGTTTCTTACGAGCCTGAGTTTCTCAAAGGGGTTTATCTGCTTTCTCATAAGATCCACATGGACCGAAGCACCTCCAGAGATTTCAAAGGCAAAGTATCCCACCTCATCCCTGAAACTGGCTACTTTAAGAGTCGTCCAGGGCATAATACGTCCTTTGAAATCAGACTGGGAAACATCACGTTCGTTGTTGGTAATCAAATACCCGTCGTAGTCTCTTACAAAAGACACAATATCCTGAACCGGTAATTCTCTCAGTAGAATGCCATTCATGCTATACACCTCTATGACAGCACTTTTGCCCAACCTGTGGCGGGCTTCTCAATCATTAAGGAGATTCCGCATAGGGATTGTAACCCCGGGCGTTAATTTCAGCAATAAGCCTTGCAAGCTTGTCTATTGGATCCTCTTCCACTTTGTAGTTAAGAAGTTCTGGATGCGAATCTATATAGGAAGTATCAAATCTTCTGGATCTAAAATCAGGTTCATCAACGATCGCTCGATAAAAGGGAATGGTCGTCTTCACGCCAACAATGTTAAAGCCATCGAGAGCCCTTCTAAGGCGATCAACGGCTTCTTCCCAGGTAAAACCGTAAACCGTGAGTTTTACAATCAGAGAATCGTAAAACCGAGGGATTTCATATCCCTGATAGGCAGCTCCATCGAGGCGGATACCATGACCGCCAGGGGATTGGTAAACTTCAATAACACCCGGTTGAGGGATAAAGCCTGCCTGAGGGTCTTCGGCATTAATTCTCAGTTCAATAGCACAACCTCGAATTACCACATCTTCCTGCCTGATAGAAAGCCGTTCTCCGGCGGCAATTCGAAGCTGTTCCCGAACTATATCGAAACCGGTAACCATTTCGGTAACCGTATGTTCCACCTGAATACGGGTGTTAACTTCGAGAAAGTAATATTGGTTTTCTTCATCTACCAGAAACTCAACCGTACCGGCGTTAACGTAGTTAGCCGCTTTGGCAGCTCTAACTGCTGCTTCACAAACTCGTTCTTCCACAAGTGGAGGAAGCATAGCTGGGGCAATCTCGATAAGTTTCTGGTGTCTTCGCTGAATAGAGCAATTACGAGTTCCCAGGTGGATTATGGAGCCGTAAGAATCAGCAAGAATCTGAACCTCAACATGTCGTGGTTTCCTAAGCCCTTTTTCAAGATAGATTTCAGGGTTTCCAAAAGCAAGTTTTGCTTCAGATCTTGCAACATTGAGAGCCTTAATCAGTTCATCTTCAGAATAGACGGCTCTAATGCCTCGCCCTCCGCCTCCGGAAACAGCCTTTACCATGATGGGAAAGCCGTGCTGTCTGGCGAATTCGAGCGCCCTCCGTTCACCCTCCTCCCCATCCGGTAGAACTCCGCTTCCAGGAATTACAGGAATGCCGACAGGTTCCATGATTTTTCTGGCGATAACCTTACTGCTCATGTTCCATATCACATCAGATGGAGGTCCTACAAAGATAAGCCCCGCTTCGCGGCATCGTTTGGGAAATTCTGGATTTTCGGAAAGAAAACCGTAACCTGGATGGATAGCCTCTGCACCTACTTTCTTGGCAATCTCAATGATCTTATCAATGTCGAGATAATCCTTCCTGGGACCTGGACCGATGCATACCGCCTCATCGGCTCGCATGATATGCATGGCAAAACGATCTGTCTCTTCGTAAATAGCCACAGTCTTTATGCCGAGCTCTTCAGCCGCCCGCATAATGCGGATGGCAATCTCTCCCCTATTGGCAACTAGAAGTTTTTTAAACATTCCTATCGTCCCCTTCCAGGCAAGGAATCTTTATTTTAATAACCACAGGAGGGCTTAATCTCCAGCTCACAATTTGTATTAAGCCTCGCCCCTAAAAATACTGGCTTCCGAAAATCCTTAAAACCATGCAGAATGGACAAAATAAATAACAAAGAAAAGCCCTATAACGACAATACACAGAGCAAGCAATAAATCGAGCACAAGAGAAGGGTGATAGGTGTCTTCTTCTATCTGTTTCTCAACCTTTTTGTAGCGAACAAAAGCAAGAAGTCCCATAAGCGCTCCAAAACCAATAAGAACTATGCCTAATATTGAAGAAATATGTGCATGTTGTGACTGTGAAGACGCTGTTGGCTCCCCACCCTTCAGAAAGCAATTAAACTGGGCAAGAAACAGCGAAAATCTTTCCATTACAAAACCAAAAGCCATTATAGAAATGCTAGTTCGCACCCACGCAAGAAAGGTTCGCTCGTTGGCAAGGTGCACTCTTCTGTTCTTGACTCTTGACCTGGAACTTGCTTCTTCGCTGCTCATATCCCGATCGTCTTCCGCCAGTTTAGATTTCTCCCTGCCCGGCCGAATCAATAAAAAACCGTTCTGCATAGATGATAGGGATTTTTCCTAAAGGCATCATCCTGCCCCAAATACCATATAAATTGATCCATCTGCACAGCAAAAACGGGATCTCCTGTTATTGTTTCCATTGCTTCACTTAAAAGCTCGACAGCCTGAACGGTAGCAGCTCGGATTTCAATCTCTTTTTGGTCTCCAGGCTGAAGAGGAATACGGTTATCAACTTGATTTGCAAGTTCTTCGGAATACTCCAGAACACCCAGCGCTCTGAGCACTTGAGGAAGTTTATAATCGGCAAAAGCTGTTAACACATCTATGTCGTAAAATTCCCCCAGCCCTTGTCCGGCAAACATCGTGTTAATATCGGCAACGTAAAGCTGAGCCCGCTTCCAGAAAAACACCCTGATTTTTTCATCTCCGTAGATTACTTCGTCCCTAAAGGAAGGGAAATAGGTCACTATAAGGTTAACAAGCCTTTCAGCACTCTGGTCTGCAGCGTAAATCATAGTAACCACATCGTTATCCCATTGTTCCATAAGAACCCGACCGATTTCCCTCAAATGAGCAACTCTTGATTGAAAGAGAGGGATCATGCCCTCGCTACGGAAAATATAGCGAAGATCATCCTCCGAAATTTTCGAAATGAAGGACGCATCCGTTAAAGGAAATCCCTCTTCGTAAGCCCGTTTTAAGCTTGCCGCCAATCCCCAATACCCTGACCATTTCCTACCACCATATTCCACCGTCCATGCAGGTTCTCCTGGATTTGGCCAGAAAGAATAATTCAACGTGTCTATTAAAAAGAGCCATTGCACACGTTCTTCGTCTGATGAGCCGATATCGTGAAGAGTAAATGCCGGATCTTCGCTATCTCGCACTCCATCAAATCTTCGCCGAAACAACTTCCATCTATCAGCCAATTCCTCTGCTCGCTTTAAAATAACATCAGGATCAGCGATCCTTACATCCTTTGCCCGCCGCATTACCATCTGAGTTGTAGAAAAGGGCGGAAACAGTGCTTTCTTTATGCTTATGTTCTTTCTATCCATCGCTCTCCGTCCCAAATTCCTATTACGGAACCAGAATTAGAGGGATCGTATCCACCAAGATCCCTGACTATGCTTCTGAAGCGATCACTTTTAATCACATCCATAAGCAGGCGAATTTTTTCATCCGTAAAGGCATCTTCTCTTATCACCAGATCGTAGCGTTCCTGAGCAATTGGTATAAACTCAAGTCCGAGAGCCTTCGCTGCCGCATAAATTCCCATCCCAACATCTGCTCGCCCGCTGAGTATCGCCACCGCTACAGCCATGTGAGTGTATTCTTCCTGCTCATATCCTGCAATCTGATCCGGAGAAATTCCTGCCTGCTGGAGTTCGTAATCAAAGAGAATTCTTGTTCCAGCTCCTGCCTGACGGTTGATAAATCGAACATCCGAGCGTTTCAGATCGTGAATGGATTTAATATTTTTCGGATTTCCTGGAGCAAGCATGAATCCCTGCTGACGTTTTACAAGTTCCACAAGCCGTACGGGAACACCTCGCAGGTATTTTTCGATAAAAGAGAAATTGTAGGTTCCGTCCGAAGTGTCCAGCAGATGGGAGCCTGCAAGGTGAGCGTGTCCTTTGCGAAGGGCGAGCAAACCGGAAAGGCTTCCTACATTGCTGGATGAAAGGTGAAGACGGCTATCGCGGGCCTTGAGTTCGCTGGCTATAACGTCAATCGTATTGTCATGGCTTCCAATCATGATGATATTGTGAGCTATGGCGTATTCCGGCTTAAGAAGTTCAACGTCAACCTTTCTTCCTGCATCAAAGCCTTCTTCGTTGTGAGGGATTCTGACAATGCCATCGGCGCGGGTGAGAGATGTTATCAAACCGGCTCCACGCTGAATAGGCACAGCAACGAGTTCTCCTCCCACCCTACCGAGCACAACTCTAACAAATTCTTCAAGCCCCAGTTTTGAAGCTACCTTTCTGGCAAGTATAGCTGAAACAATCGGAGGTTCTGGAGCCGAAAGCCCCTGAAGGTTCCACAAAAGTGGTTTCACAAACTGTTCAAAAGCAATAATTGCCGAAACCGGATAACCCGGAATACCAACCACCGGTTTTCCTTTGACTTCCCCCAGAATCACCGGTTTCCCCGGCATCATGGTCACGCCGTGAACAAAAACAGTGCCGAGTTCTTCTATTATGTGAACCGTATAATCTTCGGAGCCTGCGGAAGATCCAGCATTTATGAGCACCACATCGGCTCCACTTCGACAGGCTTCAAGGATGCTTCCACGGATAGACTCGGGCTTGTCCGGCAAAATTTCTCTGAGGATGGGTTCCCCATAGCAGGTTTTAACAAGAGAAGCTATGATTGTGCCGTTGAATTCTACGATTTGTCCTGGGTCCAGCGCCTTTAGATCCAAGGGCGAAACCAGTTCATCGCCTGTTGGCTGGATCCATACTCTAGGTCGGCGATAAACCTTAACGGACGTAACCGATGCGGCAAGGAGTGCTCCAAGATCCGCAGGTCTCAACATGTGATTTACAGGCAAAATCAGCTCCCCGGCAACGATGTCTTCCCCCACCTTTCGAACATGCTGCCATGGATAGGCAGGTTGTCTTATCTCGACCAGATTTTCTTCACCTTCAACTGGAAAGACATTTTCTATCATGATCACGGCATTAGTCCCGTTGGGGAGTGGATCGCCAGTGTCAACCGGAAAAGCATCCTGTCCTATCCCGAGTCTTATCGGCGACGTTTCATTGGCTCCAAAGGTTTTCGCCGCATCCACCGCAATGCCATCCATGGCCGCACCGTGGTAGTGAGGAACAGAACGCTGTGCAAAAACCGGCTCCGCTGTAACCCGTCCGAGAGCTTCCGTGGTTTGAATTTCTTCAACATCGGTCCTGATATTTCCAAAAGCTTCCCGCCATATCCTTTGAGCATCACTAAGGGTTTGCATTTTAAGGTAAATTTTTCGCTTCATGCTAATCTCGCCTTCTACAATCCGAAACGTTCTTTAAAAGCTGATCGATATTCCCTGCATGTTCTCAAATCAACCTCGACTATTTCCACACATTCAAAGTCCTCCAGTTCACGCTGGACCCAACTTTCAAGATTGTCGAGGCTACGTATCCACCGTCGAAAATGGTCTTTATCGAAGAGCTTTGGAGGCTGAATGACAAAGCTATAACCTCCAAAATGGTGGATCTTCCGTTCTCTAAACATAGCATTAAAACTCGCCGTATTCACTCCAACTACAGGCACAAAATGATCGAAAGCTCTAACCAGAGCTCCATATTTCCAGTGTCCCCGGAGTATGGGGAAAATACTTGGGTTGAAGATTATATCGACGTTCTGACGAGCAAGCTGTATGGCAGCTTCGGGATTGCCCCAAAAATCTATACACACAGGAATACCAATTTTGCCAAAATCCGTCGTGAAAGCTGTATAAATACCGTCAGAAGGCGTAATATCAAATAAATTCCGCTCAAGACTCCCAACACATCGCTTCCTCTGCCTGCCGAGCACTCGTCCGCAACGATCAAACAGAGTAGCAGTGTTATAAAACCGACCATCCACTTCTTCCACGAGACCGGCGATAATGTAGCTACCGAGCCTTTTGGCAGCTCGCGAAAGTTCCTCTTCTCCTTGAAAAGGAAAGTATTCAGGAAAGCAGATTACATCAAGTTGCTTGCCTCTACACTGATCGAGCAAAAAAAGGGCATGAGCAACATTGTGAGGATCATCGTAAGATGGGTAAGGTTTGGGTTGGATTATGGCTACTCGAATTGTCGGCTTCATACCGAGGTCTCCCTTTCAAATTATTGACAACCGCCATGCCATGCTAAAACGCAAAGCCATTTTTTACCGATTGAAAGCAAGATCTACGTAATAAGGAAAATGATCAGACGGATAACGTCCATCCCGGGAATCCAACACAATGTTACCGTTTAAAACCTGGAAGTGATCGCTAACGAAAATCCAGTCAATGCGTCCCACATCAGCCTGACCTTCAAAGTCATGGTGAGTGTAAGACTGCGAGTCATCTTCAAAGCCGAGAAGACGCCAGGTGTCCTTAAGACCCGATTCTACAAGGGCACGATACACAGGCCCTTCAGGTGGTTCGTTAAAATCACCAAGGAGAATAAAAGGATCGCCTTTGTAGCTCTGTTCATACCACCGAAGAATGGCTTCCACTTGACGAACTCGAGCGCCAGTTGAGCGATGATCAAGATGAGTTACGGCAACAACCATGGAAGCTTCTTCTGTGCCAAGCTTCTTCTTCGCCTTCACAAAAAAAGCCGTAGCTTACAAGCCTGGGATACATACTACCCCAGTCACAGCTTCGGTGAACTCCTGGCGTGGAAGAAAGCCAGAAGTCCTCACTTTTTTTGCAGGATATCCTGTCTTTTCTGAAGATAAGAGTCGGATACTGGCAGGTATCGTCCCAGACTCGACCTTTGATGCAAAACTCATATTCAGGCAAAGCTGACCGAAGATCCATGATTTGACGCCACGTTGCTTCCTGAATGCCCAGAATTTGCGGATGGTAACGGCGGATAATTTCGCACACAAGATCCTTGCGGTATTCCCACCTCTTATCGCCATCTTTTGGATTGTCAAACCTGATGTTGAAAGTCATTACACGGATGAGGTTATCCATAAACTTAACTCCTGCTCTAAGGGGACGACCACAAAGGTCGCCCCTACCCCTTCTCTAATTGGTTGCGAGACAGCATGCAGGGGCAATCACATAGGATTGCCCCTACTTAAGGCAACCACATAGGGTTGCCCATACTTCAGTCACACCAGTGTTTTATGTGGTTATCCCCTGAAGATCCTTTACAACCGCTTCAACGCGCATGGGAAGCTCACCCACAGGACACGTAAAGATTTCAGAGGTTTTTCTCACCTTAATTTCCACAAGCCCCTGTTCAATCAATTTCTGGCTGACAACAACTCTAATGGGAATCCCGAGAAGGTCGGCGTCCTTAAATTTTACTCCTGGAGACTCGTTGCGATCATCCAGAAGGACATCATACCGCAAAGAAGATAACTCACGCTCGCACTTCTCAGCCAGTTCCACCACCGCTGGCTTTTGTCCCACAGGGCATATAATTATCTGATAGGGTGCCACCGAAATAGGCCAGATAATGCCTGCTTCATCATGCCATTTTTCCACAACTGCCGCCATGAGCCGCTCAACGCCAATACCGTAACAGCCCATAACCACTCTTCGAGTCTTACCTTGAGAATCCAGATAGGTCACGTTCATTGTCTTTTCGTCAGTGTACTTAGTGCCAAGTTTGAAGGTGTGCCCAAGTTCAATACCTCGCTCCATGACCAGATTGCCCTTGCCACACTGAAGACAACGGTCTCCTTCCCGGACTTCGGCGATGTCAGCAACTTCCCGTGCATGAAAATCTCTCCCTAAATACACATTCCTGTAATGAACGTCAGGTTTATTACCACCGGCCACATAGGACAAATCACCTATCACGGAATCATCCACAATTACCCTGATGTTAGGATTGATACCGACGGGAGACAAAAAACCAGCATAGAGGCCGTAGCGAGAAAGAGTTTCTTCAGATGCCAGCTCGAGTTTTACGACCTTAAGATAATTCGCAAGCTTGGTTTCGGAAATATCGAAATCGCCTCGTATGACGGCAAGCACAAGATTACCGTCGGCTTCATAGGCAACGGTTTTAAGGAAACGATGTGGTTCTATACCGAAGAATGCCATAAGGTCAGCGATGGTTTTTACATCGGGAGTACTAACTTCTTCCAGCGCCTGTGAAGATGAAATATCTGTCCTGCCGCCTTCATTTCCAGCCCGAATATCCTTGGATCCTACAGCCTTTTCCGTATTGGCTCTATACCCGCAATGATCGCACATAACAAACCTGTCTTCGCCGTAAGGAGAAGACATCATAAACTCATGAGAGCCAGTTCCTCCCATAATGCCGGTGTCTGCTTCAATCGGTATGGCATCAATATGGCATCTGGTGAAGATTTTTAAGTATGCATTGTAAACATCGGGATAATAGGCGTCGAGGTCTTCAAAGTCCGGATGAAAACTGTAACCGTCCTTCATTGTAAATTCCCGGACTCGCAAAAGACCTCCTCTGGGTCTCGCCTCATCGCGAATCTTGGTCTGTATTTGATAAAGCATCACAGGCAGGTCGCGATAAGATTTGATAAGTTGTCTGGCTATATCAGTAACCACTTCTTCGTGGGTCATAGCCAGAACCATTTCCCGATTTTTTCTATCCACAAAACGAAAAAGCTCTGGCCCGATGTTGTAGTATCTGCCGGTCTTTTTCCATAGGTCGGCAGGATTGAGAACCGGCATTGTTACTTCCAAACCACCAATAGCGTTCATTTCTTCGCGAATTATTTGCTTGATCTTCTCAGCCACTCGATGTCCGAGAGGTAGAAGAGAATAAATACCTGCGGAAACCGGGTATATGTAGGCGCCGCGAAGGAGAAGGATGTGCGAGGGGGTTTCGGCTTCCTTGGGCACTTCATAATAAGTATGAATGAACGCTTTGCTGTAGCGCATCTGCTCCACACCTCCACTCAAAAAATTAGCCTTTAGACTTCTCGGCGGTGATTTGCTCCTTATTGGACGACTCTTCACCAGACATTTCAAGCTCATGAGCTCTGGCGCTGATAACCGTTCTCTTTACCGCCCAGAAGATGTCATTAAAATGCTGTTCAAAATTGGACGGAGAAATCCGCCCCAGTTCTATGAATTTTACAATAACTTCTTTGGTGATTTTCAAAATTTTCTCATCGTCTGGGTGCATAGTCCAGCTCTCCTGAGGGCAGACATAAAAATTCTTAACAAAACCGTTGGAGTAACTTGTCATGCCGAGCGAATGAGAGGCATCCACGAGGAGCCCCTCGCTAACGCTCGGATTGACAAGGGAGTAACTTGTCGCAATAAATGGCGGTTCGCGAACCGCCCCTACCATCTACGGGAGAGACTCGGGGGAAATCCAGGCGGAAGAACGAGCACCTTGCTCGTTCTAAGAAGGAAGGCCGGTTCTTTCTCAAATTCCACCTAGACCTCACCCCGGTGCATGGAATACTCTCTTCAAGCATCCCAGCAAATGTAGTATTATCACATTTCGTAAGAGCAATCATAGAAAGAATTTGACTTGAGGTTGGCAAAAATGACATTACCGTATCAAAGCATTATCTCAACGCTTGTGTTCTGCCTGCTCTTTGGGCTATCAGCTTTTTTCTCGGCTTCGGAAACTGCCTTCATGGCCGTTAATCAACTAAAACTTGCTATTAGAGCGGATCGGGACAGACGAGCCAGAATGGTAAAAGAAGCCATAGAAAACCCTGAAGGACTGCTTGGAACCCTTCTCATCTGCAATAACTTCGTAAACATCAGCCTATCATCGCTTGCCACGTCCATCGCCATTAAGCTCGCAGGAGATGCAGGAGTTATCTACGCTACACTTGTTGTTACCGTAACACTTCTCATAATCGGGGAAATCCTTCCAAAAACCTTAGCCAGCTATCATGCAGAAGCCCTGGCCATCAAAGTTGTTCCAGTAATACGAGTCTTGATAATGGTTTTTACCCCTGTCCTTCAAATCCTACGATGGATGATAAACTTTATAGTGAAATCGTTTGGCTGGGGGAAAAAGGACGAACCCGTCATCACCGAAGAAGAACTCGAACAGCTTATCGGTATAGAAAGCGACCCAGCTTTAGGGAGGGTCATTCCAAAAGAAAAACAGGATATGTTGCTGGGAGTGTTTCTCCTGGACAAAACAATCCTTAGAGACATCATGGTTCCATGGCGAGATGTGGTGAGTTTACCAGTGGATGCTTCTCGAGATGCCGTAATAGAAACCATAGCAAAAACAAATTTCTCAAGGTATCCCGTTTACGAAGGGGATCCGACAAATGTAATAGGTTTTGTTCATGTTCGTGATATTCTCCTAAAAGCTTGCAATGATCCATTCTCTCTTAGAGAAATCCTTCGTCCACCACCATTTGCTCCAGACCTTCGAACCATTCGGCTACAGCTCGAATTTTTTAAAAAAGAAAGAACTCATATCGCCTTTGTTGTGGACGAATACGGAAACATCGTAGGACTTGTCACTCTTGAAGACATCCTCGAAGAAATCGTTGGAGATATAGAAGACGAATACGATGTTCACCAGGACCGTATTATTCCTCTTAAAGACGGTTCCTGGCTTATTGACGGTAAAGCATTGATTCGGGACGTTAATAGAGCGATTGACCTGGATCTGCCGGAAAAAGATGTAAGAACAATAGGGGGCCTTATCCTGCGACAGTTACAACGCATACCGGAACTCGGAGAAACTGTAACGATCGGGAAAGTTCGCCTGCAGGTTGTCAGTCTCAGAGGACGAAGAATAGAAAAGGTGAGAGTATCAGTGTGAAGAACCAGGAAATGCCACAGGAAAATATCATCCACAAGCCGGTACTTTTAAAGGAAGCAATAGATCTGTTGCTATCCCGAGGAGGAACTGTTTTTCTCGATGGAACGGTTGGATCTGGAGGATACGCAGAAGAAATTCTAAAACGGCTGGAACCAAATGGTTTGGTGATCGGACTTGATAGAGACGATGCCGCTATTGAAAGAACTCGCTTCCGACTTAGAAGATTTGTAGAATCCTGGAACTTAAAACTCTACCAGGAAAACTTCGAAAGGTTTCCTCTTGTGCTCGAGCAGGAAGGTATAAAGCAAATTGACGGAGCCGTTCTGGATCTTGGTGTTTCAACCGAACAACTTATGGAAGCAGATCGGGGGTTTAGCTTCCTTCGAGATGGCCCTCTGGATATGAGAATGGACAGGCGAATGAAGAAAACCGCCGCCGACCTTGTGAGAGAACTTTCCGAAAAGGAACTCGCCGACATCTTCTTCCGCTATGGAGAAGAACGCTACGCAAGACGTATTGCCGATGCCATTGTAAAAGCCAGAAAGGTGCGTCCCATAACGACAACTGGAGATCTGGTAAATATCATCCTTTCAGTGCTTCCCGAAAAGGAAAAACGATCGAGAATCCATCCTGCAACCAGAGTATTCCAGGCTCTGAGAATCAGGCTAAATAGGGAACTAGAAGCACTGAGCAACTTTCTCGACATTATTCTTGACTATCTGCGTCCCGGTGGTGTTGTCTGCATTGTATCTTTTCATTCGCTGGAAGACAGGATGGTGAAAGAACGATTCAGGGACTGGACGAAAATCTGTTCATGCCCTCCTAACGTCATGGTATGCCAGTGCGGAGGACGAGAGCCCAAAGCGGTTTTACTAACTCGTAAGGCTATCAAGCCGTCTCAGGAGGAAATCGAAGAAAATCCGAGAGCACGAAGCGCAAAGCTGTTTTACTAACTCGTAAGGCTATCAAGCCGTCTCAGGAGGAAATCGAAGAAAATCCGAGAGCACGAAGCGCAAAGCTTAGAGCCGCAGCTAAATGGGCGTCCCTGGAGTCCAATACATGCTGAAAACGGTCTATTTACTGGTATCAGGCATCATAGCGATCATGGCGCTTTTTTATACCTGGCTTCGTATTGAACAAATACGATACGGCTATCTTATTTCTCAGCGATACGAATATCTGATCGAACTACGGCGAACAAATGAAAAACTCAACCTTGAGTTAAACTATCTCACAAGTCCTGCCCATCTTCAGGAAATTGCTCAAAAGGAATTTTCGATGCGTCCTCCGAAGTCTCAGGAAATTATCCTGATCCAGCTACCGTCATCTATTCTAAAGGAAACTCAGCAGATTGAGCCTACACCCCAGTCTTCGAGTAAACTACCTCCAAAGGAACAAACCACCTCTAGTCCTTCGGCATCTCTTTCTACGCAGGAGAAACCGTCACCCCCACCCCATTCACCCTCGGAAAAAGGCAAAAAGGCGAAGGCGACAACCACAAAAAAGGAAAGTCGCCCATGAGGAAGTGGGAAAAAGAAGCTGGCATGTTTATAAAGCGCCTTAGAGCCGACAAGGATCGTAATCGCTTTGAGTTTGTGATGTTTCTTCTTTCCTGCTTCGTAATTGCCGGGCTGGGAGCTGTGCTCTTAAGAACCTTTCAATTCCAAATCATCGAACGGGAAAGCTGGAGGTCTCGCTATGAAGCTCAAATCTACGCCGATATAGCAACAACCATTTCTCGCCGCCCTATTCTCGATCGAAACGGACAACCTCTTGCCATGTCGGTAGAGGAATCATCTCTCTTTGCCAATCCAAAACTAATTACAAACCCGGAAGCTGTGGCAACAGCCCTGGCTCCAATCATTGGCTCTTCCCCTTCGGAAATCCTGCACCGCATGAGGAAATCCGGCAAATTTGTACTGTTGAGGCGATTTCTATCAGATGAGCAAGCGGAGAAGATTCGCCAGTTAGGAGTGGACGGGCTATACCTTGTGCGAGAAACAAAGCGTTTCTACCCGGAACGATGGCTAGCCGGCCAGGTGCTGGGTTTTGTAGGAGCCGACGGTATTGGATTGGAAGGAGTTGAAAAATACTACGACGCTTTTCTACGGAAACAACCTGAAAAATACCGTTTCCTTAGAGACGGCCTCGTTCGCACTCTGTGGCTCAGTAGTGATCTGCCCTATGCGGGACAAAACAACGGCGCTCTGGTGCTCACTCTGGATGGCTACATTCAGTACGTAACCGAAAAGGAACTGGCTGCAGCGGCAGAAAAATACCAGGCTGAGTCTGCTCAAGCCATTGTCATGGATGCAAAAACCTTCGAAATTCTTGCCATGGCTCACTGGCCTCCCTTTGACCCAAATCTCTACCAGCTAAGCAATCCAGCAGAATGGAGAAATCGAACCGTTGCAGATACCTTTGAACCCGGCTCGACCTTTAAAGCAATACTTGCGGCGGCTCTCCTGGAAGAAAAAGCGGTTAAGCCAACAGACCGCATCTTCTGCGAAAACGGTTCCTTCAAAGTTCCGGGGCATCTCATACGGGATGTGCATCCTCATGGGTGGATAGATTTTTCGCAGGTCATCCAGCAGGTCATCCAGTATTCAAGCAATATCGGTGCAGCAAAGCTTGCTCTTAGTTTTGGAGCAAAACGATATGCGCTATACATGGACAAATTCGGCTTTGGACACGAAACAGGGATTGATCTTCCGGGTGAGGTCTCAGGTCTGGTTCGTCCATGGGAAAAATGGAGGCCTCTTGACCTGGCAACAGCCGCCTTCGGCCAAGGCATAGGAGTAACTTTGATTCAGCTCACAAGAGCTTTTGGAGCTATAACCAATGACGGTCTTATGGGAGTTCCAAGGATCGCCAAAAAAATGGATCAGGGAACA